>Ga0041059_1001666_pt1 | contig 17346 bp, 4 predicted proteins | sample AraColnosormetaG_FD_56232 | JGI IMG/M metagenome (GOLD analysis project Ga0041059, IMG submission 56232) | Arabidopsis roots microbial communities from North Carolina, USA - Col MF nosort | ecosystem: Host-associated > Plants > Roots > Unclassified | place: USA: North Carolina | collected 2013-09-02
TAATAAGATTTTAACCACAACAAATTAGGATAAACAAAATTAGGATAACGTAAAAAAAAAAAAGGATAACATAGCAAAATATTAGATATAAATATTTTTGCATATGTTTTCCTTATGAACTTTAAATAAATTTTAAATACAATAATTAACTTATAGGTAAATATTAATCAATGTTTTGTCAATTATCTCTAGTTGTTATTTTTAATTGCGCTGCGTTTTCGTTTAAGAAGTTATTATACTGTTTTCGACAATATGATTAATGATTTATGCGATTTTGGGAAGTGATGCACTTGCAAAACTTATATATATATCACACTATTTAAATATATATCACTTTTCATATTATTGAAAACGAACGTATATCTCTATAATAGTAGGACAAATAATCTGAAAGTAGTAGGGATTGGAAAGAGTATGAAAAGACATCATTACTAAAAAGCCATTTTGGATGTATATTCATTACATAACCGAAAGCAATTCTACTAAACAAACTTATTTCTTCAGTTTTGCAGTTTCTACTGAATATATTAGTTGGATCAACTTTTACCAAAGCAATACAATTTTATTCTTTTGCCATGGAACCAAAATTGTAGGATTTACTTAATTGTATTACCTAAACCTTTTTCATTTTTCAATGAAATATTTACATTTTTAGCAAAGCAAAATACAATTTTACTTTTCTTATTTGGTTAATTGATGAGTTTTTGGCCAACCTCACGCATATCTTATGATAAGTTAATAACATATAAAACTATTTAATTCATATTCTAAACTATAAAGAATATGATTTTATATCTAAAAATGTAAACAGCTTGATGAGAAAAAAAAAAAGATTTTTTCGGGGGTCTCTCATTTAAGAACCAAATAGTCTATTTCTATTTGAATTTATATATTATTTTGAAAAATCTCACTTTAAATGTTCATAGTTTATACATAATTATATATATATATATATATCCTAAATTTTGTCTACTATTGTGATTGTAATAATAGTTTGATCGTTGTGATAAATGATGATTACAAGTCAAACCTAATGTAATAAACCTGAACTTTTAAAAAATAAACCTGAACTTTAAAACATTATAAGCTGTAAAAAATAAAATTGTGTTTTATAATCTTTTTAGGTTTGTAAATATTATGTTAATTGTTCTTTTTAGAACATGGATTATATTGTGCTAAATTAAAATGAAAATTTAGAAAATATTCACACAGAAATAATTAAGAAGGTTAGATTTATTTATTCAACCAATGGTTTTAAAAGCATCTATATTGGCTCTTAATATAATTCTTAGAGATATTAAAATTTAAATTTAATGTTTAATTGGTAAAATAGTTAAGATTTGGTTCTTATATAAGAAACAAAACACATTTTAATAAACAAAATACACTCTTAAAAAAAAAAAATTATCAAACCTCTTAACATTAAAATAAATTATAAAATTATTGTTAAGAACATTTGCTAAAAGCCCACCAATATGGATGGTCTAATAGTCAAATAAAGGAGGTAACTTATGCTGTAATACGTAGAATTTTAGAGAATCTATCAGGTCTAGGGCAATCATTTATCACTTCTACGAAAGAAAAAGTTCTAAAACAAAAGGACTTGAAACTGTTACTTGCAAGTTTTATTTAGTCCAAGTCAGAGCATATAATCTGCATTTATTTTAAAAGTTGGTTTCTTCTTTTAGTTGTAATATTTAATTAAAAATAAGATTTAAATAATGTTATTCTACAGAAAAGCAAGTGGGGACAGTCCGAATGTCTTCTCTCTCTAAAGCCCTAATGACCCTACTCTCTCCCTCTTAAACAGTAGGGCTAATCTCTCTCTATACTCTTTTCTTTTATAGCTTATATAATTTAAAAAAAAGTTTTGTCTATTTTTTTCAGTACCTTGTTCTTTTGTTATCCCAGCGGGAATCTGATTCTCTCGCATATAGAAGACTCAATACCATGGAAATGAGCTGTTTATTAAGCAAACGACGAAACACAAAGTGAATATTTATCAAATTATACATATATACATATAATGGTGATGGATAACGGTACCGTCATATATTTGTATTGCTACATTCTATGAAAAACGTAGTACCGCAGTTTTGTATTCCTATTGTTCACAACTAATTTTTCTCGCTTAAAAGTTATAACCATTTCGACGCTCCTATTGAAACTAATAATGTTAATTCTTAAAACAATTTTTTGCATTAAATTAAACGGAGGCTAGAGAAATTGTAATAATTCTTCGTAAATTATCTATATTTTTGTTAATGTTTGATTTTAAAACCAAGTTTTCGACAGTTCCACGTCAATCTTCGAAAGGATTTCATTTATTAGTAGAGAAGTAAATGTTTTAGTGACCGATTGTGTTATCACGGGTATTTATGCATTAAACCCCAAATAAGTTAATTATTATCTCATGGGTAATACATTAAAGAACGTGTTGCATTATGTCATGCTCACTTTTCTTGACTGGTCTGAAAAGCTATTTTATTCCAAATCATCAAAAAAAAAGGTTAAGGATAAATTAATTATTGGTTTTAATCGAAGAGATTAGTTATTGACCAAAAAATAACTGGGAAGATCCTCAACTGGAACATTAATAGTAGCATTTAAAAACTGTATTGCAATTAAAATTTATACTATGACTATATCTGTTAATCATAATTTGTTAGTTGGTAAATTCATAGCTTAGATAAGAACATATACGCAGTTTAATAAAATTGCTAGATGTTATTAACAAAGTCTTAATACAAACTTTTACCAAATTATATTAGCCACTTTAATTGTTTTTGTAATATTAATATGTTTGGTTACTTATTTCTCAGTGACAGTAGCAAACTTTTGGGGACGACTGATAGGATCGGCTCCATTACATGAGTTGCTTTGATTTACATTAACTTATATAATTAAAAAAGAAAATTGAATACAACCTATACGTATAAATTTTATAATTAGAACCCATTACAAATACGCAAAAATATTTTAAATTGTTACTTTATAAATAAATCTCTGTAATGTATGCCAAAGCATGCTTCAGTCAGATTATTCTGATAAAAGACATGTATTTGTCTACATTAAATTGTGTCCGTTTACATATCACCTTGATATTCTTAATTTTTAAAGTAGTAATACAAATTAATAGCTAAATTTTTTAAGACTATATGCATAAAACAAAAGTCGAGATTATGCATATTTATGTACTTCTTGCACATCTTTAAAACAGACTATCATGAAGATGATGACACTAGTCCTGAACTGCTTAAAAATCTATTACTTTTGTTTTAATTTCATTTTACTTTCTAGGAAGTTGAATTTTTCTTCTCTTTAAGAAAAAATTGTTGAAGACAGCTAGGTTGGGTTATAATGGGTGCTTGATGTTTAGATACGTGACAAAATAAAAAGTTAGATACATGTCTCGGAGATTCTATATGCTTTGATGCTTTGTAATAATTCCAAACATTATTGGACTCTTGACCCTATAAATTTAAATTCTATATTGTTGTGTATCATATAACAGATGTTTAGTGGTAGTTCATATGTTTTAATGTGTTCACTATATTGATATAAATTATCAAATATATGCTTGTGAAAAAATAATATCAAAATATATATTAAGATAATTTGGGTAAGGTAAAATCTGTTAGTTTCTTATTTGGATGAAAATGGTTGTTTGAGAGAGTAAATATTTCTTTTATTTGAAAAGAAGATCTCCAATGGTGCAAAATTTTGAGAAGAAAACATCATGTTTAGAGAATATAGTAATAGTAATACCCTAATCGAGATCTAGTATTACTACGTCTAGCGATCACTGTCGTTAGCATTAAATATTGGACACTTATAACCTCTTAAAAACTGAGGTTCGGAACTAACTTGAAACCGCGTGTAAGAACTAGTGATCTTAATTGGCTTATCTCTAGTCGATTTCTAAGGCTCTTGCCTTGTCTCTAGTATTTTTGCTATTTCGGTCTGGTTGGTGATGTGTGATGGTGTTTGTATTTGTGTCTCTCGTTCGGGTGGTTTCTTGCTATCCTCCATGTTGGATTGTTACTGGTTTAACATCAGTATGAGTTCTTTCTGATCTTATTGGTGCTTCCGATGTTCACTGCTTCTTTGAGGAACCTTTGTAAGAGTTTCTGGTTCTTTTGCGCAATTTTAGTGTTTAAATTTTCATTTTCGATCTTTTTTTTAGATATTTGTCTTTTTGTTTTTATTGTTGGTCTAAATAGTTTTTCCGTTTGGTTGGAGCTTAGCTTCCCTCTTTTGGTCTTAGTTTCTGAAGACATTTTGTTGGTCTGCCGGCGTTTGTATTTCAAATGGTATTCTACCTTGAGTTCTTAATAAAATTCAGACGACAAAAAAAATGAACTAATCTGAAACAGTTTTAACAAATCTCAAATGAAATTTTAAAAAACCAATACATAAAATAAAACAGATATGTAAAAGTCCTAAACGAATGCATGGTTCTAATACGGTTCGTTATGTCTTTGCTAAACTAGTCACATATATAATTTCGTATTCGCCAAACACATATTCCAAATAATATATATGTATATTACCATACCGGCATACCCATACATGTCAATGACATGTCCATCTATGTAAACAATCACATATTTTTGTTAAATTGTAGGGTCATATCTTTAAGTTGTTTGACCTCACAACTAGAGCACATTAGGTATTTTATGCATGTTTGTATAAGAATTTAATCTCTCTAATTTACAGTTTTCACCTTTTTGTTGTTGCTGAAGAGCAAAAAAGAAAAGAAATATATACTACCAAATTTGTATCACATTGTTTTATTGAAATTTATGGTGGTGGAAAGTGAATGTAGTTTTCATGTAGGAATAAACTACAATCTCTTATGCATGTATTTTTCAATCGGTTTTGTCTTTCATAAAGAAACGTCGCAGTTGATGAAATTTTTTTTTATGGTATATATTTTGTTCCTAGTAATATCATGTACCATTATGTTTATCAATTTTTTTTTTTTTTAAATCAAACATGTATCATTGGCTCCGAAAAGGAACACCATGTATCATTACTCTTCAACAATGATACTTTTACTCGATATATATTTCGTGGACGTGGTCCAACCATGATTTGACACACTGAAACAATAACGGTGAATGTTAATATCATCTTCAAGAAGATGAATAATGAAGAATTGAAGATGGCGATGATATAGTGTACATAATTTTATATATCCATAATCCATTATGGTACCCTTCAAATCATAGTAGGGCCACGGGGTTCCCCCGTGAAAGGTATCACCGTACCCACAAATATCAATCTCAACATATAATGACAATATTTTTTGGCGTAATATGACACTTAAATTACATCTCATGTCAATGAATATTGGAAGTAGTTTTTTTTTTCTTTTTCAACAATGTATTGTTTATTTCTTTTCTTTTCCCTAAAGTAAATTATATTTAATATATACCTGTTAACGATATTAATTAGAATTCAAAAGAATCATTTTTGAAAAATATTATAAATGCATGATATAAAGGAGTTTGGTACAAATATTTCATTCAAATTATCTATTTTAACATTTGCATTATGAAAAACAAGCTATTGTATCATTATATTGTTTCATGCAAACCATTAAACTAATCACTCCTCAAATTTCTTTGTGAGTTAGTGAAATGAACTAATGTAACTAAGAGATATATTAACATTTGTTAAAAAGTCGAAAAATTACCTAATAACGTTGGAAGCTTCAACCTCTAGAAATTCCAAAATTTAGGAAGTCGAAGATTTGTAGGGTTAGGGATTAGCATGCTCTTAAAAACACACATCCACATGTTTACACAAAAACTCGTAGATACGTACGTAAGTATACATAAATATATGGATGTGTGAGAAATGTGAATCCATAGAACCAAAAGAAAAATAAAAACAGAGGGAAGAGAGAATAAAGGAGGAAAGGTGAGGTCGTGAGACGTCATTGAAGAGGGAGACAAACTACAATCTCTTACTCTCTCTCTCTCTCCCTTGCTTTACGTCACCTCTGTCTACTATTGAAAGATTTGTTATTTTGTTTGCCTTTTCCTATTTTTATATTTTGTATATTTAATAAAGCATGTATACCTATATTCCAATATTTTTAGTAATAGATAATTTAGCCTATTTTTCTTTCTTGCAGATCTGTGCTATATCTATAAAAATATACTTATATTCCAATATTCTTTTTTTCCAATATTCTTAATAATCAGATTTTAAACTTATGAATATTTGTCAATTTTTAAACATATTAAATTTTTTAAGTTAAAACAAAATATATAAATTGCCACAAGTTTTTTTTAATTACGAGATAAATTATAGTCTATAATTTTTTGCACTAGAATTTTGAAAATGCTATTTTAAATTTAGATACAAATAAAATTATCGTAACTTTAGAAAACAAATTGTATGAAATAAATTACAAGGGCCATGATATGATGATAATGGAATTTTAATTTGTCCAAACTTTTTGTTTAGTTATGGTCTATACAGTACTCCATACATTTTTGTTTTGTTATGGTCTATACATACTTACGTACGTCCATGTATAAAGTTTTGTTATGGAGTTTGAGCCAAAAAAAAATGTTTAGTGAAAAAATAAGAATGAGTAGAGAGACTTGTGTTCTCTCAAACCCAAGAAGGCAATAAGCAAAAAGAATCAAAACTAGTGATCGACCAAAAACAATTGACTAATATTAAGTCTTGTAACATCTGATCAAACTCTTAGGTTTGACTAGGATTCAAAAAGCAATTTGGTAAATTAAAAGGTGAATACCTGTTAATTATATATAGTGCACAAGCCACAACTTCATGTTAGGATATGATAGAAACGACATAAGACAAGAGATTGATTGGTAACTACAAACGTCAAATAGATATTCTCCTTGTTCCCCTCTTATACCAAACATTCAAACAATAATGGCTTACATTTGGACCACCCAACCTTACCTTCTTTCATTCCCCTCTTATGCTTTCAGTTTCAATGCTCAAATTACTTTCACTATAGCTCTCAATCTGATCGGTACTTGCTTATCGACAGGACTACAACTAAAGATGTTTTAAAAATAAAATAAAATTTGAGTTTATCCTTCAAAGCTCTATATAGCTATATTCGTTGTAGTTGTATATCGAACATACACTTTAGTAGAGTCCCACATAGGAAATTGACGAAATTCTTTGGGAATATAGAAGTGTGTAGCAATTCCTCCTCTTTTGAACTAACTTTTGGATGCGAGTTAGGTCCACAGTCCACACTAATAATTTATTTTCCAAATGTTCTTCGTACAAATCATTTTGAGTTATGCACTTTCATAATTTTCACAGTTTTAACTTTTTCAACTTGATTAGTAATTTATCTTCTATATCTCGTTATAAAACATAATTCTATATCTTAGCTTTCCAAACGAAAGCATAACAGTGGGAATATAAAGAAGAATGGATCACAATTCAATATTTGTGGCACAAGTGTAAGAAGAGCAGATTGTTAGAGAATAATACACACAAACTTCAGTACATCTGGTTTTAATTACATTTCTATAACCTAAATATGTTGTATCGGATCCGAAACTAGTAGGAAACTCTTTGGTCACCTAGTGACATTGGTTTTTAAAGTTTTTTTTGGTTTTGGTAAATTGTTAAGCTCATTAGTTTTGAAAGTTCTTACAACAGAAACCAATCACAAAGATGATTCAAAAAATCAAGTTCAAGAAGATGGTTGATAGAATTCCGCAAGTAGACAAGAATTGGCGTTGATAACAACTAAACTTGGCCTAATCTACCTTCTTGACTGTGTTCTTGAGCCCAAAAAAATAATTTTATCGGCCTGTACCTTGGACTTATGCCTTCAGCTTTAGGCCCAAATATTTATTCTTTTGTTAGTCTCAGTTTTTTTATTTGGTCACGAAATCTTGGTTAATCACAAGATCATATTTTAGAATTAATGTTTCAAAATGTATAGTATATAATTAAAACGCCTTCAATCATTGATTAATATAACAACATTTTTTTGAAGAAGCAACATTTGATAATTGATGTCTTCCCTAACGGACAAAATAATCTTATTAAGAACAAAAACAAACCAACCAATGGAAACATAATATAAAAATCGATGTACCAAAATAATATAAAATCATAACATTGAGAAATACGTGCGATTCCCTATAATACAAAACGTAAGTCAAACAAATACGTTACTATTGATATTGAGTGGTTCCCACTAATTATTCTCCTAATTTTGTCATTTTGTCCATTTTAATAGCATAATGTATTGTCACAAAAATGCAACATTTAATATTTATATCCAAATTTGTGATCTTCTCAAAGAACTCAAGATAAAAAAAAACAAGAGTTCTTGCTTAAGCATTTATTGATTGGAGCCATTAAAGCTTTTATATTTCTCGTGAATTTTTGAGCCAAAACGGTTATATATTTCTTGAGTTTTTCTTTTCTTGTAACGGGTCCGAGTCACGATGAGTCAACTCGGAGATTTGCTTAGAGAATCAGAAGATGGAACAAGAAGTGAGAGGACGATGATGATGAGTTTGCTCGAAGAAGATCAAATCAACGGTGGAGATAGAACGATGAGCAAATGGACTACGTTAAAGCAACGGCTGAGATTTGATTGGGTTGGTTGTTGTGGTAAGCCTCTTACTCTGCGTCTCAGACAAGCGGAGACACCAATCGTCGTCGATGATGATGACGACGAAGAAGAAAGTCAAAACCAGGTCGTTGACTTTTCGGATCCGGGTACGGGTACGGAGTTGGATTGTTTGACACGTGGCTCAACGAGGAACCTTGCAGAGGCTTTAGCGGAGGAGAGATTAGCGCACGTGACGGAGGAGGAGACAGCAGTTACTAAAGTACCGTTGATGAGGTTGCTTGCGGAATCGGACGGTTGTGATTCGACGACGACGTGGTTGGGTAATGATCCGCTGTGTTGTGTGTGTATGGGAAGAGAGAAAGGTGCGGCTTTTATTCCCTGTGGACATACGTATTGTAGAGTTTGTTCAAGAGAGATTTGGATGAATCGTGGGACGTGTCCTCTTTGTAACCGTTCGATCTTTGACGTTCTTGATCTTTACTGAAAAAAAATTCATAGATCGATCTGATCGACGGTGATGATATGTTAAATTTCTTTGTGCATATTTATATTAGTAATTACATGATTTGGTGATGAATCTTGTAGTAAAGATAAATAAATGGTGACTAATCAAAAAGGTACCACTAATTAACGTTGTGAACAAGTACTTATAGATCTTTAAAGAAAAATATTCTATATAATTTTATGATTAAATTTAGTAACTTTTCTCTTATTCACTTCAAAAACAATAATTCAAGTCATTATATATTTTCAACCGTTGTTACTTGTTTAGTAGAGTGTTTTTTTAATAGTAAACATAGTTAGACGTAGTCACGTAGAACTTGATCTCATCAACTTTGGACTTAATTTGTATAATTAATGTCTTAGTAGTGGTGATATATACCATTCTGGTTAGCCTCGGTTTCTGCTGCAGAAAGCTTGTATGGTGATGTAATTTGAGCTCGGCTGCAACGCTAAGGAAGATCGTCGATCGCCGGCACCGCTAGCTTTAAGGACCTTATTGCCACTAATTGCTTCACGTTGTTGAGCGTGGCACTTTGTATGCCTTTGTTGGGCTTTTTTCTTTCTAAAATTTACAAGTTGCAGAGATGCTTGTAGGCCTGTTTATGCACATCATCAGTTATTGGGCCTGATCGAAAATATGGACCACTAATGTCGAGGTTGTTTAATATATTATTTGTTCACGAATGATCTAATACATGATAGTCACTTGAGAAATCTTAGAAATTGACTATCAGAGTAATACACGACGAAACTTTTGAATGTTACATATACGATTTAATCGTGTGGTTGAAGTCAAACAAAATTATGAAATGGAAAATTCAAAATATTGTCAAATCTTGTGATGTTATCTCCGAGGCATACATGAGTTTGTGATGTCAACGTTACATGAAATTACACGCATATATGTAGAATCTAGGCTGTGTGAGATTATGAATAGATTTATGTGTTATTAGTGGGTTGGTAAGCTTAAATCACATCATGAAGCATTATCAATTATCTAGTTAAGTTTCAACAATATTCGAAAGGTCATGCATAAAATCATAAGACAATATATACTGATGGAAAATTCAAGTGTTGTCAATAACAGAATATAAACTAACTGATATATCTCTATCATTATGTATATAACAAACTCTGTCCAAAAAAAAAATGTATATAACAAACATTCCATTTTGAATTTATTCCCTTCTTGAGTTTAAAGAAGAAGAAAAAAACAAGAAGGTGTATATAACGCTAAAGAGTTTATTCTCCGTGTCAATGTTTTAAGAGAAAATATGCCTTTGAGACTATAACTTTTGGTGGTATCAAAATCAAATTCTATTATTAGTGTCAAGTTCAGACATTTCTATGTGCCATCATGACCGAGAGCTACTGGTGTTAAGTAAGTACCTTACGTAACCTATTTGCATTCAAATTCAATAAGTGGTGCAAATAAATTGACAAATCGTATGAAAGTGCAGCCATCAACATTGTTGACGATTCGGTTTGGTGTTATTTTTCGAATGTATTATAACTTTGTCATGCATTAGTTAATACCATTATACGTGAAAGTAAGTATAAATCATATCATCTCATATCTATCAAAAAAGAAGTTAAGAGAGAACATGTCTTGTTCAAAGAGTTTTAAGAAGATGTTTTGCCAATGTGTCGAGAGTGTTTTTATTGGTTATTTTGCTTAGTTTCAATGATATATATCCCCTTGTTTGTTTTATTTGCAAAAAAAAAAAAGAGGATGTTTTTTCCCACAACATATACGTCTTTTGGTATTTTGAAATTTTGTAAACTCTTTATTGCGTTTAGCATTCACAATTTTTATTTTTTTAATGTAAACTTGAAATGTTTTCTTTTTTCACAATTATATGATATTTTTTTAAAAAATAGTTGTTTTCTTGGGTCAAAATAATTATTATACATGTAAAAACGCAGAAGAAAAAAAGTCTTTTATAACTATGATCTCATATACTTTAGACTTTAGTATCTATACATGTAATAATTTTACAGAGTATTATAGTTTAAGCTTTGCATATTTCAATATATATATATATATATATATATATTTGTTTTTACCTCACAGAAAGTATGTTACATCATAAAAACCCCTTAATTTTTCTATTTATATCACCTATCACATAAATTATTTTGTCTTATGTATTTAATGAAAACTTACTTTTATACTTCTATTAACTCAAACCAAATTCTTTTTATTAAAAAAAAAGTAATAAGTCTATAGATATGTCAAAAGTGAGTGCTGTATTATTTGTGGCTATTGAGAGAAGATGTGTCATGGATGTGACCCAGGTTAGATACATATCTATGTATGAATGTAATGAATAGATGAGAACAAGGCATGTGCATCAAGTTCCAAAATAGAGTTGAGACAATGTCGTCCATGTTCATGAACCCATCTCTCATTTATGGTTAACCAATTGGTACAAACCTTAAATATGTCCCCTCTCATGGACCAAACACATTTAACGAAACACACTTTTCCTAAAATGGCAATCTACCTATCCCCATCCCATCATTTAGTTTATTAATTCCCACACTCTCGTGATTATAGATTCATCATGGCGACAAAGTTAAGTGGCTAATTAATTTGATTTAAATAAAGTTGTTTTTACACGTTGATGTGTTCCGAGTATTTAAACGAAAAGATGAAAATGTTTTATTTTTTCTAGAGATAAAACTATTACATGTTTTTGTTTATGATTAATAAATAAAAGTAGATCACAAAGACTTTTTCAAAAATTATGTATATACAACATGATGATAAAATTTAATTAGGGATAAGTTTGCTTCCCCTAATTTTTTTTTTTTTGATTATCATGTTGTCAAATGATATGATTATGTATTAATGCGCTATAACAACTTGATAATAAAAATATTAGTGCGATAAGGATCATAGGATGAGATCATAGAGATGAATGTTTAATTTAGTGGTAAAATTTAATTTTCGATCATCTTGTAAAAATTTAATTTCTTTTTTACATGCTGTTATAATGATCATGCTGTAAAAATCTACGACAAATCTTACGCTGGGCACAAATTAAAATGGGGATTGAAAATTAAGATTTATAATTAAAGTATTTTATGCATGTATTAATCGGTCCTATGATTTGTTCTACTTATCTATTTTGACTACGGAACTTCTTTTATTTTTCTTTTGAATGCGGAACTTGTTTATTATACAAGAAGAAAAGACAAAAAAAAGAAGGAGTTCTAAACTCCCAATTGATAGAAAAAAAAGTACATCAATTAAGTTATTAGTCGAACAAAAAAAGAAGATAACTGTGAGAAATATAAAGTGAGTTCTAAACTCCCACTTTGATCGTTGCTAATCCGCATTGATGAAAATAATATATAACCACTCACATTTAAAGGGTAGATCAAATAAGTAAGATCTACCCTTATTGAGCAACAAAATATGACTCCGAATTAACTAGCTAAAGGAAAAATTGGTAGACCTAAGATATGATTATTGAGCAAGAAATGAGACGGCACAATGTTTGCCATAACGAGGAAGTACACGAAACCGAATTATGGGTAAGATTCATAGAATTTAGTCCAAAACCCGGACTAATAATACCCAAAAATAATAATTTTATCTGATTATATTCAAATTAATACTATGCAGAACGATCCATATATATATACACGCAACTATTACTAGTTATACCTATAAGTGTTTATTAATATGTTTTCGACATCGTTTAAACATAGCAGTTAAGTGTTGTTTAGCGTATGTGGAGAAGCTCCATGGTCTATAGTTCTGCTAGTGTAATAGTATACCTTCTAGAGAGGATATGGTTAAAGTCACGAGTTCGAATCTCGAACATGGGGAGAAGACTAAATGCCCTACGCTAGAGTATATGATCTGGTCCGAACGGATTATGAGTATTTAATCTCTTGCTAATCCAAAAAAATAACATTATATAAACGATACTTCATTTTAATTTATTTATCTTTTGTTCAATACGATAAAATGGCCGCAATTTGCAAAGCTAAAAAGTTGATAGACAATTTCACATTTTGTCTCTGTCATCATTTATTCCAAGCATGCGCTGGTCCTTCATTTCCATTTCTATCATTTTCCATCTATTTATTTCGATTTGTTTAACGTTTTATAGTTATCATTATCATACAAAAGTTTGATATATGTCACACAAATAATTCAAAAGTTTGAATAAACCATTTTATGTTAGTTACTTTGGTGTTATCCTGAAATATACGCGGATCCCGCTCTCCTTTTTGGTTCACCAATCTTTGTTCAGCACTATATAAATACAAAACCAAGATCTAGCAAACAAAAGGCAAAAATTTGTATTTCGGTAACAATAAAATTTAGGCTATGTAATTTTAATAAATTTTCTAGGTAGACTAGATTCGAGATCATACCATTAACACTAAAACAACGCATGATTAATTAAGCAGCTTGGACAGAAAGCAAAAACTCTTATTTGCTCACTAGAAGTCAATAGTTTAATTGAAAAAGTATTATGGAATAATCTAATAGGTTACAGAATCTAGTGGTAATTCGAATAAATTACTAAAGAATAACCCCGGTTTAAGGGGATGTTGTAAGTTCAATTCATAATTTACACCAAAAGAAAGGAAAAAAAAAACTATGTTTCTTTCTCATTTTATTTCAAAGAAACAATAGAGAAGTAATCACATACACATGATTGAACCAATGTCGGTTAATTACGAAAACTTAAACTTTAAACCATAACAATATTGAAAGTTTTGTAAATTATGTAAAACACTACAATTAAAGTAAGCCTGGTTATGTTTTCTTTTGTGCACAAGTAAAGACCTATTATTAGTTGTTATTATATTGTAGATTCATGTACATATTGAACAAAAGACAATATTTTGAAGGGCGGCCATATATAACTCATTAGCAGTTAGCGTTACTATGTTCATTAATCGATTCTTCGAACCTTACATATGTAAGAACCATAATATAAAATCTCTGGTACTAAATGTTCCACAATAAGTCATTATTTAAATTATATATAAAGAAAAAGCAAACAAGGATTAACCATTTAATCTAATGCAGTGTTATAAAGAATATGAAGAATAAATTCTTGATCATAAAGAATGTATAACCTAATCAACATGATATTTCTATTTTGATAAACACACATACTAAATGATTCCTAAGAAACTTGTAACTAAAGTAAAATCATATATATGTACTATTCGGTATGATTAAAGTTGTTAAATCTTTTGCTAGATTACTTTTTTATTTAAAAAATAAAATAGATCAGTAATTATTTTTATAATATCCATCATTTGCTATAGAATCTGTAAATCACTTTGAATCGGTAAACTTTAATTGTAAAAAGCTGGAAATCACAAACTGTGATAATCTGTAAACTCTAAGATTGAAATCCGAAACTTTTTGTAAAAGCCGTCCAATCTTTTTTCCAACCCAAATTTTCTAACATAAAACTTTCTAGCAACCAAAATTCAAAATTAACTAACATGGGATTTTCTAATTGCATAGTAACCATTTGAAATGTTTAGTTGAGTAAATCTTCTTTTGTGTTAAAAAATATAGTAGTGTGGAGGACTTTCATCGATTAAAAACGTTAATAATTGTAATAGCATTCAAAGCACCAATAAGAATTATAAAATATTCACCCAACATAGAATGAAATATATGTATTGTAACTTTGCATCATATCTCTTTCATGTAAACCGAATATTTCGAAAAAGAAAAATTCCCATTATTCAATATTGCCCTCGTGATTTATAGATATACAAATAAACATATTTAACTTATATAAAAATGCTGAATCGTGACGTAAACGAATAAAAAATAAAAATCGAAAGCCATGAATGATGAAGTTCATGAACCTGATATATGTCCTCTTGTGATATAACCTAATTTGTATGATTTGATTTGTCGTACGCCATGCTTTCAACCACTCATAAGGATAACCAATTATAAGAATAACCAATTGACCAAAAACTTTGATTTCTCCAAGGGAATAAAGAAAGACATTTTGTAGATTACATTATATTTTATCCTCGATCTAGAAATAACGACTATATTTCTTATTTTTCCCAATCAAAAATTTCCTAATTTTCTATATTTGTTTCAATAACGTATCAAGGTAAAATCATTAATTAAAAAAAAATATGCTTCTCGTTTAACCAAAATACCATTCACATATACCCTTTAAAATTTTTAAATGATTAATTTCATGTAGAAATCATATAGACTGTAAATGGGTTCACGAAAAAAAAACTGGAAAACGATGAATATTGATAGAATGAATAAAAATGGTATTGATAGAATGAATAAAAATGAGAATGTAACAAAAAAGATACGTGAAATTTGCTAATCCCATGACACCGTGCTTGCACTCTTTTTAAGATCTAAAAACTTATATATTTCTTCTAACTAGTAGTAAAAAACTAACCCTTTTCTTAATACAACTTTTTTGCAATAATATATATCTTAACTGGTTTAAATCTTATGGTATAACAATTTGTCCCAAAAAAAAAAAAACTTATGGTATACAATTAAAAAACAGCTACTAATAGTCTAATACTTCTTGTTTTTTTCATCAGAAGCTACTAATACAAACCATTAAAGTTTTTTATTTATTTCTATCAATTATTTCTCGTGGTTTTTTGAATGGTCAAAGATCAAATTGTATTTAATAACGTCACAAAATAATCTGAGAAAAAACGAGAGAAATGGTTTGCGAAAGTTTCTATCAGACTAGAGCAAACTGAAAAGACAGAAAAACGAAAATAGGTTAGCAAGCAAATTGCCACTTAAAATATTTCATTAAATTAACAACTCAACAAGACCTTGTTCCGGCAAACACATACAGTGCGTCGGATTATAAAAACATAGTCGGCATTGGTAAAATACAAGTTAAATGCGTATTAAACATAAACACATAAGCTTTACTTTTAGTTTTATTGTAGTGAAGCAATAGTTTTGTTAAAACATTTTTCCAGGAAAATAAATCAAGAATGATGCGGCAATGCAAATCATCTATCTAGCATCAACACCTTTTTGACTTTTGGATTCATTTCTAAATTAACTAGTATAATTTATAATTTAGGATGATTTGTTTTATATTGAATTAAAATGGATACAGAATCTATGATCGAGTAGATTACAAAAAATGATTAAAAAAAGAAGAAGAATTAAGTTGAACAAAAAAAATTGAACCAAACTCGCATGAAATAGTGAATATACAGGGTATGATGGGAACCAAATATATATTTAAATTTTAAACTTACATCTATCTTAATTTTTGCTTCCCATGTTATCTTTTGGTACTCATATCATAGTTCATAGATTATGTGCGTACACACTACACATATGATTATGATTTATGAATACTGCATTAAACTGTTTCAAATGCACACTTTAATTTCTCTTTTTCTCCAACCAAACTTTAATCTAGATCTAAACATTATATATTCATAATCATGTGTACCCATTAGACAATTATTGGAAAATAAAAAATTATATCACGCGCATGAATGGAGTCTAAGATCGCCCAAGAGAAAAGTAGGTAGCAGCCACGACCGAAGTCTTTGTTCTCACTTTGGTTAACGTTTTTAAGACGATAGGGAGAGTGAGAAAGAGACATTGTGTTATTCAACAGTTTATTATGTAATATAAGCTTAATTGCAACTAGTAACTAACTAATAACATTTTACATTGTGTATACGTAACGACGGCTTATGGTTGTGATATTGTTTTGGATGAATTATTGAGTTAGAAAACAGGTTTTTTAATAAAGTGAAAAGAAAGAAGTAATATTTTATGGTTTTATACCATAATGCACTCTTTAAGTTGAGTAGGAATATTCGATAAATTTAATTCCAATATATAATTATTTGACTTGTATTCTTTAATTATGAAACATCAGATCAACGTAGAAAGTGTGAAGGAATTTTAAGATGAATTGATATATTAAAAGGTGGCGAATATTATCAAACAAGCCACCCTGTAAATTTGGTAGTTTATATCCCATATGCTTTCTATTTTTCTGAAACACTGATACATAATATCTCCTAAAAACAAATATATTAGAGAATTTTTTTGATAAAGGTTTCTTAGTTCTTACATCAATTCGAAAGATGATATACATGCTATCAATATCACCATGAATTATCCTTGATACTAGAAAATTGATGGCACACTTGATATAAGAACTTGTATTTTCAATATACATTTATTCTATACAAAAAAAAAAAAAAAA
>Ga0041059_1001667_pt1 | contig 17344 bp, 18 predicted proteins | sample AraColnosormetaG_FD_56232 | JGI IMG/M metagenome (GOLD analysis project Ga0041059, IMG submission 56232) | Arabidopsis roots microbial communities from North Carolina, USA - Col MF nosort | ecosystem: Host-associated > Plants > Roots > Unclassified | place: USA: North Carolina | collected...
ATATAGAAATATAAATTAGTATATGTAAATATGTTTATTTTTTTTTTTTAAAGAAACTTTTTTTTGACATATATCAACATCTCAATGATAGACCTGACACGTGTCATGATCTCGTGAGTTAGTAACTTTCAAAACTGTACTTTATATAATAAGATTAGCTACCCTTAATTCTATTATTAAAACAAAATTTACAAACTTATCTAACTTGACTTATTTGTATTTCTTCTTTTTTATTTCTTTTTTGTATATCTTTTAGCATCTTCTAGAAATATATTATCTGCTCCTCAAGTAATTGAAATTATCCACCAGAGAAGAGAGGGTTTCTATGGAGAAAATGCGGGGGAGGTTATGCCAGTAATTACCGCAAGGAGCCGTTGCCACGGTGGTGTGATTGTAGGCTGATCAGCACATACTTAGATAAATTTGGGGCCTTTAGCCGACATTCGTATTGGGAGTGTTAAACAAGTTAGCGGGCATCATGTATTTTTCCGGGAACAAATGGTTCAAAACGACTCCATTTTGAAGACTCAATGACCCAAGTTAAAACTCAAAACTTATTTTTGACAACTTAATAAATAAAATAAAAAAGAAGGTTTAGAAAATTTGTAATCTCATGAAAAGTGAATCGAATTTTATAATTAAGTAAATTGAAAACCATAAATACCATAAAATATCATAAAAATACCATAGATAGTTTGATAGGAAAACATACAAAAACATAAAACAAGATAAACAAAACACTACCAAGCATTTCTTTTCCCATAGCCATTCCTAATAGAAAGAGAACCAAAACTCGTAGATACATCCTCGAGCAAAGCCTCATTCATGGCATCTCTTAGATTCTTCTCATCAGCAGCATCGTAGAAACATCCAAGTGTCCTAGACTCACTTATCAGTTTTGCCCAACTCGAACCACTTAGAGCCAAAGTTGTCTCGTTACCAATCACCCATAAACAGTGTCTTGCTCGAGTCAGTGCCACGTTAGCTCTTTGACGGTTGTTAAGAAATCCCACTTTCCCGTTACCATTACTTCTAACGGTAGAGATGATGATAATGTCTTCTTCACCACCTTGAAACCCATCTACTGACCGAACATTCAAAGTGAAAAGACCTGATAAGGAGCTGTACTTATTTGTGGTTCTCTCTTGGATTGCTCTGACCTGACCTTTATATGGTGAAACCACTCCAACGCTCATCTTTATTCTTCTTTCACTTGAAACTGTTTCAAAAAATAAGCAAATTAGTCAGAAGAATAATTAATGAAAAAACAGATTATAGATTAAGATACTCACTAATCAATCAATAAAAGATAATACCTTTGAAAAGATTGGATATAATTTCGGAAATGACAGCAACTTCAACCATGTTTTTGGGACTATGTCCATCACCAAACTCTTCTTCTCCACGTCCAACATTGATAAAAGAGAAGGAACCAAACATGTTTCCTTGAAGAAACCTCTTTTGATAAATACTTTCTTGAACATTAGCAGCATCTTTGATTCTCCCACCATAGAACTCTTTATTAGGGAAACGACTAATCGAAGGATGCATTCGATATTGAACATTAAGCAAATGCTTGTTGTGACCAAGCAGAACCAATCTCTCGAACAAGCTTCTTCCGAATTTCGCCTTTTCACATATCTACCACATTATTCTAAGATTAGAAAACTATAGTATATATAACTAAGAAAATATAAAGACAGTTTTAAGAGACTACCTCGTTATGAACCATTGCAGGCAGTTGAAGCTCATCTCCTATTAGAACAGCATGACGAAGTCCAGAAAGTTGCAAAGCAGCCACTGATTCACATTCTTTAAGCTGAGCCGCCTCATCAACCACAAGAAGGTCGACCGATCCTGTCCTTATCGGATTCATATCCGCAGCACCTGAGGCTGTACAGAATATTATGTCCGCATTCTGTAGACAAAATGTTTTTGTATCATTGTTTTCCAGCATGTCTGAAACCTCAAAACGTTCAGGAAGTAAACGTAGAATCTGAAGGCAATAAGCACTGACTCCGTTGAAGCAATCAAATTTCAAACTTCCCTTTTTAAAATCATCTCTAGAAAAATTCTCTTTCAAGAAATATCTTACGCGCTGAAGAGCTTTACGAGCTGTGACCATACTCTTCACATTTTCAGACGTAATGAAAGACTTTGGAAGATGAGTCCATAAATCAACCATACCTTTCTCCAACTCTTCACTGAAGCCATCAAAAGTCTTCTTTACAAACTCTCCAAATGTAAGAATCTTTATTGCTTTCGGCTTCTTATCAGCTCCTTTCTTCTTTTTTTCAGCTTCTTCACTCATCCTTTCAACTTCTTTCAATAAGTGGACGTAATGCTCGTACTTGGCCTCTGTGTTCTCAAGAAAGTCGATTAGTGACTCTAATCTCTGCTTCCATCCAGAAGTAGGTGAAAACAGGCTTGTGAGTATTCCAATGCGCTCATCAAGAAACACATCGAGAAGAACATCATTCTCTTTAATCCCCATTCGAGCCTGGTTTCCAGAGAGAACAATATTACCTAGCCCATAAGTAGAATGTTCTGATGAAGAAGTTTTAAATAAGGATAAGAGCCTCGATGTTACTTCTACGATAGCTGTGTTTGTAGGAGCACAAACAACTGTTTTGCAGCTTAGCTTAAGAAGGCAAAAGAGAAGAGTAGCGACCGTCTTTGTTTTGCCAGTACCAGGAGGTCCCCATATCAGCTTCACACTGTGCTTGTGATTACAGTTCCTTATCTTAAGGCAGCTCAAGATTGCAGCTTCTTGTGAAGAGTTCAATTTAGCGGAACGGATTATATTCGTAACACGGTCAGAACCATGAGCACCACTTTCACAAACGCATTGTTCTGTTGTCTGAAACATAAGCATAACTATCTATCACTTAACTGAAGCATAAAACAAAACTATGTGATTATGCTACGAAGAGAGAAAGTACAGATATTACATATTTTATGATCAACAGTTTTAAGAATGTAAAATAAAAAAAGATTATTGTTATCACGTACCAGAGTATTTTCCTGAAGCACACTCTTGATTAGGGTGGAATTGGCGGCCTCGTTGTGCAAAGCGTTCCAAATTCGAGTGTTGGTTGTTAAATTCATGAGGAAAACACCAAACTGAAGTGAAGTTTCCTTGAATTGGTGGTCCATTTCAAGATAAGACATCGATCTAGACGAATGTAAATAGGTAACTTGGTTTACAAGCAAGAAAATAGAACGACAAGAAGAAAGCAATTTTTTTTTAGAGGACAAGACAAGAGATGAAGAAGACAGCTCTGAACTCCGAAGTGAACTCTCACTATCTAATTGGTCTACTTATAAGGGAAGACGAAGACGAAAGGTCCAACATATCTTGAGCATGATCTTAAATTTTGACACTTTCCAAGAAAATCTTATTAATGGAATTGTTTTCTTTAAAAGTTTATTTAGATTCCAATATGTAGTGATCAATGAAACGAACATGTCACTTCAGTTCTCATGCATAAAGTCTACATACAGAGTTGCATTTAAAAATCATTACTTTCTTTTGTGTTTCTTTTTATTTCAAGAGAGATTTAATAAACCGTAATGTTGATTTTTCGCATGGGGAAGAAGAAAGGTCGGGATTTTGAGAACAAAGCATTCATGGTAGTGGACACAAGTTGTCCGCTTCTAGTCCTCTTTCTGGCTCTCTCAACCAGAAACTAATAAAGAATAGAATATTTTTTTTTGTAATAATCAAACAAAAGGATTGAGTTTATAATTTAGAGAAACTATTACTTTAATAAATAGCAAGTATTAAGCTTTGTATCACGATGAGATTTAGGTGTATAAACAAATATTAGATCTTGATCGTTTATAAATGCTTTCGTTTACGTTTTCAAATTCTGATAATGATGCCCTTTCTAACTTGCAAGATATGTGTAATGCGTGCCTACGATATGGTTTTACATATTTTTTTTTTTCACACGGTTTTCCATCATATGAATACGCATTTTAACTACAACCTTCATCTATATGAATAACATAATTTTTGAAACTCTCATGTATCTTTAACTAGAAAGTTTTTATATATTTGGTTTAGTTTTGAATATAGAATAACATTTATATTAAATTATATATAAAATTTTATATATAATTGCTAATATATCGTTCAAAAATAATTAAAAATATTAATTTTGATGTTTATAAATTATAGTGTGTTTTAAAAAGACACTTTAGTTGATTAAAAAATTTCGCTGCACTAAATTTTATTTTCATTTTTTGTGAAAATGGTATGTTTTACAATAAAAAAAACAAACCTAAAATATTCAGTATTACTATTTTTTGGTGAAAATGGAAATGAATTTATTACCAATTATCTAAATTCGAAACAATAGCTAAACTTTCTTCACATTCAAAAATTTAAAGCGTATGATTTAAACTGATTTTCAATATAAAAAAACCCTACAACTTGACTAAAGATTTCCGAATGTCGGTTCAAATAAAAAATAAATCATATAAACTCTAATAAATCTACTGAAAGACATCATATCACTACCCAGATACTAAATAATCAACAATATATTTTGTAAATGTAAGATAAATTAAAGGAAATAAAATATTCTCTTTAAGAACTTATGTTGAACAAAGGATTCACACAATAGATTTGTTTAAAAGGGGAAAACAAATCTAGTAATTTTTCTTCATTAGGTATTTCATCAAAGACTCGATTACGAAGGAGATTCTAATCTCTTGTAAAATAGATTAGGGTTTTGATCAAGAACAGAGAAAGAATTAGGGTTTTTAAAAGGTATTGCTGCATCCGTGATGGATTGCCTACGTACCTTGTGAAGGGATCAAGCCATTCGTAGTTCTCACTAGGTATATAATTATGTGTTTCTTGTGAGTATCCAAAGATCTCCCTTTTGTGAAGTCCCTGAGGCGCTTTATATAGGGTCGTTAAACCGCCTCTCTAGCGATATTCTTGAAAGATTTCCATTTATCTTTAAGTCGGTTCTAGAGGATATTCGTCTTAAAAATATTTTCCTTATTCTCCGAAGGCTTTGGGAAGATTTCCTTATTCGACATTATTTTCAAAGATTCTCCTTTATCATTTCCGAAAGTCCCATAAAAGATCCTATTTTACCGAAAATGATCCTTTGAGAATGAATGATTTTTACAAGACTTTGCCTCGGGTGTTTCTCACGGCTCGGTGGTGTTTGAGAGGTGGCTTCGGGCAAACAGTATGTACCGGCTTGGGGCGCGCTTGATGACTGTCCATTAAACTCAGTTGGCTGTCTCCCGAGGCGATATAGATGTTTTCCGCAGCGTTCTCACGATTGGCTCGGGCTGTGTTCATAGGATTAACACCCGAGCCATTTTTTGAACTCTCTCTGAGACGGTTGATCGAATAAGGTCCCGAGGTGTTTTGTTCTAGGCTAGGGGCCAATCATATGTTTAACCATGAGGTGATTGTAATTCTTAGACTGTTTGGCTCGGTCTTGCTTGTGGGGGAATCTGACCCCAACAATGACGACATAAAATCCCAGCAAAACTAAACTTCATGCAACTACAACATATTGTCTCGTTTGCAACATCATAATTGACCAAATGCTCACGTGCTACACCACGATAAGATACTTTATATTTATATATCATCTCAGACTTACTAACCTTGTTGGCAACATAATCACCAATAACTATGTATTGTTTCTGGAACAAGCTAAAACTTTTGTGTGTATACAGTTCCTCTGCATGTTAGAACATCTCTACAGTAGCACATAATACCGGAGAGGTATGCATCATATTAAAATCAGCAAGTAATTCCTTATATCGTTGATCCCCCAACACCCTCTCGTAGTGTTCAAAGAAGCACAACAATTAGGTTCTTTTCTATACCCATGTTTTGAGCAAACATAAAGAAGCCTTACTACCTTCTCTCTTGTTTTCATCCTCCGTTGTTTTCTTACATTGAAACCATGATTGTCTCCATACTTTTTATAAGTTATATATGCAATCTCATCAGCACTGAACTCCATTCTAATATGTATTTAATCTTTCTTCTCATTATCATTATTTGCTTCTAAAGCAGCAGTCTCTTCAGTTACAACGTCATCCTCGTTGTTAGCTATTTCATCTTCTTCTTCAAATTCATTGGCCGAAGCTTCGTTTTCACTTATTGGGTCATCTTTTTCCTCGACAAAAAACTCTTCACTTATATGATTACTCTCCATTGCAACTGCATTAATCATCTAATATTATTAATATTATTATTATATATATATATATATATATATATATATATTTAGTTAATTGATATTTGTGGTTTACCTTAGGTAAAGTTGTGAGTTCATCTTTGTTTAACAACCACAAAATTCGAAGGTTGTTCTTAACGTATCCTGATTAACAAGTTCAATAACAAACAACAAAATGAATTAATATAAAAATTCACACATGTATCAATTATAATTAACTGTCTCTATTCTTTCACAACCAGCTTTCAAAAATATTTTTTTAACGAAGATAAGAAAATTTGAAACTTAACCTGGATTTGATAATTTAAAAATAAAATATTGTTTTCTCCTTTAGAAAATCTGTCGTACTTTTGAAAAGAACTTCAAAAAATAAATTGGGTTAAAAGAAATAATACATAACCTTAATCTATATTCTTTTTTTTATATAAAAAAGGGAGGAGAAGACGTCAGATTTTGTTTCTTTTTATTAAAATCTTATTCTTTTAAAACAATTGCTAAATTTAGTCATAAACAAAATTTAAAATAAAATAAAAATAAGAGTAGATGACGTTAACGTCAACGTAAGTTGAATAACAAGATTTTTTGTTTCCATTTTTCTTTTCTGTTTTGTAATTATAATTTAATTTATTATTTAATTTAAACATGATTTAACTAAGCATGCTTTTGTTGGTTAACACGGAAAAGGTGGTGAATAAAAAGGTTCACCCTTCACTTTATAAGTTATATTTCGGTAATGAAGATCCCAAAAGGGAATTTCAAATACAAAGTAAACTCAAAACTCAGAAAGAAAAAAAAAGAACCATTACATTATGATCTGAAACTCTCACAAGTCTGCGTTCTTTTATGTTTTAATGTTTGTAGTCCCTTCAAACTTCTGCGTAACATTTCTGACCTCCTCAAGGCAACTTTCAAGCTCCTTCAATTCTTCAGTCTCACCAAAGCTCTTTCTAGCCTAGACACAAACACAAGAAAATATATCGCCATTTATTTATTCTGCTCAAAAATCTTAGTAATGTTGCAAGTAATTGACCACAAGTTCAGTTTATTACTTGTTTGATTGTGTTCTTCAAATGCATCTCAGCACTAAACAGTTCTCGTTTGCTTTCTACAGACGCTGAGATCTCTATGTACACTCTACAAAGTTCCAATGATGCTCTTGCAAACTTCTTGAAACGCTCTTTGTCTTTCCACATTTCTACCCCCTGAAAGCATTACCGATATGTCATCAAAAGCTACTCAAATATCAAAAAAAAAAAAAAGCTTTACAAACTAGTCAATCATTACCAGATATGATCGCACTTGTTTTAACAGTGCCTCGCTACATATCGTAAGATCTCCATTGATTCTACTCCATCTTGCGTATAATCCCCAGTTTTCAAATGTACTTTCTGTTTTGACAATCTATAAAAAAGAGAAACACATAAGACGAAGAAAAAGAAAAAAGATGTAAAAGTTTTGAGATATTTTGCTAACCTGCTGAATAATTTTCCCAAACAACTCTATGTAGAGTCTTTCGGTCGTTGTTGGTTTTGTCTTTATTAATTCATTTGAAGAAGATTCGTATGATATATTCCTATTTTCCAAATCTGTCATTAAACGGTCCAATAAAACAACACTGATACTCTTGTTTTGGGTCAATCTCATTATCTGTTGTATAGCTTCAAAGGCCTGGAAGAAACAAAAAAAAAAAGCACAAAGATGAAACCAACTCGTTTACATCCTAAGCTAAAATAGAAAAAAATATACAAGAGTAGAATAATTAATTGCTGCATTTACCTGATCAGTATTTCCCACATCCATAGCTACATGGCTGAAATTCTCCCATATCTGCCAGCTGTCTCGGCTGTTGATACAAAATATTTTTCAATTACTAATTCTGATTTTGTTAGCTCAAGTAACAGACCGTAAAGGATAGAGAGATACTTTAATTTAAGCACTTCTTTGAATGCAATGAATGATTCTTTGCTCTTTTTCTTAATCATATGCCTGCACTCACAGATTATTATTAAACATTCAGCACCATCCATAGTATATGAAACATAAAGTAGGTGAGCAGTGAGACACCAAGTTAAATAGTAAGGCATTCGTGAAGAAAACAATTAATTTTCAGCACCAACAGAGCAGACTAGTGTAACTGAAATGCTTACAGACTAGCAATGTTGTTCCAAGCCAGCCAATTGTCAGGATCAAGATGAACAGCTAAAGTGAATGCATCCAGTGCTTTCTGAAGATCCCTGGCCTATTGTATCATGTCGGACATGTTAAATTAGTATATCTCTCAGCCAGCATGACAAGAATTCCAATTGTTTATCAAGTTAGATTTGGAGTGGAAATATATTGCTACTAAGCTATAGGAGAAGATGAAGTAAAATACCTTCAACGCAGCAGCACCAAGAGCAAACCAACCATCTGAATACAGAGAATTTAACGCCATTGCAGCCTCCCTAGAGTAGGAGAAAAAAATGAGACATCTCACAAGTAAATCAGCCTGAAGGGCCAAGTTCATAACTCCATTTCCCTTGTAGAGAAAGAAAAAATTAATAAGGAAAGAACCAAAATGTTCAAACATACCACAGTATCTTCGACTTCTCAAAATCACCGCGATTGTATGCGCTTCGAGCAAGAGCCCGCTGCAAGATGAAGATAATTAGAGCATGGACTAAAAGAGATGGACAAAAAAAGATTTTTCTGTTTTGTATCTCAAACTACCTTAGCACGAACTGATTTGTCATTTGAAACTTCCAGGGCTTTTTCATAACAGGAATCGGAAATCGTAACATCACCCAATGAACACCTGAAACCAATTTTTATCATCAAATTTACTTTAATGTTATGATACAATAATAACTTCCTAGTGATCAAAGAAATATCCGCACATAGATTAAGAGTACATTCAAAGTAGATAATTGTGGCACTTCACAACCATTTAATAATTACGATATATAAGCAACAGGAAAAGAACAGACAAAGAGTACTATCAGAGAATAGATTACCATAATCTTGGGTCATTTGGGCGTTCAAGAAGCCGTGCATTGATGAGATCTACAGCCGCTGATTTCTTTCCCATGGAGCTAAAATTACACAAGAATATAATAAGTTTTGCAACAGAAGATGAAAGCCATATTCATAAAATCAAAACAAGCGAAAGCTGAATTCCATTACAGACGCAGTATTCATAATTTAGTTTACCAGTAGCAGTAAATTAGATTATCCCACAATTCCAGGCTCTCAAATATTGTGATTGCTTCCCCAACATAACCACAACTCACCAGAAGCTCACCATATTCCCTATTGATAAAATCAAAATGGAACGATAAATAAGACCGCAGAGAAACCCGAAAATGATATCTATACATGCACATAAACAGAATATCCTACTTTCTCAAAGCAGGAATAGTAGGAAGATACACTGCATAGCATAAAGGGATCCGATTTGATACTCCAGGATCGCTCTTGCTAATAGCTCCAACCTGATAAAGGAAAACTATCAGAGCTACAATAAAGGACGGAATGAAATAATGCTACAAAATGAGTGTTTGAGCCAGGAGGATATACAATCCAAAAAGAAAACCAAATTGATAAGTATAAGGGCTGTTCACACATACCAGCTTATCCATCATATCCCGGGCGCGTTCCCTTGTACGATATCGAGATGATTCCCATCGAACACGCAATAAGTCACAAAAACACCGTAGCTATTCTATGTTGGAAGGACAAAAAGTCAGTCAGTTTGTTTTAGTTGGATAGGTTGTGACACAAAATGAAAAACGAACAGCTCCATACATCAACATTTAAATTCAGTCACTTTAATTAACCGAAAGACTGAAGACTTACAACAAAATAGGTTGACTTTTGAGAATCAATTGCCTCAATATATGGAGCCATATCCCAACCTGCAGAAAGAAAAAAAGGGTATTAGATTCAACACAAGTGAGTGAAACTAGTCGACACAGAAACAAGAGTAGACAATTGCATCTTCTCTATTCAAGGTTCTTGAATTGCAGTCACAACTAATGCCTAGTGACTTAATTGTAGGCAGAATTGTTAATGTTCTTCTCTATCTTTCCACCTAAGCTCGGTTTTGAGAAATAAACATTGCAAATACTTTTGAATTCGAGTTCACTTACTTTGCATTGCATCGTGCCGACTACCCCTTTCAATTAGAAGGCACTGGGCCAAAATCAATGCCTGTTCAACTGGTTTTAAGGGCACTGAATCTGTGCCAGCTTCACTCTCGTTGTTCACTAGTTTGGGAGTCATAAACACTTGAGGTGTTTCACCTTCCCAAGCTCCATAAGGTCCAACATCAGCTTTCTCAGAGGCCAACCTCACAGCCCCATTGGATGAGCTAGTATTGGCTACCAATACCATCTGTGCCTTTGGCACTACCTATATAGCAAGATCAGAGGAGATTAGAATAACATAGCTGAATCTATATAACAGACAAAATATATCTCATAGCTTACTTGGTGAATAGTACGAAATCCCAGAGCCCCAGTAACAGAGAACTCTAGCCCTGCTGCTGCTTTAGCAGATTCAAGCTGCAACCTGACAAATTTACTCCGAATCAAGACCAATATACTAAAGCAGGAGAGTAGGAAATGGTATGTAATAGGTATCATAAATGAGAAAAGTAACAACTATATACACATGTGCCATACAAGCTCAATTTCGTAACTACATGAGCCGCAAAAGGAACCATAAGGCGAAAGCAAAGTAATCTTGTCACAAAAAGCTATAAAACATGTAAGATGTAGGCAAAGACAAAACCATTAACTTACCGAAAAGGGTCAATCCTTCGATATATATATTGCAGTACACATGCTTCCAGATGGATGATTGACGTGATGGATGAAGCTTCGTCTTGTAGCAACTTGGCACCCCAGTAGCTTTCGACTTTTTCCAATGCTCCAAAATGGTCTAGAGCTTCGGCCATGTAAACTTGCAACATCTCAAACAAAGATGAAGATGGCTCGTGAAGAACTCTTTGATGAATAAGTAAGACTCTGACAAGCCACCATGAAATACTCCTAAGTTGAAAAGTTTCAGAGGCACTTGTCTCAAACAACAAATCTTTCAACTTTAACAGCAGCAATCTAGCAAAAACTAAATGCTGCAAGGAGAAAAAAGTAGTTTGGGTTACACAAGAGTTCACTACAAACAAATACAGAAATGAATGCCTAGGATACACAGCTTAGACCCTTGCAGGATATAATCATCACACAGACTATGGAGAAAAAACTAGGCAACGAACTTGAAAAGATACAGAAGGGAGATAGTACCTGGAGATTAGAAAACTTCCCGAGCAAGTCAGAACCTGCAGACATGAGATGAATCTTAGCCCAGTTCTCCCATTCAACCAATTCCTTACTTTCTGGTACTCTAAACGGTAACGAACATTTTGTTGATCCTTGCGTCGACCTAAGAGTTCAAAAGCAAACAAACGACTCAATGCAAATAACCAGAATCCAATTCGAGTCCAAAATTTCTCAATATTGGAAATTCAAAGTTAAAATAGGCAACTTACCCGGTCAAATTGCAACAAGTGAACCAAAAAGCAGCCGCGATTGCTAAGCACATCACAAGAAAAGAACGCCGAGCCTTATCGATTTCATCCGAAGAATCGTTCAACACGAACGATTCGACTTTGTTGAGAAGCTCGGAGTAAACTCGCTCGGCGGAATCAACCGGGTCGAACTCGTACTCTCCGAGTATTAGATTAGTAGCTTCGGAGGCTAAAGCTTCAAGATAGTTCCCAGCCTCGATTGAAGACAAAAGGGACTTTATAAGAGAGTCGTGTGGATGGGTTCCGGGTTGGGATTCATCGAGAGGAGGATCTGATAGTGGCAAAGAGACGGTGCACCGGATGAGACGGAGTTCGTACCCGCGAAGAATTTTAACTTCCCCGCCGACCATGGTGGTACGAATAATCTACTGAGAACACAGATCAAAAGTGCAAGGTAAATTTCTTAGCTAGTGTCTCCTTTTTCTTTGAGTTTTCGATGATGGTCTCTTATCCTCTATTTATAAAAGGTCCACTTCGTAACCCTAATTTTATGTGAGATATATATGGTTAGAGCTGGGAAAAAAAACGAGAAAATATCGTTTAATACGCAAACTTTTAAAAAGTAGTCATTTAATACGTGAACTTCGTATACATGTAAAAATTGTTGATTGGTCATTTCACGTAATCATAATCAGGTCAAAATCCACACGACGTTATTTAACGTTACCAGACCGATAACGGTATATCTTTTTGGCAGAAAAACGGTCTATTTCCCCACGATAACTATCATATCTGGCTAAATAAACCCCGATCTTTGACCTCTATCTATATACCCATGAAACAGAAGTTAAACGCTTATTTCCCCACTAATTGAAAGTTCGAGAGCCTAATGTCCATGAATCGTAAGTTCGAGATTTAAAACCCCATAGCTCTGGGTTTAATTGGTTTACTGTATACCAAACCGATGATTTAACCAAATAAATCTAATTAGAACCAGCCTAAACCCGAATTACAACCCGTTTAAGACCAAAAAACAAATCGAAACCAAATCGAAAAATTCCCAAATTTCTCACGACGAACCCTAGAAACCCAAATCGATTTTTCCCAAACCCTAGAAGCTTTGATCGATGTCATTAGTCCTTCACGACCCTGATCTTGTTGGTGATGTCGATTCCGAAGCTGAAGAAAGAGATGAGTTTCACATGGAAGAACTGCTAAAGGAGTGGACTGACGAACCACCAATTCGCCACGATATGTACCCGGAGAGTGATGATGAAGAAAAAACCGAAAGATTTGACACAGATATAAGGCGTGGTGATGGTTATTTGTACCACAAGCAGAGTTTTTTCAGTGGGTTGCGTTCAAAGAGGCGGTTGTTGATTACGCTCTCAAAACCGGATGCAATATAAAGCAATACAGGTATGATAAAGATAAAATTGGGTTCATTTGTGTTGGTTGTGACGGTAAAAAAGGTGGAGCTAAGTGTGAGTGGAAAATTTATGCGGCAATTCTCCCGAGTGATAATATGTGGAAGATTAGGAAGTTTGTTGATACATATAGCTGTATCCCTAATGGAGAATGTGAGATGTTTAAGGTGCCGCATATAGCTCGGTTATTTGTTGATAAGATTAGGGATAGTCCTGAATTTTACATGCCCACAAAGATAGAAGAAATCATTAGGGAACAATGGAAGATAAGTGTCACTAGGAATCAATGTCAGTCTGCTAGAAAGAAGGCTTTGCAATGGATTGAGAAGGAGTACGATGATCAGTTTGCAAGATTAAGGGATTATGCGGCTGAGATACTTGAAGCAAACAAGGATTCACGGGTTGAAGTTGAATGTCTCACGAGTGATGATGGTAAAGACATGTTCAATAGGTTCTATGTATGCTTTGACAGTCTTAGAAGGACATGGAAGGAGTCTTGTAGGCCTCTAATAGGCATTGATGGTTGTTTTCTAAAGAATAAGGTTAAGGGACAGTTACTTGTAGCCTAAGGTAGGGATGCAAACAATCGCATATATCCTATAGCTTGGGGGGTTGTTAAAGTAGAGAACACAGATAACTGGGTGTGGTTTATGAAGCTGCTGAAAGAAGACTTCAGATTAAGTGATGGTGAAGGCTTCATCATGATATCAGATAGGCAAAAGGTAGCTTAGTGTCATTTGTGTCTCTTTAGTGTTAGCTAATGTTTGTCTTATTACCAAGGTGTTGTTGGCCTAGTGGTAAATCTTCCAGGTGGAGGTGTTGGGTTCGAGGCACGTAGGGAGGGATCTCTTCTCCAAAGGAGATGAATTTAACCTGGTGTGGGTCCCGCCTCTCGGAGATGTAGGGCCTTTAGGCCTGAACTTCCAGATATTCCCAAAAAAAAATGTTTGTCTTATTGTTTCAGGTTTAATAGCAGCGGTTCAACTTGAGTTACCCAAGATAGAGCACCGGATGTGTGTACAACACATTTATGGGAACTCGAAGAAGATTTATGGCAGTAAAACAATGATAAAACCACTGCTATGGAATTTGGATTGGTCTTACAATGAGAAAGAGTATAAGCAGCATTTGGAGAAGATACGGTGCTATGACACTAAAGTCTATGAGTCTGTGATGAAGACAAAACCAAGGAGTTGGGTTAGGGCATTCCAGAAGATAGGCAGCTTCTGTGAAGACGTTGACAACAACTCAGTGGAGTCTTTCAACGGATCTTTGAACAAGGCAAGAGAGAAGCCATTTGTTGCGATGTTAGAGACAATCAGAAGAATGGCTATGGTGAGGATTGCTAAAAGATCTGTTGAATCCCATACTCACACAGGTTAGCTACTCTATTAAGCCTTGTTCTTTGCAGATTCTTAACATGTGATATAGCCTTGACTCCCTTTAAAGCATATATTTCTCTTACTTTGTAGGTGTTTGTACACCTTATGTTACAAAGTTCTTAGCTGGTGAGCACAAAGTCGCTGCTGCTGCGAAGGTGTCTCCAAGTACCAATGGGATGTATGAAGTGAGGCATGGTGGAGATCTTCACCGTGTAGACTTGCAGGCTTACACTTGTACCTGCATAAAGTGGCAAATTTGTGGCATCCCATGTGAGCATGCATATAGCGTCATCATCCACAAGAAGCTTGAACCAGAGAACTTTGTATGTTGCTGGTTTAGGACAGCAATGTGGAGGAAGAATTACACGGATGGCCTTTTTCCACAAAGGGGCCCTAAGTTCTGGCCCGAGAGTAATGGTCTGAGAGTGTATGTACCTCCTCCAACAGAAGGCGAAGAAGACAAGAAAATGACAAAGGCTGAGAAGAAAAGGAAGAACGGTGTGAATGAGTCTCCTACTAAGAAGCAGCCAAAAGGTAAGAAAAGAATCATGCATTGTGGAGTTTGTGGGGCAGCTGATCATAATTCAAGACACCATAAGAAAGACAAGGTTTGTGGTTAGATAATTTATGTCATTTTGGTTCACTCTTGTTGGATTATACAAACACTTGGTCTTCTTTTGCAGGCTTCAATTTCTTCTTCGCAGCTATCTCAGCCTGAACCAAGTCAAGGTTCACTCACTCAAACTTGAGAAGAAATCGTCATAGCTTAGAAGAACTAGGGTAGAAGACATAGGGTACTTATATTGTGGTTGTCTTTGATGTATTTTTCGACCACAATGACTTATGTATTCTTAACTTATTTATTTTGAATCTTTTGGATGATTGTTGACTTGAACGAATGGAATGTTTAAATTTGGATATTGCTTTCACAAATTTGGATATTGCTTTCTTGATTTCACTTAAACATGCATTGTCATTCACTTAAACACATAAACGAACAAACACAAAGCTACAACAAACATACATTGACCAAACGTACCAAGATCACATTTCCAAACCTAAATCAAACATACATTAACCACACCTAACACATTCATCCTACAAGTTTAGAGAATCCGATCATGATCATACACCCGAACACTACGACAATCATCATCTTCTTATTGCTTGTTTTCGCTTCAGACAAAGCTTCTTCAACTTTCTCATTCAACTCCTTCTCCATGTTCATTTCCACCTTCTCGGAAACCATCTTCTCAAACTCCAACCTCTCTGTTCTAAGCTCTTTCAGCTCCTTCTCGATTTCACCATGCCTTGCTGTCAATGTCTCTATCTCATTGATCAAAGCTTCATCAACCCATTTGAAAATGTGATTATTGTTCCTTAGCTTCATCAACACATGAACAATGATCTTTTTCAAGATTACAAGAATCTAAAACATGAAAACATAGGAATCTACACAACGTCGTTTCACTATAATCGAAACAATGAAAATGTCATTTAATAACGTCGTGTGGTCACATGTGGATTGTTCCTATAATTAGATGAATAGTGACATCGTTTCACTATAATCGACGGTCAGATAACGTCATGTGGATTTTGGCCTGGTCAACGATTAAGTTTATGTGAAATGGCCGGTCAACGATTTTTACACGTATTAAATGGCCATATACGAAGTTTACGTATTAAATGGTCACTTTTTGAAAGTTCGCGTATTAAACGATATTTTTCCCGAAAAAAACCCGGACCCCCTATCCAAACAGACAAAACCGGATTATGATGGATTAGAATTTTAGGAAATTATCTGTTTCGACTTCCTCAGCTCAAAACATTTTCTATTTAGCCCCCGTTATAAAAAAACAAATATTTATCTGTTTATTTTAATTCTGAGAAAAATAGTAAAAGATAAATAAAATAAGGGTTTCTCGCTTAATTTACGACCCAAGCACTATGTTGGATTTTGATCCATAACAATTTCTTATTAGATTTGATGATTTGATCCCTTTTTCCTTTAATTTGCTTGAAATAGATAGATTTTGGATGAAAATTGGATTACAGTTTGGATTTTTTATGATTGCAATTCGGATTTGAATTACATTTGGGATTTAAAATCAAAAGTGTCCTCTTAATAGCCTCTCGTAATAGCTATTGTGACTAGTTTTTATGATTACAATTGGGATTTGAAGGATTTTGAATTTTGTTCTACAGAGATGGTTTGTGAAATATATTAAAACCAAATATTATGAGATTGCTTTTGAATGATAAAAACTAGAAGAAACGGAGAAGAAGGAAAAGAAGGAGAAAGGAAAGGAGAAGGCTAAAGAGAAGGAAATTGAGAAGGAGAAGGACAAAGAGAAGGACAAAGAACAGGGATTTTAGATAGTGTTGTGTTTTTGGCTTTAGATACAATAATTGCTGGATTCTTAGATACAACTAGGATATGACCCGCGGTATACTGCGGATTAAATATTTTATTTATTTTTTTTATCACAAAAGAGAATTTGTTGTTTGTTGTTGTTTGTGTTGATTAATAATTATCGATAAGATTGTGTATGCTTTTTATTGAGTCATAATTATGATATTAGTAAGTCTAATATGTGTTATTTTATCTTCTAAGATTTGACATGTGATAGACCATACCACGGAATAATATTTTATTTTATTTTGCTTTTAAGAAAATTATATAATTTAAACTTTTGGTGTTTTCAAATTTTATCCGTGGAACATATGTAATTTAGTAACTTTGTATTAAAATTACACATTTAAATGTATCAAAGAAGAATAACATTTAGAGGTGTCAAAGAAGATTAA
>Ga0041059_1001668_pt1 | contig 17339 bp, 14 predicted proteins | sample AraColnosormetaG_FD_56232 | JGI IMG/M metagenome (GOLD analysis project Ga0041059, IMG submission 56232) | Arabidopsis roots microbial communities from North Carolina, USA - Col MF nosort | ecosystem: Host-associated > Plants > Roots > Unclassified | place: USA: North Carolina | collected...
TTTTTTTTTTTTTTTTTTTTTAGCAAATTTTCTTAAATTATGATCGATTTATTTTCCTTTCAGTTTGATTTCACTTACGTTTATTTACATTTGGTTTTCATATCGTTTTCTTTTTGTTCGAATACCATTATAAAGATGTTCATGCATCAATAAATGTTTTTTCTATGTCTGAAACCATGCATCAGTTATCAATTATGACGCTCGTATACGTTACAAAACTAATAAAAATGGATAATAATTAATGAAATAATAACCGACAGGACTGTGCCTTTGCACTTTTGGCAAGATCCAGATCGGAGCGGTGAGGACAGGAAGAGAAATCGGCGGGCAGCCGGAGTGGAAAGTGACGGTAATCAACACGTGCAATTGTTTTCAGAAGCACGTGACTCTATCTTGCGGAGGGTTTGCTCCTGCGAAGCCTGTCAAGCCATTGCTGCTTCAGCCACAAGGAAACACGTGTCTTATGATTAAAGGAGCAGCTTTGCCAGCTGGCGCCACCGCTCAGTTCACATACGCCGGCCAGCCTTACATCTTCAGACCCGTTGGTTCCAAGGTCGACCCAAGTTGCACGAATTGATTTTTAAAAAAAATATTTGTGGGTAGAAAAGGTTATCAGATTTCTTGCGGCTCAAGGACATTATATTGATGTTTCTTATAATCCAAGAAAGTGTATTATGACTCCTTGTGTGAAACTTGATTTACATACAGAAATGTTAGAGGATTAAGCGTGATTCACAGAGGTTACGTTTGATATCATTTCGTTTTATTCGTTGATGGCTGAGGAATTTCCTCTTCGCTTGCTTCTTTGTTATCATCTTTAACTTTACCCTTTCTTCAAAGAATGGACTGTAGTGATTGTGAAACCAGTTGGTGTGAACTGATGTCTTGATTGTATTTAGTTGAGGATTTCGTCTGTTAAATTATGTTAAGCCTTTTGAGGATTTTGTGTGAACTAATGTCTTGATTGTATTTAGTTAAGGATTTCGTGAAGGAAAAAGATATACTATTCTTAGAATTTAGAGATACAACTTTTTAATTTTACAATTTTAATATGGCTTTCTTTTCTTAAAATATCTTGAATTTTTTATCAATCAACAATTTTTTTGATGGAATTTTACCAGTCAATAATCATCCACTCCAAAATTTACTTATATATATCATTTAAATCTTTGAAATCCCTTTTATTTTCCTAAAATTAGAATATATCTAAATAAATATAAATGATATATATTCAACTCTTAGTATATATTGTTTCTTCTTTCCTTTTCTTCTTTTGTTAAGTAGGATATATTGTTTATATATATTCTTATGAAATCAAGAATCTTATCTATATATTAATTAAGGCAGCAAAAGATAATCAATAATATCAATTAGATGCCACTTACCAAAAAAATAAAATATAAATTTGAGGCCGGTTTTCTCATTCTCTGTCTCTAAACTAAAGACACAAATAAGTGAATAACAATGGCGTTTGCTCTTAAATATTTTGTTGTTTTTCTTCTTCTCTCTATGGTCTCTCAAGGTAGTTTAATCGAATCTTTAACGTTTTGTATATAACCTAAAGTTTCATGCCTTTCTTTTTGGTGCATCTATATAAAATCTCAATTGGCAATCATCATTTTGGAGTGTATTTAATTTCAGTTTTCTATTAAATTCGGTTTGATTTTTCGATTATTTATGAAAGGTATAATCTGAATGAATCTCTTATATGTAATACATTTTTCGCTTTCTTTATTAAAAACCCATTACAAAATGCATCCATGATTCAATTACTGTTCGTTTACTAATAAAAAAGAGCATGAAACAATTAGTAACCCACAGGAATGTGCCGCTGCACTTTCGGCGACATCCAGATCGGGACGGTAAGGACCGGGAAAGAAATCTCCGGACAACCGGAGTGGAAAGTGACGGTAACCAACACGTGCAAGTGTCTGCAGAAGCACGTGACTCTGTCTTGCGGAGGGTTTGCTCCTGTGAAGCCTGTCGAGCCATGGCTACTGCTCCCACAGGGAAACAGGTGTCTTCTGATCAAAGGAGAGGCTTTGCCAGCTGGCGCCTCTGCAGAGTTCAGTTACGCCGGCGAGCCTTACATCTTCAGACTCATCGGTTCGACCGTCGATCCAAGCTGCAATAAATCGCTGTTATAATTAAGCTTCTAAATACATTCTTTTATCCCAAAAAACAGAAACGTAAAAATCAGATTTTTCTTGTATCTCAAGTAAACAGAGGTTTTCTTATTGTCCAAGAAACTAGGTAATGATTCCTTGAGTGAAACTTGAGTTACAGACATAAATGTTTTAAGATTAAGCTAAGAAAGGACAAAAGTAAATTTTCTTTAATCATATATATTACGGATATCTAGTGGTGCCAATGATACATGAAAACTAACCTTCCGTCATTCGAAGTATTCGTCTGCAAGTAATTCAAAAGCCATGTTGAGATGAAAACAGAGCACCTTTCATTGAGCAGAGCAACACCAGGAAGCCTAAATAGGTCAATAACCTCTTTCAAATGCACACTAGTTTATATCAGTACAAAGATTCTATAAAATTTGATGCAACTAATGAAATATCAAGCTCATTTTGTGTTTTTCGGTGACAGGCAACACATATGGCTCTTTTGGGCTTTAACTCTTGACTTGAGTGACATACGTTACCAGATCCATATTGGGCCTGAAGCAATTTAGGCCTTATAAGCCTCGAATTGGTTTAAAATCGAGTGCAGTAGCCGGTAAATCTTTTGTAACGGTGAACAGTATGCTCGACAAGATAAAAACGTAATCTCTTTTCGTTTTGTTAAAAGGCTTTAAAAACGTAATATCTTCCGCTCTAACGTTACAGTTTTAAATCAATAGAACCAGTTGACGCAATCAAATCATTTTATGTTTTACAAACATTACATGACTCACTCATACGGTTTTTTTTTTCAGTTTTAAATTTTAACCAAAGGAACATTTATTAGTTTGAATTTTACATTTCACAATCCCATCTATTAAAAAAAAAAGGAAAAAAAAAACTGATCATTTTGTTTGTCGGAAAAAAACTCTAATAAATTATATAGCCAGCTAAGCAAACTCTTTTAATAATGAAAAGTTTAAAAATGTCCATCTTTCCAGCAAAACAAAACCAAAGACAATGTCGTCTTTGCTGCGAATACAATAATGTTTGCTAATTTGAACAGACAATGTTGTTGTTTTGTTCTTAAATTATATTAAGAAGGAATTTCTGAAACATTAGTATTATTTTAATTAGTGGATTAGGGTTCACTCCACCTATACAGATAGAGTCGTGTCGTGCTTCTCTGGCATTTCCACCAAACCATATTTTGTACGGAAACATTTCTTTCTTCTTTCTTCTTCTTCTCACGATCGGTCAATAACTTGCTCATAACAATTTCGAAATCCTCTGCTTCATCATTTGAACTTCGATTTAAGGGTTCTTGAATTTTCGAATAAAAATCTCACCTTTAAATGGGAAAGCCAACGGCGAAGAAGAAAAATCCGGAGACGCCAAAAGATGCTTCCGGCGGCGGCGGCGGCGGTGGAGGCAAGTCAGGGAAAACTTACCATCGTTCTACTTCGAGGGTATTTGACGAAGATATGGAGATTTTCATTAGCAGAGCACTTGAGCTCAAAGAAGAAGGTAACAAGTTGTTCCAGAAACGCGACCACGAAGGTGCGATGTTGAGTTTCGACAAAGCCTTGAAGCTCTTGCCCAAAGATCATATCGATGTAGCTTATCTTAGAACGAGTATGGCTTCTTGTTATATGCAAATGGGATTAGGTGAGTATCCGAATGCGATTAGCGAATGTAATTTGGCTCTTGAAGCTTCTCCTAGGTACAGTAAGGCTTTAGTCAGACGTTCTCGGTGTTACGAGGCTTTGAATAAGTTAGATTACGCGTTTAGGGATGCTCGTATTGTTTTGAATATGGAGCCAGGAAATGTGTCTGCAAATGAAATCTTTGATAGGGTGAAGAAAGTGTTGGTGGATAAAGGTATTGATGTGGATGAAATGGAGAAGGACTTTGTCGATGTACAGCCTGTTTGCGCTGCTCGTTTGAAGAAGATTGTGAAGGAGAGGTTGAGGAAGAGTAAGAAGAAGAAAAAGAGTGGTGGGAAGGATGAGGAACTGAAGAGTCCAAAGGTTGTTGTTGTTGACAAGGGAGACGAAGCAGAGGGCAGAAATAAGCCGAAGGAGGAAAAGAGCGATAAGTCTGACATTGATGGAAAGATTGGTGGCAAGAGAGAAGAAAAGAAAACAAGTTTCAAGAGTGATAAAGGACAGAAAAAGAAAAGTGGTGGTAATAAAGCAGGAGAAGAGAGGAAGGTGGAGGATAAGGTCGTTGTTATGGACAAAGAGGTCATTGCTTCCGAGATTGTTGATGGAGGAGGAAGCAAAAAAGAAGGGGCAACGGTTACTAGGACTATCAAGCTGGTACATGGAGATGATATAAGGTGGGCACAATTGCCGTTGGATTCTACTGTTAGACTTGTGAGAGATGTAATCAGGGATCGCTTTCCTGCTCTTAGGGGTTTCCTCATTAAATATAGGGATACAGAAGGTGACTTGGTAACCATTACCACAACTGATGAGCTGAGGCTAGCTGCTTCTACTCATGATAAACTTGGCTCCCTTAGATTATATATAGCAGAAGTTAACCCTGACCAAGAACCAACCTATGATGGCATGAGCAATACTGAATCAACTGACAAGGTTTCCAAGAGATTAAGTAGCCTTGCGGACAATGGTAGTGTTGGAGAATACGTGGGATCTGACAAAGCATCTGGGTGCTTTGAGAACTGGATTTTCCAGTTTGCGCAATTGTTTAAGAACCATGTTGGGTTTGATTCTGATTCGTACGTGGACCTTCATGACCTTGGGATGAAGCTGTATACGGAAGCAATGGAGGATGCTGTCACTGGTGAAGATGCGCAGGAACTCTTTCAAATCGCTGCTGATAAGTTCCAAGAAATGGGGGCACTAGCTTTGTTGAACTGGGGTAACGTTCACATGTCCAAGGCAAGGAAGCAAGTCTGTATACCCGAGGATGCCTCTAGAGAAGCTATAATAGAAGCAGTTGAGGCTGCATTTGTGTGGACACAGAACGAGTACAACAAAGCTGCAGAGAAATATGAAGAAGCAATTAAGGTTAAACCTGATTTTTACGAAGCTCTTCTAGCACTTGGGCAAGAGCAGTTTGAACATGCAAAGCTTTGCTGGTATCATGCACTCAAAAGCAAGGTAGACCTAGAAAGTGAGGCTTCTCAAGAGGTCCTGAAGCTCTATAACAAAGCTGAAGATAGTATGGAGAGGGGTATGCAGATCTGGGAAGAGATGGAAGAATGTCGTCTAAATGGAATCTCCAAGTTAGATAAACATAAAAACATGTTGCGGAAGTTGGAGTTGGATGAATTGTTTAGTGAAGCTTCAGAAGAGGAAACTGTGGAGCAGACAGCTAATATGAGTTCTCAGATTAACCTCTTGTGGGGTTCGTTGCTATATGAACGGTCAATTGTGGAGTACAAGCTCGGGCTACCAACTTGGGATGAATGTTTGGAGGTTGCAGTGGAGAAGTTTGAGCTAGCTGGAGCTTCTGCAACTGATATAGCTGTGATGGTAAAGAACCATTGTTCAAGCGAGAGTGCACTTGAAGGTAATCAATTCTTGGCAAGAATACCAAACTCTGGACAAGTTACAACCCAATGGTTTTCTGTTTATAACAATCTTAGAACAAACGCAGGTATGGGATTCAAGATTGATGAAATAGTGCAGGCATGGAATGAGATGTATGATGCCAAGAGATGGCAGATGGGTGTCCCATCTTTCCGGCTAGAACCAATGTTCCGGAGACGAGCTCCGAAACTGCATGATATCTTAGAGAATGTATTTTCAGGGCCTGTTTGACGAAATATTCTTCTCATATACACAAAAAATATCAGCTGGCATCAGATTTTGTGTATCACTAGGTAAGTAGTAACTCATTTCCGCTTCACATAATCCTGAATATATGGCAGTCTATATATAATAGTCTTGGGTTGTTAGTTTGCATAGGTTGAATGAATGCTATCAATAAATCATTCTTGTTATGGAACATGAACTAGGTGGTATTAGTTAGATTTATTGCCTTTTTGAACAATGGTTAAACCATTTGATGATATTGCTTACCTCGGTCTCAAAGATTTCCCTAGAATCGCGATAAGTTAATTTATCCTTTGCAATTCTGTATTTTACCAGTTTTTTCTGGCTCTTGTATGATGGGAGGCTAATCTTTTGTATATACTATTGCAGGCTTTGTTTATTTTTGGGAGTGGTGTGCATTATTTCTCCTCTCTATTGGTATGGTTTTGTCGTTTTTTCCAAAGAAATATTTTTTTTGTGATATACTCTTGGCCTCTGCGGTTTTGAATGTCGTGGCTGAGACTGATTGGGATTCAGTCTAGAGAAGAAGGTTAGATGGTGCTAATTCTCTTCTCTGCAGATTGATTCAAAATATTGGTTATTTGTTGTTCTTTGTTTTGTTTGGTTTGGTTTTATACCATAGCTCTGTAATCTTTGTTATTTATTGTCAAGTTGGATTAGTTTCTATAAAATTCATGATTGTTGTGCGAGTATCTGCGTCACTTGAAAAAAAATTCAGACTCTTTTTCATTCCTTCATAAAGCTAATAGTGTACAGCATATTTTGACCTAATCTTAAAACTCAAATATATAGAGTCTTACAAACGATTTCATAAGCAATTGTCTCTCTCGATTTTCTATCTATAGATTAGAGCTTTTCTTTGACTTCGTGACTTATCCAGTTATCCTTAACAACTAAATCGAGATTCACTTGTATAGGACAAGAATTAGGCAACAGGAAGTAACAATCTCCTTTGAATTACAAAAACTAAAAAGCATCACATAATGAGATATTGTTTCGTTCTGCAAGAAGAGAAATTTGTCTCAAAATAGAAGAAAAGATTGATTTTATAAGCTTAAGATTATATACAAAGATATGTATCAATTTCTTAGCCGTGTAATCTTTAACAGAGACTTCTGTTTTATGCAATTACCATTTATCATTAACAAAACAAAACAAAAAAGTTCATAGGTCGATCAAACTATACACAGATTTATTCAGATTTCTTTCTTACAATGCCAGCGTGGAGTAATCATAAAATCTCTGGGCTCACTCGTATGAACCCAAGAGCCTCAAAAAATAGTCTTCGAGTTTCATCGGTAAGCCCCAAAGAGGAAGAAGAGTCTTCACGATGAGGAACAGTTCTTAGAACCCTTCCATCCATCTGAGAAGTACCGAGACAATCCTTTTGCAATTGGCTGTGCCACGTCCCTCTCTCTTCGATGCAGAACCCGCAAAAACTCATCCACACTCAAATTCCCATCTTGATTCGAGTCAAACACATGAAACGCAATTTCTATCACATTGTCTGACAATGTTATTCCACATACCTGAGAGGCGGCTCGTTTGAAATCTTTCATTGTAAGTAAACCATTAGCTTTGCCATAAGCAAAAAGCGCTAGAGAGAATGGTCCAAGTTTACTACGTAGCTCATCAAACTGTTTGAATTCCTTCAGTGAGATACGCATGTCCCGGAGATGCGGGTGTTCGCTCAGACTCTCAACTCTATCAAGCAGCTTGCTCAAATGGCTTGCATCAGCCGCTGCAACCATCGACAATGCAAAATCTTTGGCCGATATACTTCCTCTTCGTTTATAGTCATAATGTGCAAACTCCAGCCTCAGCATCTATAAACAACATAAGATCATTCTCTTTCAGCCTGAGCATCTCTAGGAGTTTAAACGAGTAAGGAGATATATTAAAGGGTTTAAGAGTTAGTTACCTCTTCAGTTAGATCTTTCATAAACTTAGTGAATTTGTCGTGTTTCAGTTTTTGACTGCCATCTTTCCCAAAGAAGTATTCTACCAATCCTCCATCCTCGACAGAACCGGTCATATGTAACCCTGTTCGAAGGCCATCTCTGTGGCCAACTCCTTGTCTATGCTGAGATCGCATCAGACTCATCACTGTCTTAAACTCTTCTTTGTCAATCTCCCTAAAACAATCATTCGTCAGTACCATCTCGAGGAAATAGAAGTTACAAAGGATAGAAGCACTGACCAGATGATTCAGCGTAAACTCAAAAAGAGACTCCACTGATTCCCACAACCCGTCCGTTTGGAGGATCACAATATGGGAATACGGACCAGAAAAAAAGTTACCAAAAGCATGATTTATCTATTTACATATGTGAACGACTACTCACCCGTTGTTGTCAGTATCAAACATTTTGAAAGCCACTGCGAAGCTTGATTCAGGAATGCTGAGTAATGTCACAAAGAATATATACCTGTTCCCAAACACATATACCAAGTAAGTACTGAAATTTTTTCCAAAAGAAGAAAACATAAAAGGGGGATATAATAAGTAATGATTTGGTTTCAGTAACTCACTCTTTGAAGGATATAAGACCATCATTATCAACATCAAAGAGCATGAAGAACTCGGAAGGAGAGCATCTAAGTTCACCAGGATTTCTCTCCCCAGTCAAATATCCTTCTCTTACTAGATGAGATTCTGATGGAGGAAACACGGGGACAATTGCCCTCATCAAATCTGCCGGTTTCATTAGTATTTCTCCTTTATCTGTTCGAACAGATGCAAAGTACTCGAAAACCTAATGTCATTAAGAACAAAGCAAACAAATTACTTGGCTATGAACAAATCTTATCAACCAGATCAAATGAACAAAATATAATCTTATGAATTCATAACAACAACTAAGCAGAAACAGAGAATTCACAATCAATCAATTACAATAATCGAAATAGAAAGCTTAAGGAAAACAAAAACACATTGGTTTTAAAATGCACCTTTTCAGGAGGACTTTGTAATCTCAAACGTTTCTCGTAATTGAAGAAGATCTTCCTTCTATACGCATCTGTTTTCAAAACCAATCAAAGTTAGCTCATTTGAGAGAAAAAACAGAATCAATGAAATTAAAGAACGAAGAAGAAGATCACCGAACCTCCGAAGATGAATCCAGAGCTGTAACCAGGCAACGACAATTTCGGAATAAACGATCTCGGTTTCAGATCGCCGACTTTTACACCACAAACAGAAGGCGTTGAACTATCAGCGAAGGACAATAAATTACTCCCACCAAACAAACCAGAGATGGAATCAGAAGAACCAGAGGACCAATAGAGAAACCCTAAGGCGGATCCAGCTGAAATCCCGGTGATCCATTTAGCAAGAGATCCACCAGAGACCGTACACTTCAACGGATCTGCGCCGGAGAGAATAGACGCAGAAGGAGAAGATTCAGGGAAGGAAGAAGAGCTGCCGTGGATCCTGAGTCGTTGGATGAGAAGGAATGATCGGTCAACGGACGGTAGAGATGATACTGATCTGTAGTGAGATAAGGCGGGCATAATGAATGATCCTGTTTCTCTCTCTCTCTCTCTTATTTTTCGCAGATTCTTTTGACAACTAACCTTCCTTAAAGGTTTGTTTATTTATAAGGAGGATTTATCCAACCAACGAAAAACGCGTTTGTTTCTGTTTACTGTTATATGGAAACACGGCGTCGTTTAAAGATTTGAATCCTTCATAATCGGAACCTTATCTTTTAGATTTGCCTCTATATAACAAGTCAAATTTTAGACTTGCATAAATATCTATATATCGTATCTCATTTCTTGGTGGGGAAGCATCATAAATAGAGAAACCATGAATTATAATCTCAAGTGTATATAATACAACAACGTGGAGCTAATAAACTGAACAAAATTTCCTTTTTTGACTATTTCTCTCCCTCGAAACAGCCTGAGACCAAATCTAATAGTTTCTATTGCACAACGGGATGTTTCATAATGGTGGGAAATCGATTTATCCACCGAGAGTATCCTGTTCCATAATCATACAAGCACAATTAGAGCAAGAAGAAAACTTGTTGTGTTTATCGATTTAAAAAGTAAAGAGAAGCCGAGGAAAAAAAAGTGAGAGAGATGTTGAAACCAAACCTGCTCTTATGATTTCAAGAAGATCCGCGGTATCAGACATATCCTGCAACGGTAAGCAACAGTTCACTAACAAGCAATTCTCTCTACCAAAACAAGTACAAGAGACTCTATGACAAGTCACGGATTATTATACCTGGCCACTTGAGGACAAGCTTCTTGTAACGAGCCGGGCCAAACTATCCAGGGAGCTTCTGCTAAGTTGTAAAGCATCTTCTGATGTGAAATCAAAGATCAGAGAGCATATGCTTGCAGCCATCATTACTACCGAATGGTCATTACTCCCATCTGTGACAAAAGGAACAGAGAAATTGACATATTAAACATGGTCTTCGATTTTTGTCAAGAAATTAGTAGGCAGATCAGCAGAAGCAGTAAAAATCTTTTTTTTTACCTGCCCAATATGCCAAAGCTTTCAATAGACTGGCAAATGTTGAAATTTCCGGCGGGCTTATTTCTTCCCTCTGTTCTCAACATTTAAAACGTGAAGTCATTATAGGGTTTAGCAATTGGCAAAATGTAAACAGGTCCTATCTTAGGGAAGAGAGTACCTTCAAAAGAATATTCATGATTGTATCACAAGCCAAGAATATGCTTCGATCCTCATCAACACTCTCACCACAGCGCTCAATCAATTTTATTAGACATTCAACGACCTGTATTGAAAAATCAGTCAGCTCCTTATAAGATTATATACAAGATAAACACCCACTTGAAATACATTTTGGTTCAGCATACTGAGAGATATAAGAAAGCTGTAAATCAGATTTGTTCAAACATATTGTCATCAGTATAAAGAAGGTATAAAGCCGAGTAACTCACAGCTACATCGCCTCTTGAATAGGCCAAGAGTTTACATCCTTCTGCGTTCATTGTTATTTGGCAAAGCATTGGGAGCAAGAAGCAAGTAGACAAAAACGGGCTGTCAAAACAAAATAGTTCAGACCAAGTTATCCTGGGAGGCATGACTCAAACAAGCTTTGTAAAAGAACCAATATATCAAGTCAGGATGCCTTCAAACCTGGATTCATCTTCGCCCTTCACTGAAAGCATATAATCCAGAAGATCCTGGACCTGCTCTTTGCACGCAACAGGAGTTTCCGCAAGATAGCTGTTGAAAACACAAAAAAAGGTTCAGTACCTGCCAAAGTGGTAAGGATACAATCCATGTCCTTACACAAATTTGAATGATAAATGATGATTACATAAACACAATCCGGTATACATTTTAAACAAAAATAAATCGAACGAGAGATATAAGAAGAAACAAAAAGAGTGATTATCTATACCTTCCAATCACTCGCACAGATGCAAGAAGGTCAGTTCCTTTCTTAATTCCATGTTCCTGTATGAAACAGAATTAACATGAAAAACATTTTCAAGCACAATAAGACATTCCTAAGAGTTTGATGTTATCATATATGTATAGTACCTTTGCATCTCTGAGATATTCGAACACCGCTCCTACTGTCTCATTAAGTATTTTAATCACCTTTTGGAAGACAGCTTCGTCAGATAGAGTCCCTGCAAAGATCAATACGTAAATCCCAATTCTTTCATGAAGGGAAAAGGCTGACACGCATGTATACACTGTTTATCAGCGGAGTTAATAGACATTTGAGCAATAACTAAAAGCTCTTATGATGTTTATATAGTACTGATTTTAGGAATAACATAGAATAACAGAAAGGTGAAAGAAAAGGGATCGAATATGCTAGTACTGACTACTGATAGTAGATTGGAAACATTAATAAAACATGATTAAGGTCTAAGTTATACCTTCGTTTTCACCAGCAGATGATATATATTTGATGATCTTTTCTACCAGTGAAAACACGATGGGTAGATACCGTTGCTTCAAGAGAATGTCTTCAGCAGTTGAATTATCTTTAGGAGCTTCATACTTCTTGTAAGCGAGATCATTTAACAATACAGAAATTTCAACATGCGATGACTCTAATACCAACAGAAGACACCTACAAAAGAAATCAGAATGATATTAATCTTTATGTCACTAGGAAAATGTAGGTTAAGTGAGAGTGTAATACAAAGATGTTGTATTTACCTATCAGCTGGAATATCAACATTGGGTAATTTTACCCCGCCGAGAAGCCACTTTTCACCCAATATTGACATCATATTCTCAGCCAGAATCAACGCATGAAGCTTTTCGGAAGGTGCTACACATGAACAAGACAGGTTTCTTAAGTATCTTGAGAGGATTGTTGTCATATAACAAGTAGATGAAATTCAGGGCTGGCAAGAAAAGAATGCCATTAATGGGTATGCCATTTCCAGTGTTCCAAACAAACTACTAACTTACCCACACGGTTCTGCAGAATTGCCACAACACCTGTGCGCATATAGTCTGCCCAATTGTTGTCGGGCATGGAACGAAGAGGTTCATGAAGAAGTTCCTAAGCATAACGAACTTCTATGAGAGACATATAAAAAGATAAGCACACAAAACAAAGATGTAGAGCTTCTACAATGGAAACATAACATGCATATTAAATAACATCAAGACGATGAAGGCAACTGTATTTCTCCAAGTAAAGGAAAATAAAACTTTAATTTTTCCAATTTCAATGGACAGAAATTTTGAAAATTTAGCTGCATTAAATCTACATAAATCATGCTAGTAACTATAGATACTTTTCCGGAGGAAGTTAAGAAGTGAAAACTCACAGAATACTCTGACGAGAAGACTGCAGACAGTAAATGGAGTGCTTCAAACTTCAGGGCATTATGCAACACCGCAAACTGCCGTGCAACAGCAGCAATCTGAATAAAAGTTAACATTATGTTTGGAGTCCAACTTCAGCATTGCAGCTTTAGTAAGTATTGCGAAAAGAAAACAAAAAGTAACCAAGTAAGTAGACTCACCACCAAAGACAGTTCTAAGAAGCGTTCAATAGTCATGCTCCCACAATCAAGCTTACTAACCAATAACTGCAGAATCTTTATAGCAACCTCCATGGCATGTGAACCTGAATAACATGTCTCACATTAGCTCCCAGTGAAAAACTATTATCAAATCCATCTACCTCAACATGGCACGTTTTCTTTGACACCAAATATAATCAATCCGAAATAGCATTCAATGGAATCTAATGTGCATCATATACACAACAAAAGAATGTAAACCCAATGAAAGAGTATGTATTACCATCAGGTAACTCAGACATCTGGGGAGCTATCACTCTCAAGCCTCCAGAGTTAATCAAAGTCATGAGACCAGCTTCACAAGCCGTGGACACCAAATACAGAAGCTCATAGCAATCTTCGAGCATGTTTGTAGTTATTCTGAAATTCCAAAAGCCAATTTCCTAACTTTAGGCAATCACAATATGCAAAAAGTTGAAGACACAGAAGCAAAGCTTGATTAAAAAAAAAACTTCATGGAAAGTCGCAAATGCAAGAATCAGGTGATCTAACATACCCTTTGGACATTACTTCGAGAATAAGGGGAATTCTGGAGACCATCTCTTCTGAAGAAGCTATCTCCGGAACACGGCAGAATGCAGCAAGAACAGTGATAGATATCTGCAGATACACATCACGATTATCAACCCCATCGCCACTGCCACTACCTGCAAAACAAAAAATCGAAACCAGTCAGAGCAACAAACTTTAGTATCTCAACTAAAAAATTCACACTTTGTAGAAACCCCAAAATTGATATTAGTATTTACTGAGACAAAGATCAATAATTCGGGGTTTTGATTACCAGTACGGAAAAGACGGTCGAGAAAGTGAGTACCAACGGCTTCGTAGACCTTGTTGAGAGAAACGATGTCATCGTTCTTACAGAATTTGGTGACGAGAAGTAGACCGGCGAGCCTCTGCTCGTCTCTCTCCCCTTTCAATAGCTTAAGGCAATCGTCAAGCGACGGAGATCGTTCCTCCTGTGGTGCTGCTGCCATAATCACCCAACTCAAAGAGTAACAAAAGTAGACCAAGTCGAGAGAAAGGTAAGCAAAAAAAACTAAAACAAAAGCCGTTCGTTGGAGAAGCTGAAGGAAGAAGAAACAAGTCATTAAGTCGGCATTCAGATTTTGGGCCAAATACCAATGGGCTTTGTTAATAATACAAGTGAAATCATTTAAAATTATCGATATATTAAAAATTGAACCATATAAAAACCGAGCCGAACGTAACCATGCATCAACCGGTGAGAGAAATCAGACGAACACAACAACATCGTAATACTACATTTCAAGCTAGTTTAATTATGATAAATATTGCTTGATACATTCATTACAAACGAACATATTGACACTTTACAAGAAAAAACCCACACTTGCTTAAGCGTTCGTTACAAGACGCAAACCAACGAAACAGATCACTTCCAAAAACTACTAAGTCGTTACAAACAACAATTTGGACTCCAGAATCCGGTTTCATAGGCTAACCGGTATCCACTATACAAATAACACACTCTGTACGAGCATAGAACCGGATTCGTTTCTTTCATATACGGTTCCCAAGAATTCACATGGCAAAGAACCATCCTCTAGTTAGCCGCTATGTCACCTACGACTTCCCGGTCCTGAGTTTGGTTACAAAAGAAGATCTTGACCGGGTTGGTTTAATGAAATTGCGCAATTTGAAAAAGAGAACGGATCTTGTTTTACCGTTTACGTTTGTTCTTGGTGAGAGTAGATGACGTGGAAGAGTTGCTGTTCCAGTTTCTTTTCCTCTGGTTGATGAACCAATTGTTGATCTGTTTCAACTGCAAACCGGTTTCTTGAACCAGTTTTGCCTTATCTTCCTCCTGCAATTCCAAAACCAAATCACGAATTAAAACCTTGCTTTTGACAATGTGGTAACAAAACTTCTCGGCCAAGGTGTTTACAGTTGGGTATGGCCATTTCGAGTGAGTTCGCCACCATTCTTTGAGTACAGAAGTCGTATCTCCTGGCAACTTTCCCGCCCTTCTCTTCCTCATTATCTCTTCTCTTATGTCCACAATCTTCTCTTTGAAACCCTACAGGGGAAAAAAGAAACCGAGCAACATGATTTAACAATGTGTTTTGTATAGTTTGATGTACCATTGCAGCTTGATCAAGCAATTACCTGTTTAAGCTCATGCTTCAGTTCTTTCTTCACACGTTCCATCAAAGATCTCTCTCTCTCGGTTGGAACAAGAGGACCAAACCCCATCAAGCAATCTGAACCGTCCAAACTTCCATCAAACATGTTCACCTCGCTCTCTACTTGATTATCATCTTCATCATCCGACATTGTCTTACCATTACTTTCACTTGGAGAAACTCCTACAAACCAGAACAAAGAAAAACCGATAAAACCAAGACACACATAAAGCAAGAAGACAATAACAAAAAAAAAAAATGATTTGGGACGTTACCAGTTAGGGATTGCAGTGATTGTTCAATCTCCCAACAAGCCGTAATGGCTTCCATTGCATGGACACAAACGTGGTGTTGGAGTTGTTCTTTAAATGAACATAACAAGACAACATAATGTGACTGCATCAACATAATAATCAAAGGTAAGATTCCAATCCATAAGACATACAAACAGAACGTTACAAAAAATAGATTATGCTTTCTTTCTCTTGGACATGCAAAGTCCTTTTCAGCAAGAATCAGACAAACTATTAGTCATCAAAGAAGAAGCTTTATGCAACAAATATAACTTATTTGAGTCAGACAAAGTTCATAATTCGAATTACAAGCTAACCAAAAAAGTAGAAGCAAAGATCATATCGATTGCAAGACTCGAGAAGCGGGAACAATGAGCCACACAAAAATGTGAATTTGCTATACTCAGATAATCAAAGAGAAATAAATGGCTGAATCGTTCACAGTTCAAAACATTAAAATTTTGCAAAATTAGAAAGTGAAACTTACCATGAAATGATCAAGTTCCTTGTTGTCAACAACCACACCAAGAGTGGAGTATTTCGCGGCGACGGTATGCAACTGACTGAGCTGAGCATCGATCCTCGGAATCTGGTCAACGGGAGTCGCAACCCTAAGGCAAGCCACGTGAGCCGCAAGAAGCTGCTCGTACATCGGATGTCTTAAAATCGCCGCCTTATAGCTAGCACTCCGCCAATCTTCACCTCCTACAACGCCGAGTATCGTTTCACCATCGGCGTTGACTCCGTCGATAACTTCAGAACGTACTTCTCCAGTATTTTGCATCTCCGAATGAAAGGAGAGCCAGCGTGGGTTTGTATCAGCAACGGAATTGTCTCCGTTGCGGTGCGGAGGAGCGAGATCGGAATCCGCAGTGGTAAGGGTGGTAGGGAGGTTGAGGAAACTGGCGGTGACAAGCGAAGGTGTTTCAGAGAAGTGACGCTGCGGCGGAGGTTGCTGTGATTGATCGGTGAAGTGTCGGAGAGGAAGGTCTTCTTGTGGAGGAAGGAGGTGGGAGCTGTTAAACGACATTGTTTTCCTGCGTTTTTGGGATCGGAGAAGAGAAGACTGTTTTCTCTTTCCCCTAGTTATTTATCTCTCTGAAGACCAATATTTTTTAATTAATCTTGAATTTTATATTTATATATATTTTTTTTTTTTTTGGACTCTACTTCAATCTCTTTGTTTTAATGTCAACATAAAGCCTGTAACCAAAATGAAGCATAAAATAACTCAACCTACAAGAGCCTGTAATTCTGTAATTCACAAGTTTTGTGAGCAATGATTTGCTTACAAAACTTCTGTTCTAGAGTGTAATTTTCTTCTTTAGGTCTTTATTCTCCAAATTATGATAAGTATATTTACCATTAAACTCATTGTAGATATTTTTAAAACCCAGATATTTTTTTCTTTTTTACATGAAGGAATGTCATTTTTTTTTAATCTCTATACACAAAAGACTTGGGATCCATGAAAAAGAAAATAAGCTCATAAACAAGTTGGCAATTTTTTCTCAAATTTATTGGGCATTTAAAAACGAATCTTTTTCCATGAACACGCCGACAACCCACCAATAGCATTACACCTCCCAAGTTTATATTATAAAAATTCAAATTAAATAGTAGAAAAATGAATGTCCAAAGAGATTGATAGATCTTCTTGTCTTGGATTAGTTGAGCGGAAACTAGGGTTTTAATATAATAATGTATGGAGAATAGTGAAGAAGAAAATGTTTGGAACATAAAAAGTCTATTAGTTGTCCTACTTTTTCCTCTTTACAATTTCCAACAAAAGCTTTTAAATCGGTACAAAGAGAAAGAAAGAAAAAAAAAAGTAGTTAATTTTGCATTAAAAATTGATAACACCATCTATTTAAAACAAATTTTTTCTTCTAACACATCAAATTAAAGAAAACAGAGAGGGAGGGAGGG
>Ga0041059_1001669_pt1 | contig 17337 bp, 10 predicted proteins | sample AraColnosormetaG_FD_56232 | JGI IMG/M metagenome (GOLD analysis project Ga0041059, IMG submission 56232) | Arabidopsis roots microbial communities from North Carolina, USA - Col MF nosort | ecosystem: Host-associated > Plants > Roots > Unclassified | place: USA: North Carolina | collected...
CGTCGAATAGTCGTAAACATATTTACGACTACTTTACGACAACTGGAAACATACCCAGGGTTTATAATAATTAATCGCAACATAGTCGTAAAGTCGTCGTAAACAATTAACGACTATGAAACGACTACATGTTCTCACACGCTCAGTACAGTACAAATAATCGTAGGATAGTCGTCAATTAATCGCCGACATAATACGACTACGTAACGACGATTTTTCACTGTTTAGTCAATTGTCGTATTATTGTCGTTGATCAACGACTAATAAACGACTACTGTTTTTAGCGACTATGGATTAATGACTACAGTCATTAGTCGTAAATTAGTCGTATTAGCTTTAGTTACGACTACTAAACGACTGACTTGTAGGTCGTCAATCACCTGTTTTCTTGTAGTGATAACTCAGTCATAACATAAACCAAACTCAGCCACAGATAACATAACTTAGTCAAAACATAAACCTAACTCAGCCATAGATAACATAACTTAGTCACAATATAAACCTAACTCAGCCACAGATAACATAACTCAGCCATAACATAAACCTAACTCAGCCATATCGTAATAGAAACTCAGTCAAAACATAAACAAAACCATAAAATAAAAAAATCTCAGTCAAAACATAAACCAAACTCAGCCATAGCATAACCAAACTCATCCATATCGTAACAGAAACTCAGCCATAACATAAACAAATTCATCCATATCGTAACAGAAACTCAGCCACGGATTTAAGATTAAACCATAACTCAATCACAGCATATAACAAACTAAGACACAGATGAATTGATAAATCATAAATCAGTCGGCAAACAAACGGTAACTCAGCCATCAAATCAAATAGATCTAACAAATCGGCACCATATGTCAATCAACAACGACGTTAAAAACCATCGTTAAGCATCGGAAACAATTTCAGTGACGAGAATCACTTGCGATTGAACTTAGATGTCGGATTCTTGTCGGAAAATTCGAAATAAAGTTAGGAAACATACTTACCGGAACTTAGCCAGAAACCAGAAATGCAACTCCAGATGTCAGATGTGACTTCCCGAAACCAGTAATGCAACTGCGGCATAAGAATTTCGGTCGGAACAGACGAGAACAGCAAAAACGGCGACGAAAATAGGGTAAAGGGTTTGTTCCCGTGGAGAGAGAAAGAAAGCGACAGTTTTTTTCCGCTGATGAACAGTAATGCTCAAAAAAAAAAACTGAAACGTTTATGCGATTTGAGATGAGTAATAACGTGGATTATGTTAATGATATGGATTGATGACATGTATAATCAGTGTTTTTTTATTTAATATTAAGTTAAAAACGAATTAAATAATAATATTTAATTAAAACTAATGAAGGATTTAACTGTAATTACATAAGTACTGAAAACATGTGAGTAATAAAAAAAGATGTATGTTATTGTAGGAAGAAACATACAGTTGTTTTTTATCTGAGTAATTTTTTCTTTTTATTTCTCTTACTTAATTTAAACATATTTAAATTTCAAAAAAATAAATCAAACAGTGTTAATACTTAATAGTTCTATTTACATAATCAACTACTTTGTTGAAATGCATATACTATATATTTTATATTATTTACATTTTTCAATTGAAAACATACAATGCATTAAATGTATAAATCTTTGTATAAAAAGCTTTCTTGTTTAAAATTTTGAAATATTTAATTTTGACAAGTTTAGTTAATTAAAATAAATGTATATAAAAACTAAAGTGTTTGGAAATAAGAGCATCTCCATCAGGTAGATATTCTTGCCAGTTTCTAAAAAATAAAATATTATTATTTTAATTATATTATATATTTTAGTTAAATTGTAATATTTAAGCTAATACCCTATTGACATGTGGTGATTTTGTTAGAGAAAGGTTTCTCTTAGTTTCTCAAGTGAGAGACTCTTCTTTCCATCTCTCCTACTTTTTCATTTTTAATTATTATTTTATTATTAAGTTTCTCAATGAAAAACGATGATGGAGATGGTCTAAGGATGAGAATAGAGAATATGGTTCGTTATGAACTCATCTAAAGAGAAAAAAATCCTATTGAAGGTTTTGACAAACAAATTTGTCAAAAAATGTAGACGGAGGTCCGTCGGAAATTTTTCGACGCAGTTCCATCAAAACTTTCCGAGGAACCCAATGGTCGGAAAAAATCAGAAATTTTTCAACAAGTTTTTAATAAAATTTGCATAGAAATAGTGAAACAAAACTGAGAAAATTGTTTGAAATTTTTAACTATTTTCCAACAAAATCATGGAAGGCCTAGAGAATAATAAACAGAGTTATGAATGAAACCAAGAAACACAAGCAACGATTACTAATAAGTAACTTAGGGAAAAGCTGAAAATATGTAGCTTAAACGATAGAGTGGACACATAAGAGGCTGCCAGAAAAGCTTCAAGATCTCATGACGCATAAGAGACGATTTCAGAGGTGATAAGATCCATAAGTCAAGAAGAACCATTTCTTACGATGTAAGATTGATAACGACGACCACCGCTATATTGTGAACTCTGCGATTTCCGTCCTCATGTACATAGTCCATCCTCCACTCCTAAAAGGTTTCTCATACCTATAAATTCCTTCGACAACTTGATGAGCTGGTAAAAGAAAGATAACTTTGGAGTTATAGGTTGCTCAAACTCTCAACTGCCTAAAAAAAAACATTAACTTTGACTCAACGCGTAATACGATGGAACACCAACGATCCGTCTAGGTAACGTACCAGCCATAAATCCCCACACCACAGCTCCTCTGTTGATTGATCCATGAGAAAACCAACATTGCATTTAAGGAAGCTTGATGGAAGATATCTCCACTTGGAGGTTGAAGACTGAAGATATATAATGATAAGATCGATTTCTTCTTATCGGGCTTCTATTGGGCTTATTGGATAATACCTCAAACTAATCTAATTAGGCCTGCTTATGAATTGAGTTTGTAATTAAGTTGTTCTTCTACTTCTGGAAACGCTATCGATTAAGAACCTAAAGAATGTTTATCTCCTTCATCTCCTTTCTTTTCCCTTTTCTTCTCTAATTCTTCTTTTCTCAATCTTATTCTTCTGTTTTTTCATCACCTTCTGTTACTCAACTTGATAAGTGATATTTGACCTTATCAATTGGTGCTTTATATTGGGAGTTGAAATCATGGCTACTCAAGCTGCTCAAACCATTCCAGCCACCATAGTCATAGATCTAGAAGCAAAACTGGATCAATTCGTTCAAAATTTCGAAGATAAGCTAGATTCCATCGTCCAAAGGCTCCAAGCACAACAAAAGGAGCATCGACAAGGGATGCGTGAAATTTTTGCTAACTTTTTCCCGGAGACAGCATGTGACGAACCACCTACGATGAAGAACCAAGAGCATCATGAGCTCCATCAAGTTATCACCACAAGATCTGAAGCCACCCCAACAAAAACCTAGACATCTCTCTTGAGAATTTTGTCGAACACTTGGTGGGCACTGAATTCCCAGAAGCTTTTCTTAATCTTTGGGTCTTAGAGCTTCCAACGACGTATCATTCTCGCAGGAAAAGAAGAATCCATATTACACAAGCTCGCAGGAGAGGATGTATTCATGTTAATCGAAGCTATCATAAGGTCAGGAAGAAGATCACACGGAAGAAACGTCACGAGATCGTACCTACAACACCAATCAACAAACACTCAACGAAAAGACATGGTAAAGGACCTCGTTCCTTTCTCTTGACTCTAGAACTCGATTCCATCAATTATTCTACGAGCATATTCAAGATGATGCTAGCAGAGATAAACATATAGGATTTTCGTCTGATTATGAGGGATCACAGTCTCACGAATTGAGTGGTGGTGCTAATATTAGAAGGAATTCACGGAAACTTAACCAAGTCCGAGACAACAAGGAGGGTTACATTCGATCAATGAAACAAAGTGGTAAGCAACATGAATCTCTTGTTTTAAATGTGGGGCTAAAGGCTAATTCTAAAGAGATTACACTCTATCACAATGTTGATGATTTGATGATGCCGGAGAGAAATGGTAGAGTGGGAAATGGGTCATTGGATTGGACCAATTCTGCCAAGGCATGGGAACTTCAGACTTGGAACAGAATGGTTGGGATAGATAGTCATGGGGATAGATCATGAGCGCAAGTGGTGCCAAGGTCTCAGAGTAAAGGTGTTGATTTGGGGAGAGTATTCTGTTTTGGTTTTCAGAGAACAAATCCTCAAATGGCTATGAAAGTGGCACGAGATACTAATAGTGCTAGGCAAGCAGAATGACAAATTTTGGAATCATCTCATGGAGTTATTCAAGAGACACAATCACAAGGTGCGAATGGAGGAAGACTATGAATAGATCCACTAACAGGAGGATATCACAAGCAAGTAAACAAGCCAATGTGCCTAGGAATCTGTCAAGAGAGAACCGCGAAAGAATACAGGGACATGTTTGAAACTCTTTGCCTGAATCCTGTGATCTTACCAGGGCAACAGTTGGAGGAGTTATTTCTACAAGGGTTGAGGCCTGAGTTGCAAGCTGCAGTTAGGCATTTCCAGCCTAATGGGATTGTAAACATGATGGATTTAGCACAATAGCTAGAAGAAATTAACAACAATGTCGCCCCAAGAACAGAACCATACGGTGACCAAGCGACACAAGTAGAGCTAATGAGCTTTATTATGGTGGAAGGTAATACATATGGATATGGGAATGAGTGGGAAGGTTTATTAGAGGATTTTAAGACCATAAGACAAGTTAAAAGGCAATCAACGACAGAATTTACCAAGGGCAAGGATATGAGATTCTATGGCTTCATATCATGTCATAAGGTCGTTGTAGTTATCGATTCTGGAGCGACCAACAATTTTATCTCAGATGAGTTAGCTTTAGTTCTCAAACTACCCACGAGCACTACAAACCAAGCTTCAGTTTTATTGGGACAAAGGCAGTGCATACAAACCATAGGAACTTGTTTTGGGATCAATTTGTTAGTTCAAGAAGTAGAAATCAATGAGAATTTCCTTTTATTAGATCTGACCAAGACTGACGTGGATGTGATTCTAGGGTATGGTGGCTCTCAAAACTTGGAGAGACAATGGTTAATTTGGCTGAATCAAGATTTCTCCTTCTTCCACAACCAACAATGGGTCACTCTTTGTGCTAAGGACAAAGAACTTGAGCAAGTTACTACAAAAGTAAAGATGAAGAGTGAATATGAGCAAGAAAAAATTGATCATTACCTTGAAGACAAGGTAGTTTTAAAAGGGGGGAGTAAGGCTATGTGGGGAGGAATTGCTAAGGATATACCATGGAAACAGAAAATGAGTGGTGAAAGTCTTGCTAAGGAAATACTATGGAAACAGAAAATAAGCGGTGAAAGTCGAAAGAATTTTTCAGAGATTATGTTGAAAGTGTCAAGGCTCAAGAGTGCTCAAACCATTGGAAACTATGGCGGATTAGAGGCGCAACAGGGTAGTCTAGGAGTGATGCCCATGGGTTACAAGGGTGTTGGAGAGAAGCAAGAGGAGTTTCCATTGAGGCTTATATTTATCGGGAAAGCGGGTCAATCGCCACGGCCACCAGAATTGTTTTGTGGTAAAGTGTTGGGACAAGAGGGAAGTCTTTTTCAAAAACACAAAGGAGAGAAAGGTGGTCACCTAAACTTATGGTTAATGACGAATGGAGGGAAGTCTTGGTTAGAGGCTGGAATTTGTTTAAAACTGCAGAACGGAGTCTTTGAGTGTTGTAAGATATCATAGTTGTTCATCTCAAAGTGGTCTTCATCATCAAGAAACACGGTGGCAGGGGAAGGACCAGCTAAAGAGAGCAGGTGGAAGCAGTTGGAGATCGTTCATAGGAGCTTTGGTGAAATCTTCTTTGTCAAGATTGGTTATGTTCGTACCTGCAACTTTGAATCTATAACAAATGATGGGGTACAAAGAAACAAGATATTGATCGAGGAGTTTCAATACCTTCGACGATGAGGACATAGTTTCAATACCTTCGACGATGAGGACATAGTCAATCTCAACAGGAAGGTATTGAATGATCGATTTCTTCTTATTGAGCTTCTATTGAGTTTATTGGATAAATGCTCAAACTAATCTAATTTGGCGTGCTTATGAATTGAGTTTGTATTTAAATTGTTCTTCTACTTTTAGAACCACTATCGATTAAGAATTCTCCTTCATCTCCTTTCTTCTTCCTTTTTACTCAACTTGATTTCTGACCTTATCATATAACTGCTTCATGATCAGGAATCTTTGTTTTATTTGTTTCAAGCTATCTAATATTTTATTCACGGCAAAAGAAAATGAAGTAAAATATATAAAAAAGTAAAAAGCATTTTTATTGATAAGGTGAATATACATTTGTGAATGATATATTGATAGTAAAAACATAGTCCCTCATGAAAAATATTTAGCCACAGGAAATGTTCTTACCTACTCCATTTCTTATATTATAATTTTTTGTTTTCAATTTCTTAAACTACATAGAAGAAATTTATTCATCTACATTTCCCAATTTCATTTAATGGCTCCATACTCTCTCTTTACGCAATCCCGGCGATTAATCTCCTCTTAAGTTCCATCCTGCAATAACCAATACCAACATTAGTAAACCAAATCCAAAATCTATTAACTAAACTATATGGTTAAAGAACTAATCAAGGGTGTTAACTACCTCATGAGTTGACGGTCATGAGCTCCGGTGGCCATCATTCCCCGGTTCTCATAAGCGCGTCGGAGAAGATACGGTATAGCGGTTGCGACGGGTCCAAACGGCATGTACTTGCTAACATTGAACCCTGCTCTCTTTAACCCGAAGGACAATGCATCTGACATACCATATAGCTGTGCAAACTCTATCTTCCCGTTCTGTTTATCGATCCCGAGGTCACTCGCTTTCCTCGACGCAAGTCTCCCTGAGATTAAAACATTTCTACAATTAGTAAACCATTTCACTCTAACTAAAGCGCTAAAAAAACCGCGGTTACAATGTGATTTAATGGCTTACCCGAATCAGCGTTATGTGTTGCGAGAACGACACCGAAACCAGAACCGTTTGATGCTTTCTCCATCAGGAATGTCATACAATCATTGTAACAAGAGTGAGTATCCTGAATTGTGTCGTGGACTGGCGACTTGCAACCCAGGGAATCCGCCAAGCTAGCTTCGCTAGACATGTAAGCCCCTCTCACCAACTTGAACCCCATAGGAACATTCTCTTTCTCAGCATTTTGTACTGCCAAATGCAGTCTCTCACCGGCGTCTCTCAAGTACGCCTGAATCGTGTTGTAAACGATTGGTCGGTCTTTGTCAGCATTGAACATGATCGCCGATGAATAAGCCATGTAATCGATCGCGGGTTGGAGGATTGTGTCTTCCGCATCAATCAACAATGGTACATTGGACTCTTGGCATTTCCTACAGATTTCTTGAATCCTTCCATGAGCTGCTTCGAGCTCCCTTTCTTCTTCCGCGGTTAACGGTTCCGGTTCTGAGTTTGTGTGGTAGAGAGGACTCGATTCGGAGAAAACCGGAAACGATTTGAGCTTCCATGAGAGTTTGAAGTTCGGACTTTTGTATTCCCACCGCAGCAGATCGCTCACTCGTTTCAGAAGACTAATTGGACAAATGGCAGTTATCTTCACAACCACTGAGCTAAACTGTTAGGACAAGAAAACAAATAACCGGTCATTACAAAACCAAACCGGAACAATCCGTGTCGCACAACAATAAACCGGTATTTTAGTAACCGGAGAATATTCCTAAAGTGTTTTCTCCCGAAAGTTCTAGTCCACCTATACTCGTACGTGTAAATCTAATCCGATAATGACGCATTGCAATTAATTTTAATCACAGCAAAAATCGAATTTTAAAAAGCAAATAAATTCATTAGGAAAAAAAACTAAATAAATTAAACATAAAGTCATTTTCATAAGAGAAACATTAGGGAAACACAACTTTGGTACGTACTTGTATAACGCGTAAGAGTAATTTAACCAATTTAAAATGAAAATAGATAGATATAATAAATGTAGTACATATCTATGCAAGTGTACTTTGTCAGAGTACGGAGATTTAGCTGTCGAACCAAACAAGTTGTCTGAATTTGATAATTACGTTTCCCATTAACAAATAATTACGTTTTAAGACAAAATGATTAGGGATTAATGTAAAATAATCAGAAAAAACAGAGCAAAGAAGAAAAACAGAGGAATTAGGCTTACGTGAGATGTTGGTAAAGATTTGGCAGCTTCAATGGTTCGAATGAATTGTTGCATGTTATCATCACAAGATACAGCGTCATCGGCGTGTTCGACGCCATAGACAAGCATCCCTTTAAGACCAGTAGCTTCATAAACGCTTCTCACGCGCTCAGCGGCTGCGTCGGCATCTTCACCGGCGCAAAAATGGTCATAAAACGTACTTTTCACAAGCCCTAAAACCATGCCACGCGTCACCGAAGCGTCCATAAGTTTAGAGCTCATGACCCACGTCCCTAGGTCGACCATAGGACCTATCGCCGCCGCATGCAACACGGCGGTGGAACGGAGGAGATCAGAGGTTGGGATAGAGGAGAAAAGACGGGCTTGATCGGAGAGATCGAGACCATCGTGAGATTGCTCGGTGGGTTTTGGGTGGTGAAGAGGTGGTTCCGGTGCTTGTTGTCCAAAGGAGAGAATCTCCGGGACGACGGCGGTGGAAGCAGTCACGGTGGGAGGACCCACCGGGCTAAAAGCGGGTAAACGGTAAGATCGCCGGATAAAGTTTGTTCGGAGAAGACGGGTTGCCATAAAATTCAAAGATTTTGTTTTTGAAAACGAAAACAAAAAAAAATAATTTCTCTTCTCTTTTTTTTTTGTTTGCTTGATGTTTCGGTTTTATCGCTGTTTTTTTCTAAACGCTTTGGTTGTGTGATTTTTCTCCTATGGTTACTGCCACATATATTTATAGAAGCACGTAAAACCTTATGCATGTACATACACGTTTTACCTGTTAGATATATATAGATGCCCATGTGTACACTTCTTAATCGGTTTGATGCAGATAAATTAATCTATAAAAAAACAGTGACAAAAAACAAATTCTAAAATTACAACGGAATCTTTGTAAAGAAAGTAAAAATTGATCTTGTTTATTCTTACGAGTTACGACTAATTTGCTGATTTCTTGTCATTTCAATCCAAAGGGAATCTTAAAATACCATAAAATTTTAAGTTTATTCTTAATTTTAATTAATGGACTCATTGCAAAGTTTTCTACTTATGTAGTGATTCTTGATTGGTATCATATATGATTGGAGTAAATAATAACAAGTTGTAGCATATAGTATTCGTAATTATATAAAATCTAGAGGCTACGTTATTTAGTTTAGGTCCACAAATATTAGCTGTTTTCGGAAAAGGGAAAGAGGAAGATTGTGGCGTAATTTTCTGAGAGAGACAAATTTAAAAATAATGATAATTAAGGACGTCAGAGACAGCAAGGCCCTGACCATAGGATGAGTCATCGGATAACTATTTAATTAATATAATATATGATAAAGTTTTTTCAAAATCAAATATGTTTTTTAGGATTTTTTATTGTTATTGTTTTTTTGGGCGGAGACGGTGGAGGAAGATATGAAGGATGAGTGGATGATGAATCGGATTCAACATGTGGACCTGGACTTGTTCTTTGAATCTTTGACTTTTCTAAATTGGAATCTCCGGAATCTTAATGACTACTAGTTTGAATTAATCAACAAAAAGATTCATTTCTTAAAAAAACTAAAAACTTAATATGTTTACTACAGCACAATCTCAATTTAGAGATTCACCTATGCTTTTTTTCTATATATATAAGGTCGTAGCACTTCGATATAAAGAAAATTCTATATTTTTGTTGATCTCTTACTCTAATTAAATTAAGAGTGTATTTCTATTAGATTGTTTATGTTTGACATTTATTTGTAAACATAACGCAATAGTAAAACTACAAATAAGTAAAAAAAAAATTATGTTCTATATGTCATTATTTGTAAATGATGTGTGTATATTTTATAACTATGAGAATTATAATTATAATCTTCTTGATATTATACTTATCACAACTAAATTAAAAATAGATGTGGTAAATGGCTAGATTTGGTATTTGTAAAATCATAAATAAGTAAAAATTGATTTGAGAAGTCAAAAATTGAACGAATTATTTTTTCTTTTAATAAAATTTTAATTTTTTTTTAAAGACACAAAACCAGATCTAAGTATGTTTTTTATATTTTTTTTCTTTATCACTGTTTAGTCTTTAGTGCAAGTTGAATCGTCGACAAATCGGTAGTCAATATTATTTTTTTCTACAATAGTAATGAAAGCTAGAGGATCTGAATCTTGATGCAGCTTAGCGGTAAATTTTACAGTTGTTTTGAGAAGTTCCTTCACTAATACAATGGTCGAGGACACTAATTGAAGGTGATCGATGATACCAGTTGAGGGTGAACCTCAATGTAAGTGAATAGATTAACAATGGTTCATGTCGGTTCTAAAACTAGTTTTGGATAGTTGGGTTGCGCAAACGGTTGTTTCCACTATCTTGATTTGACATTTTCTTCATCGAGTCTGAAGTTAGGTCAGGGAGTTGAAATAATGTCGTAGTTTTCTAAATCTGACATATTTAGTAAAAAAAGCTCTATGTTTTGGTTTTTGGCGTTAGTTTGTGACCAGATTCACTAACTCTGATCACGTCGACGGTGCTATGATAGAGTAATTCTTATTAGCGGTGATGTTTGTAGGTTTAGATGTTTGTATCCGTCGAACAGTTATTTCAAATCACGTCTTTACTTGATTATATGATTTGGATGATAATAAAATTTTGTTTAAATAAAAAATTAAATAAGATGATAATAAAATTTTGTTTAAAGAAAGAATTATAAGTTTATTTTTCACATCATTAATAGAAAATATATTATTCTACAATCATTAATTTATTTACCGCATCAATTACAAAAATATATTCTAACTATCTTAACATTTAAATTATCTATTTAATCAAGGGTAATTCTCAAAAAATATCACATTCAAGTTTTGATTTTTAAAAATACCACTTAAATTACCCTTTATATTTTAAATCTAAAATAGTTAACCTAAACCTAAAAAATTTAAATTCTCAGGTCTTAAGAATTATTTTTTTGTTTGTAGTAAACTTTTTACTGATATTTTGGAATAATTTTGATAACAATATTTGAATATATGGAATGTTTGGATAACAAAATTTGACACTGTATTAGTTTAAAAAACTTCGTTACTCAATTATGATTGCCATATTCATTAAATTATGTCATCATTCTTCCAACCCATACCACTTGACACAGTAATGAAGAGGAACCAACCAAAGCTAAAGATAACTTACAAAAATGTTTAACATGAATTTGATGTCGCACCTTTTAGAAAAAATACAAAAGAGAATCTTTGAAAAAAGCAGATCTTTACAACAACAACAAATATAAAAAAAATACGAGTGGGACCAATTCGTCCTCCCAAAAAGGCAATGTCACCAAGTTTTGGAAAAACTAAAGAAACAAAGTATTTATTTATAATGATGTGATTTGAGCCGTTAAATTGAGGGAAGGAGAGGGTGAGAGGTCACGTGAGGGAGTAAAGAGAGTAGGTGTACATTAGACACGAGAGTTTCCAGCTGTAGCCGCCATTTTTATTGGTCCAACCCAACTACGCATGCAATATTCATTTTTTGTTTCTTAATCTTTTTATTTTTTATTTTTTATACTAGCGGTTTTTATAATGTCAAAAATACAATAATGTCAACAAAATTAAATTAGATTGTATTTTTTTGGATAAAATTATTATTTTATTAGACTAAGTGGTAACGAAAATTAATTTCAAGAAAAATAAGTTTGATGTAAATCAGATTGCATTATCGACATTAACCTACTGAGTTATACGCGTCGTATACTCGTATATAACAAATAGAATCATATTTTTTAATTAGTTTTACGAATTGGTTTATCGTGCAACTGGTAAATAAAATATATTAAAAAAATAAACACAAAAGAATAATGTCTTCTAAATACATTTTAAAACTCAAATTAGTAAAAAAATATGAAATTAGTCATAAATATAAGATTATGTATATAGGTGATACATTTAAAGTATCAAGAGTCGTAAATAAATTTTTAATAGATCAGATAATATATTTTGTCTGATACTGTATCAGTGCAGTGATTCTTTTGATATCCAGTATCAAGTGATCTAGAGACTCATGATTCGTCTTTGAAACGCGTTCATTCCCGAAAGCAAAAAAATAATAATAAATTCATTCTTCTATCTGATAGTCTTTCTACTGTTTTAGCTAACTAACTATATTTTCTGCGAGTGAGTAATTTTACGGCTTTTTTGTAATTATACGATATAATTTTGCAGTAATTTTGTAATTTTATGTTTTTCTATATTTATTTTTTCATTTTGCAAATAATTTTATTTTTAATGATACCAATATCTCTCGCCACTGAAAACATATTTATTATCAATATTATAAAAAAAATTAAACAATAAATAAATATTAAAATTAATACTAAAAAATTATTAATGATACTCATAAAGTATCAACTATATGCATGCTCTAAGAAGCTTTAAAACCAAAAGAAAAATGAGTTTTATTTACACCAAGCTTAAAAAAAAAATGGTTTCTAGTGTAACTTGTCAAAATAAGAGTTTTATCTGCTAAAAGGCAAGGCAAGGACGAATAAACTTTTTAAAACCAAAAAAACCTCGTGTTTCAGTGCTGACTTATATGTAAGATGGTGTGAAAGATTATGGAAAAATGTCGTTTAATACTTCAACTTTCAAATTGTGGCCATTTTATACCTCAACTTTACATGCGGCCATTTTAAACATGAAGATATCGTTGACCAACTGTTTAAACTATAAACATTCGTTGACCAGACCAAAAAAACTAACCGTTAACAGTCGTTAACTGATTATCTAACGTCTGTTAACATCTCCGTTAGCCACCTTTAAACGATGTCGTTTTCATCTTTTAAAATTGATTGACGAACGTAGGATTCGAACCCACAACCTGCGACAAGAACAAGACCCTTACTTAACCATCTCACCTATTGTATTTGATAGGTAACCTTACGAAACAAATATAATTATATAGTTTTAAAAGCTTTCTTCTTCATCTTTAACCTACATCTTTAATCTACGAAATCTGGGTTCTCTCTCAGATGATTTATTTTATAGTATTAATCATATCATTTTTGGTTGATTGAAAAGATTTTGAATTTGTTAAATTCAATTCCTCGCAACCTGTTCTTATGAACACCATTGATAGAGTCGTCAATTCATATGAAATCAGTAACACAAATAGCACAGTTCTTCGTCGTCTCACATGCACCTTCGTTCTCGCACCTACACCATATGTATATGTTCTGTTATTGCTCTTAGCGGATCTGATGTATCTAATGGCATAATATATAATTACGTGTTTTTGGATAGTAATCATTAAACAGTCTAGCTTATTTGGTATTGACAAGTACAGGGAGCAATTGAAGGTGAACAGTTCGAATCCTATAATCGTCATTTCTTTTTAAAAGATAAAAACGACGGCGTTTAAAGGTGGCTAACGGAGATGTTAACAGACGTTAGATAATCAGTTAACGACTGTTAACGGTTAGTTTTTTTGTCTGATCAACGAATGTTTATAGTTTAAACGGTTGGTCAACGATATCTTCATGTTTAAAATGGCCGCATGTAAAGTTGGGGTATAAAATAGCCACAATTTAAAAGTTGGGCTATTAAACGACATTTTTCCCGAAAGATTATATTATCAGTTTCTCTTTTTTTTTTGTTAAAAATATTCTCAGTTTCTCACTAAGTGTTTAAATAAGTTTTGAAATATTGGTAGATAATTTATGAAAATTTGAAAATATTAATTATCCAAACGAGTAATTTGTGTACTCCCTTTTTTACCCGTTAAAATAAGTTGAACAAATAATTTATTATTCTTATTCAAAAATTTAACTAATCTGGATTGGATACCTGTATAATTGAATAATCTAATTTAATATAAAAGAAAAATTCTAGAAAAATAATATTTTAATCTTAATTTTGTTTATTTTCTATTTTTTATATTTTAAAATTTTCAGTCGATTTCATCCGAAATTTCTAACAAAGATAACAACACGATTACGCAAGTGACAAATAAATCAGATGAAAGATAACAAAAGTAGATCTCCCATAAATTATTAAAGTACTACTACCGCGTTACTCTTCGCCCTCGTGCTTAAAACTATGCTAAAAACGTCAAAATCAAATTCTAAACAATAATTAAGCATGTTTTTAAAGCTATTAATTCTACAAAACTACAACAGATTGTACATATCTTTTTCTGTTTTATATAAAGTACTGCTAATCTATATAATGATCTGATATATATTTTCTTCATAGTTGAGTTAAAGTTGTTTGGGTAGCTAAATAAACAAATAACCCGAATATTTGTCAGTATGATGGACCTATGGTACTGTAACTGTTTACAATTTAGTTTTGTGTCTTATTCACCTAATCATTATAATGATTTTCCTTTAGCTTCACCTCGTCCGTCTATAGATAACTAAAAACGTAACTAAAAACAAATAAAACACATATATAACAAATATGTAGCACTAATAGAAAAAGACAAATCCAGAAATTCACCACACAAAACTAATATAGCATGTACATTATTAGGTTTTTACAGCTAGATGTATTCATGTTTTTTTGCGAAACCAATTTTTACTAATATATCCTGTTGTGTAATATTTTAGTGGGGCTTCGAATGAACTTATATAATACTTTATATAGAATACTGATTAGTGAATGCAACAAGTTGAGTCCTTTCTAAGCAAAAGCAAGTTGTCGTCCTTTCAAAACCCACATGCCAAAGGTTTTAGTAAGATGAAAACGACAGTCCCATGAGCTGCCAAATTAATTCAATCGTGATGAGTCAACAATGAGTCGATGCCAACAATGTTTGAAATAGAGAGAAAAAGTTAGCAAATTATTAAACTAACACATATATTAATATGGGAAAATGTCAAAAAAAATGCTAACTTTCAAAAATAGGACGAAAAAATCACCAACTCTTAAAATGTCGTTTTAATCACATACTTTTGGTTAATTTCTCCAAATAAGTAAAGTTTTGTTGATCGGGCCAAATTAGTCATCGTGTTAAGTTTCCGCTAGAACGATGTTTACGGGATTAACAATCCGTTAACGCGCACTGTTTAACCGAAACGACTTCGTTTCGTCAAAAACAAAACGAGCCAAAACAAGACAAAATGTCTTTGTTGTTTTAGAGACAAAAGCTCAATCCCCAAATCGATTATAATCCCTAATTCTAAAATTGAAAATTTTCAAATTCTCTCAATCACTTGTCAATTGATCCCGATGACGAAGACGCGGGGAGGAAACTGGAATCCTCGTCGGTCGCGTAGACTAATGGTTATGGCAGGCTACGATAATAGTGCAAACATTCGTAATCCACCTGAAGTGGTTGAGATCCCAGAATCAAAATCAACTTAGGGATTGAGATTCTAAAATCAATTTGGGGGTTCAGAGGCTCGTTTCTTTATTAAAGAGACGAAATGGTTTTGGTTAGACGGTGTCCGTTAACGGATTGTTAACCCCGTGAATATCGTTTTAACGCGATGAATAATTTGGTCTGGTCAACAAAACTTGTTATTTCCTGGAAAAGTCAATCAAAAGTATATGATTAAAACGACATTTCAGGAGTTGATAATTTTTTCGTCCCATTTTCTAAAGTTGGCGATTTTTTTGATATTTTCCCATATTAATTTATGTGCGTATGTATGCATTCCATATAGCAATTTCAGTTTTTACAAATAAGTTCAAAATTCACCAATATACGTACACTTTCGATTTACTTATAATACTTGTGTGTACGAAATTCTATATGAGGAAAACGCCGTAAACTCACATGAATTGTTTACTGGTTGTCTACTTTTATTACTTAAGTTAGAGTCAAACATATGGTATAAGTTCATACGATAAATAGCCACACATAACAGAGAGGCTAGGATTCTAAGTATATAACCTTTTAAAAAAAAGCTTTGGTATAGAAAATTTGGTGAAACTGTTTTGGGATAGTTTTTCAGATTAATCGATCATTTATACAGTGTTCATTAACAGGGTTCTCTCTCATCCTCTAGAGAGAGAAATTTTTTCTCTTCCCCGTGGGTTTTGTTCGGCGAGCTTTCTATTCTCTTCTCCCTTCTCTAATCATTAGATTACAGGGAGACAGAGTTTAGATCTCATCTTCACCTTTATGGTGTAAATAAATTATGGCATACTTGTCGGACTTTTGTCTCCGGCTAATTCCGGTTCTCTCTCGTTTGTAGGCGAGATTAGATCTCCTTTCCATCTTTGTCCTATCCATCGATTTCTCTGTTTTCTTCTAAGTTTTTCCGATGTCTCCAATTACTTGTGGAGTAAAATCTTCGTCACTTTCCTTTGCTCAAGACGCAAGAGCAAATAAGGATCTTAGACTACATCAATTTGGGTGCAGTCGGTGGTGGAGCTTCCATGGAGTTGGTGATTCCTTGACAAATTTTGAACCAGTTTTAATTGATCAAATCCAAAAGATTTCGGGTCTTTTTACATTGGATTGGAGATCAGCATAAGGGAAGAGGATTCTCACCGCTACTTTGCTGATCGGCGGCGGCTAATCGAAATTTTTGGCGGTGTCTGACGAATTTCGACAGTAGTGCATGAAGACCTGACGCGTGGTCTTTGGAAGAACACATCTTCTCCACGTGTCTATGCTAAATCATATGTGCAAATTGCAATTATCTTTCTTTGTTTAGTTATGATTTAGATTGGACCGTTTGTTGTAATCCTCTTGGGCTTTCACCCTTATGTACTTTGCCCTTTGGGCTCTATGAATCAAAATGTTGGCCGANAAAAAAAAAAAATCGATCATTTATACAAAAACCATTATGTAATCAAATTAAAATATGTATGAAAGACGAACTCTAAGTCACCCCTTACATATATAACTGTTGATGGTTTAACATATGCATATTTTTTAAATCTAGAATATTACTTTTGACAAGCATATATCTATTGTTGTATCTAGAATATCACTTTTGACAAGCATATATCTATAGTTGTACTTAAAATTATATTAAAATATTTAACATTATGTTAATACAAAACATCGTAACATCAATATCTGTGAACAAGCAAAACAGAGAGAAAATAATCGCCCTAATTAAAAAAAAAAATCAATTATAGATTTGCCATTTTTGAATAGTTTGCAGATTTTTTTTTTTTTTTTTTTTT
>Ga0041059_1001670_pt1 | contig 17333 bp, 14 predicted proteins | sample AraColnosormetaG_FD_56232 | JGI IMG/M metagenome (GOLD analysis project Ga0041059, IMG submission 56232) | Arabidopsis roots microbial communities from North Carolina, USA - Col MF nosort | ecosystem: Host-associated > Plants > Roots > Unclassified | place: USA: North Carolina | collected...
AAAAAAAAGNNAGTTTAAAAAAAAAAAAAAAAAAAAGTCATTCATCGATGGTAAAGTTCCTTCTTCTTATAGTCAAGATCTTTAATGAAGAATTGTGCATGGACCAACTCGATCACCAGACGTATATAACCTGGTTTGATTGTGAGAGAACCTGGTTTGATTGTGAGATTCCTCATGTGGAGTTCAAAAAATCATCATGATGAAAATTGACAAAATTGTTTAAGGTTATATGTTCCTTAACATTTACGAAATTATGCTTCGTATAGGCATCTCGCTTTAGAGATTCTTTTAAGCACACACACATACTATGTACGTGTCTGTATGTATGTTGATCAAAATTTTAGTAACCAACTTGGTTTTATTATATTCTCTGGCTCTCTGCTGCGTGACATTGAAGCCCTCCTGATCTTAGGTGAATAGGTCTCACTCGCACGCACCACGTTTATTTCTTTCTTTTCGGTATTTAAAAATACTACTAATCATTCAACCTGTTTTTGTATACTAGTGGCTTTGCTTTTGGGTTTTGTTCTGTTCGTGCCAACTTTCATTTAAACTATTTAAACACAGTGCAATGATATATTTAGCTACTTTATCTTTCAATTGGTTTTACTTACATTGTTATCTTTGTAATTTCCTATTCCTTACACTACGGCCGGTATTAGTTGTAAACCTGGCTATATTATATTTTAGAATGATATAGCATACCAGTAAGACAGTAAGTACTTTACATTATCATACATAAAGATTAATCGAACATTTTACAGTGATACCAAAATAATATGAATAGTCAACATTTTCATGGGTCTTGTTTACAAAACTGCAAAAATATCTGCAATTTCCTAAGGATTTTCATTTATATTTCTGTCACTATCTCTTTTTTTGTCAATAACATGCATTACAATGAATTTAAACTCGATGGTGACACAATAACAATACTAGTATATATAAACCATTAAACTGCAAATTATAGTTGAATATCACTAGTTTTTCAAATGAAAATGGCGAATAATAGTAAATGGTATTAATGAATAATTTGAAAATGGTAGTTTAGTGGATAAAGAAGACCCCAAAAACTGCCACTAACCATGATTTTCCTTATATTTTCAATTTTCCATATCATATGAGATTAGGCCTCTATCTTAGTCCGAGGGTTTAAAGGTCAAAGTCAACCTCTTCGATGTGCCTTACCTGCCACGACGTATCGCTTTCCAAAATTTCCGATTCTTACAAATCTACAAAATTTATTCTTTTTGTCGTTTTCTTACAAGAATCGGGAAATAGTTGTTTCTAGCTTGCAAATCTTTCACAGCATTGATTCCTACAAAATAAATAGTACCACTCTTGTATTTTAATAAATTGAACACATCTCTTTCTCCACCTATGCCATACCAATGATCTTTTATTTCTTCTTTTCGTATGTGGTTCTTGGTTTATTAATTATCATAATAATAAACAACAGATACTATAGTCGACATATATATTTGTATATGTTTGTTATCGCATCTATCTATAATTCTCAATGTCACTTCTACCAAAAATCGCGAAGTAGTACATGATCAGGGGTATTATAGGTACTTGACACGCCATGTTAGATGGAGATTTTGTCTTTATGACGAGTGTGTGTGTGTTGCTCAACTAATCTCACATCACGGATTAATCAATCTCAGCCGTTCAAATATATAGAATAAATAGCCTTTTTTTTACCTTATCCATTTATCCATATCTATTTGTTGTTCTCACGTAATCAATCTTCCCATTTTTTTACTAAATAATTAATAATAGGTGAAATATATATATATTTTGGTTATGAAAGTTGACAAATAATTAAGAAGTTTGAAGAAATCGACCAAAGCCAAATGATAGTGGAATTCAAATATAAAGTGAAGTCCAATCAAAGGGATATGATTTTGCTACAAAAGGATAGAAAAGCTTTATGAGTTTGAGACTTGTCGTTTCCGCATAGATTTGCACTAATGAACTTATTGTGGCTGGCAGCCAAACACATCTGTGTGACTTTCGATATTAGTAATAAAGAGTTTAAATAGTTACGTTGGTTTAAGAAAAGTTTACAAATTTGATTTCATCTTTGGGCAGATAGCCATCAATTATTTTATTAATCTACATTTAAAGATTGTTTTAAGAGAAACCAAAGTTGAATAATCTCATCAAAGAACGGTAGGTAAACCCTACCAAATTTAACAACCCTTAAAACCATTTTCTGTATTCACATTCATTTTTTGTTATACTCATCATGGACTTTTTTTTTTTGTTTTGGTAAAAAACATGTACATATTTAGATGCTATCAACAACATGAATGACTTACAAGTTAAGAAACAAATCTCTTTTTTTTTTTGGGATAAAAAGAAACATAAATCTTACCAAGAGATAATCTCTACAAAATTGTTTTTTCAGGATATTTCCAAGAAATGAGAGGAGGTCAACGACTAAAAACAACTTGCTGAATATTTAAAAATCTTTTTCTGCTTAGTGGAGGCATTTATTTTACATTAATTTTTATGTTTTAAAAACATAATGTTATTATATAATTAAATTTCTTGCACAAACAGAGAATATTATTAATATATACTGTGAAGAGTAATAAAACAGTTTCGTTTCATTAAATATTTGATTGAATTATAAAAATAGTGAAAAAATAGAAGATGTGTTCGTGTTCGTGGAGCGGAGGACAACGTAGTTGGTTTCCGCGTGCTGTACGAGACAGATAACTTCTACAGAGAGAAACAAAGATCGAGACAAAAAGAAACCCTTAAAGGATTTGAACGGAGAAGACGAGGAAAAACAAAGACACAACTCTGTAAGTTCTGACCCAATTTTTTTTATGTTTTGTCTGGAAAGTTTCAAGATTTGATTTTTGTGGTTCTCTTTACATTTTCTGGGTTTTGTGTAAGCATTTGATGTGTGGAGTGTCTCTCTTTTTGTTATTCGAATTCATTATCAATCTTTTGTGTGTGTTTCATGTAGATTTGCTCAATTTTTAATCTAGATCTAACCAAATTAATTAACTAAAGATTTAGATAAGAAAAGCCCTAATTTGTGATCTACTATATGATCCAGAATCTGGAGTCTTTGTTTCTACTTGATATATGTAAATCTTGAAAGTTTCCTTTTTTTTTTCTTCTCTTCTTGAAGTAGTAAAGACTTTATCTTTTCTCAATTGAATCCAAGAATGATTAGAGGGTTTATTTATTTTGGGACCAATAAACAGACTTTGTTCTTGGGGGCAGAGACTGTTTCTTTCCCTTTTCTTTTTTTTCACTTCTTTAGAAGATTCTTCATTTGAATTCTGTCCTTCAATTTTGAAGTTGTCTTGTTCTCTTTTTTACTAAATGTGAATCAAAAGAATGTTTTCTTAAGTTTTAAAAAAGCCTGTGGTGGTTACTGCTTTTGGTCCATTGATAAGAAGAATCTTCTTTTCTTCTCTTCTCTTCTCTTCTCTTCTCTTCCGTGTCATTGCTTTGTTATTAAGTATCATTCAGAATTTGAATCAAAACTCTACTTTTGTGTCTTGCAGAACCTTTAGAGAGAGAAAAACAAATGTCGTTCCGTAGCATAGTTCGTGATGTGAGAGATAGTATAGGAAGTCTATCGAGGCGTAGTTTCGACTTTAAGTTAAGCAGCTTGAACAAAGAAGGTGGTAAATCCCGTGGTTCGGTTCAAGATTCTCATGAGGAACAACTTGTAGTAACGATTCAAGAAACACCGTGGGCGAATCTACCTCCAGAGTTATTACGTGATGTGATCAAAAGACTTGAAGAGAGTGAAAGTGTGTGGCCTGCTCGTAGACATGTTGTTGCTTGTGCTTCTGTTTGCAGGTCATGGAGAGATATGTGTAAAGAGATTGTTCAAAGTCCGGAGCTCTCAGGCAAAATCACATTTCCTGTTTCGTTGAAACAGGTTAGATTTCAATTCTTTACTAATGTCATCATCACATATGTTTTGGTTAGTCTTATGATTGGTTATTTCAAGTAATTTCTTCTTCGGTGTTTATAGCCTGGACCAAGAGATGCAACAATGCAATGCTTTATCAAAAGGGATAAATCTAACTTGACTTATCATTTATATCTTTGTCTCAGTCCTGGTAAAACTTCATTTTCTCTGTTTTTGTTCCAAGTTTTTCTCTGTTCTCCAAAGCAAATCTGAAAGCATGAATATTTGCAGCTTTGTTGGTTGAGAATGGAAAGTTTCTTCTTTCTGCAAAACGCATAAGAAGAACTACATACACCGAGTACGTGATCTCTATGCACGCCGACACCATTTCGAGATCAAGCAATACCTACATTGGCAAAATCAGGTAATAGGAAAGACTTTGCCTAGTTATAAGACATTTAGAAAGCGAATGTGCTAATGTTTCCGGCTTAACGCGTGATTATCTCCTCTTTGGCAGGTCTAATTTTCTGGGGACGAAGTTTATAATATACGATACACAACCAGCATACAACAGCAACATCGCTCGAGCGGTCCAACCGGTAGGTCTTAGCCGCAGATTCTACTCAAAGAGAGTCTCTCCCAAAGTACCTAGTGGGAGCTACAAAATTGCGCAGGTTTCTTATGAGCTAAACGTTCTTGGTACCCGTGGTCCGAGGAGAATGCATTGTGCGATGAACTCAATTCCCGCCTCTTCCCTTGCGGAAGGCGGAACTGTGCCTGGACAGCCCGATATCATTGTCCCGCGCTCTATTCTCGACGAATCGTTCCGCAGCATTACCTCTTCGTCATCGAGAAAAATCACTTACGATTACTCGAATGATTTTAGCAGTGCACGGTTTTCCGACATTCTTGGCCCGTTAAGCGAAGACCAAGAAGTGGTATTAGAAGAAGGGAAAGAGCGGAATTCGCCACCACTTGTGCTTAAGAACAAGCCGCCGAGGTGGCATGAACAGCTTCAGTGTTGGTGTTTAAACTTCAGGGGACGTGTAACAGTCGCATCAGTTAAGAACTTTCAGCTCATTGCAGCAAACCAACCACAGCCTCAGCCTCAGCCTCAACCGCAACCTCAACCCCTAACTCAGCCGCAACCGTCTGGTCAGACCGATGGTCCCGACAAGATCATATTGCAGTTTGGGAAAGTGGGAAAAGACATGTTCACGATGGATTTCCGGTATCCGCTCTCTGCGTTTCAGGCTTTCGCTATCTGTTTGAGCAGTTTCGACACAAAACTTGCTTGCGAATAAGTCAAAAACTCAGCTTTGTATGTAATGTTATCAGATTTGCTTTGGAGATTCTTGTTTTGTGGTGTTTTATTTTCACCGAGAATCTCATAATTAGATTTGTTTCAAGCTTTCATTGCTTATGCTGTTTATTGGTGCAACCAAAAAGTTTATTCGAGTTTGGTTTTTCTCCATAGTTTGATTTGTATTCATAACGGTCAAAAACATAAAACGAAAATAACAATAAATCATTAAGAAGCATTGGTTATTGAAATATATGATATATCTCCGATTTTCACATTGATAACAAGTTTGATATTAGAAAAAAAAGGATAATATATAAGAACAAAAAATGGACAAACTGTTTTATGTAAAACATCAAATTATGTTAAGGGCAGGAAAGGAGAGATGAGAGAGCAAATGACAGACACTGAGAAGTGAGCACACTGCTTGCCGACTTGAGGTCAGAGCAGGTTTTAGAAAACGGCAAGCATTCCTTGTTTGGAAAAGCTAGATGGCATATAACCAGCGTTATTTGTTACCACGGTGGTACGTACGGACCGACGCGACTTCCCGTTAGAAGAAACATCGGATGATATGAAACACGCCCTCACGTATGTGAAAGACAGAAATTTCAATGGCTGTCTTCGAGATTTATAGTTACTTTTTCGACATTTTTAATTGTATTAGTTGTAGATTATATTAGTGTCAAACTATTGTATTATATTCATCTAGAATTCTATAGTTTAAAAGACCAATCGTCTGTCAATAAGGTGTGAAGAGTCCATCAAGTAGAGAGATCCATCCCACGTTAGCACATCATTTTAAATTTACGTTCTTTATGAAACATTTTGTTCAAGTTCTTGAATAGTTTCGATAGGTGGTTTAAATAAAAGTAATTAATGCCAAGGAAGTATGCTTGTGTTTATTTCCACGAACAAAAGATATGATTCAGCCCTTTTTTGTTGTTAATATATTTATTTGGTGGTCGAATTCGAACTCACAATGTCATAAAAGTTTAGCCAAACTTGTTAATGAATATTGGTGATCTTGTTTTGGAGGTGTGGACCAATCAAACAACAAATCAACCACTATGTGTGGATTTTTGCGAGGAAAATAAAATGATTGGATAATTAAAATAAGAATTGACCTAACTACGATAGTTATAGTTTAATTAACCAAGTTATGTGACATAATCCATTTCTTAAAGTATAATTTCATCTCATCTTGGTGATCCAAAAGGCAAAAATGTATTTGAAGGGCCATATCGGATAGTCGTCTTTAAAAGGGTCAATGACTCAATGTGGCTCAGTTCTAGTTGCCGCTTTTGATTAGTAAAGATCAGTAAGATTTTAATTTCATTTTCTAAACAGATATCTGATAAGTGATAAGCTAAATCATAAGACTAATTTGGTCTATAAAATTGTACTATTTTCCTTGGTCAGACATGATTCGTTTTCTTTTGGACCTTTTTGAAAACAACATTAAGATTATTTTCTTCTTAACCGATCTTAATCAAGAAAGTGTATTATGAATCTTAGTTTGCAAATGACATATTATCCTTTATCGAGCACGTCAATATTGAACGTCAAATTAATCACGGTATGAGGTTTATGTATGTGTTTAAATATATTGTCAACTAGCTACAAGAGTGGTGAAGCACTAAATCACACCACCAAAGCTTGTGACTTGGTTGTGATTACTCTCATGATCTATTGTAATCTTGTTGTCAGCGTTTTGCATTCTAAAATTCTATTACAAGGACTAAAACATGCAATACAGTGATTTAATAAGTAAGATTTGCTTAAAACAAGCACAACACATGTAAATTGTTAATCGAATGTTTTCTGCGGCTAAAGCCTGAATATGGGAAACTCAAACTGTTTGATAGATTTTCGACTCTTGATCCATATCTCTAGCCCAAAATGTTAACCAATAGAGAAGACCAGCAGCGTATTTGTAACTTGGTTGTACATGTTCAACAAAAACACAAGTTTTGTTCACTAAAATTTGCTAGCAAAAAGTGCCAACTCATGAATAAATTCAGCATCGCTTTTTTTTTCTCTGGCTAAGAAGTAGTGGTGAATGATCCAATATGGAACGGGTAATCCAATATCATTAGGAATTGTAATGAAGCATTCTTCTCGTCTTGATCATCGCATCAAAACATTAAGGTAAAACTCGTTACCTTTTTGATTCCATCAACTGAGAAAGCAGCATTGCAGAAAATGAAAGAACTTTAGAGGGGAATGGAATCAAAAAGCTAACGAAAGAAAACAAGTTAGATGCAATAGTGGCACGTGGTTCAACTTTGAGCTCTGTCCTCGCCATTGGAGAGTATCCTCGGTTTCAAAAGTTTTGTATGATACATAAAATTATGACCGTTATTACGCAGTAGGAGAAATATGACCGTTATTAAACTTTCTTAATAACGTTTCAATTGTTTAACAGCATAATTAAATAAAAGAAAACAACGTAACCCTAGTCAGAAAGAGATTAAAAAAAAGGAAAATCAGTCAAAAGTTTCCTTTTTGTTTTGTGTAAACCGCTTATAAATACTCGCTCGATCACTCATCTCTTCTTCCTTGAGAAATCAAAAATTTCTGCACGCTCCTTCTTCTTCTTCCACACGGAAAAGAAAACCCTAGCGTTTTCAAGTTCTCTGTTTTTATATAGAGGATCGCCGATGATCCTTTCTGATATAGAGGTAAGTCGATGATCTCTTCTAAAAATTCACTCTTCGTCTCAGAACATATCCGTAAGGTTTGATCGGAGGAAAAAGCATCTTCTGTCTCCGGTTAATCGAGAACGATTAAAGGTCGGATCTTTAAATTAACTTCCCCTGTTATTAGTAATTCGTTAGCATGGACGAGCAGCAGTTTCGATTAGGATTCCATTTTTGGTCTGAATTCTTGTATATCTTGAGGATTGAAATTAGGAAGATTTTGCGTTTGATTAGGATATTGAGAGACACACTTAGATTGCTGATATCTGGAGCAGTCAAGAGAGGTGGAGACGGAAACCTAGGCCTGTAATTACGCGGATGCTGCATTGGACGGAAACCGTTACCAATATAGGACGATGCAGAGTCTCTGGTCGAGGAGGATCAGAGTTAGGGTAAGGTTATCTAGGAGGGAAAGGACCAGGTCGAGGAGGATAAGTGATTTTGATTCTGAGGATTAGTCATGACATTACCAGGGAAAGTGTTAGCATTGCTAGAGGGTAAGTTGGGAGGATGTCTGCTAGTGGAAACAGATGGCTCGCTACTGCAAAGAACTCATGTGGGTCTTTCTTAAAGTGTATCCTTTGAGTGTTCTGTTGTTGCTGACGGTAATTATTGTTCGGCTGATGATTTGATGGTTTTGGAACATATTTGACCTTGGATTTGTTGTCAAAGACTCTCCTGGAGTCGGAATTTGAATCCAGAGGTTAGGGTATACTCGTCTGGTTCGCAACAAGTTGTAAGCTTTCGGCTCGTGTAAGAGGGATTCCTCCAGCAGAGAGGCTTGTCCAAAGCCACACACTCTTTGCAGCATGAAAACATTGTACCGTTGTACAGATGCTTTGAGAGGCTTTGCCAAAAAAACATTGTAACGTCTCATTCTCAATCCGTGAAGAGCAGTTTTGGCTTTCTTTGTTCAGGATGACGAAGATGCAAAACTCATCGACTTTCTTCGTCGAGAAACAACAGGGCAGAGAACGGCTAAAGACTCACCACATCAATGGGCCTTATCAATGGGCTTTGCTGTGAGGCCCTCCTTCCTACCCAAGTCCAACCAGGTATCCTTTTCTTTATTTCTTTTTCTTTTTAATAATAATTTTGATTTCCTTACAAATGTTTTTAACTTATATTTTTTTACTACTATTAAAAAAAGTTGTTTTGATAAGTGTTATATTTTTAAATTTTGTGTAAACTAATTGGACACAACATCCAAACCCCTAAGAGGTGTCCTAGGTTCAATATGGTTTACACTTAATTTAAATTTTTAACACTTGTTTTTGTTTTATTAAAAAAATGTTTTTAAAATTATTTATATATTACTACTAAAACATTAAGCATCATGTCTTTTTGATCTCTAAATTTGGTGTCATAAGTTTAACATGTTTTTCAGGTATTACAAAATTTAACATTTAGTTACGTTTTAAGGTTTTTGATGAATAATGTTTTAAGTAAGTTTTTGATGAAAATTTCGTTTTAAGTTTTAAGGTTTTTCACAAATAATATTATTTTTTCCGTAAGATAATGGAACGTGTTAGTTTATACATTTAAGTATTTTGCTTACATACATGAAAGTTATGGAAGAAAGAATATTTTTCGATAGGACATGGAAAACATCAAGCCGTTTACTTAGATTTATTTTCATTTTCGACTATAACAAAAGTACCCGCAGTTACAATATCTCCCAAATAATCGTGTAGCCCTCGGTTTTCACAAATTGGTAGTGAAACAACAAATATTGTCTTATATATTCCATCATCTTCCACTTCTCCGTACTTGAGCACACGCTCTTTGATGTCCGTCATGATTAGAATTTCGAACCCCTAAACATTAAGAGAAGAGAAAGAAAATGCACTTGAACCTAAATATTGCCTGAAGTTTCTAATATGTAAAGAAAAACCTAAATAAATCAGAATGGGCCTTTTTGTTATGGATTAGAACCTCAAAAGCCCATGAACCTAATAATTTACAGTATTTACGTACAAGGGTATAATAGACAATTTGCATATGAAGCCCTAATTTCATCGTCTTTATCTAACCTTGAAACTTCAATCCCAGATTTGTTTCCTGGCTTCCTTCTCGCCGATTAGCTATTTTTGTTTCTAGTTTATTGAAATTTTGCTTGGTAATTGTTTTTTTGTTTGTTTCTAGTTTATCAAATCTTTGTTAGGTAATGGTTTTTTTTCTAAAAAACTTGAATCCGATCTTCTTTTATCGTTTCTGCAATTTTGGTTTGTTGTTGTTTGATTTGCCCAATGATGCATAAAATTATGTTATAGAGCGGTTGTATTTGGGTAATCTCCGGCGTGTTGTTTTAACCTAATAGCCTTGAACGCCGTCGTTTCGTCTCCGACGACATTCACACGCGCACACTTCCACCCTTACCATCTATCCGTCTCACACGTGCGTCGGATGCGAAACGGTGGTGTTCAGGGATTTTTTAGGTTGCCGGATTTTACCCATTTACTCTAAGCCGTGAATGATCAAATTTATAGCTATGAGATCTGAGGGCTTTGTTTTTTAATTAAAGTTTCGGTTTTTATGTTTTGGTTTGTCTTTGCCCATTGATGTAAGAAATCATTTCTGAGTGGTGCCCTGGTTTTTGAATGTTCTTCTCGTAGTTACCATTGTTGCTCCTCATCATCATTATCATCATCATCATCTCAACAGTCTTCTTCTTCTTCTTCTTCCTCTGCTTCTTGTGTTCTCTGCTGCTGCTGCTACTACTGGTTTCTTGCAATGGTAACTTTGAGTATATTTGAAAACCTGATTTTGATGCGCCGTATATGACAGATTTTTGTGAATACTGAGGGCTATTTTTCTTTTATCACTAATCTTTGTTGTTTGGTATTGATGTAGTTAATCATTTGTAGTTGTATGTTGTTATTTTTGGTGAGATTTAAGCCCTGTGATGATGACTCTAATGAGTTTGAGTGGTGCCGCTTGGTTTTTTCTTGCTGAGACTCATTATCTTTGTTGCTGCTCCTGCTTCTCTGTCTCTGTCTCTCTTTCTCTCTCTCTCTCTCTCTCTCTCTATATATATATATATATACACATACACACATACATGTTTGGTTGCAGCGATGGAGATATGATCTTAATGGTCTTTGGCATAGAAGAAGCCAATGCGTTGTGCCATCTATGACTAAGTTGTAAAACAATTGTCTTTTAAGACCTGAGGGCTTGATTCTCTGTTTTTTTCTTTCTTAATTTGTCTATTACTGAAAGTGAAGGAGTTTGAAATTTTGGGTTTTAATCTGTCCAATCGTTGTTCTCATATCTATCAGTTCTAGTCAATAGATATCTGGTTTCTATGTTAGTAATATTGATTCTTTAAAGTCGGAAAATTAAATCCTAGACGCTGAAGCGTTGGAGCAAACATTCGAGATTGTTTGGACTGCTTAAGAACTGCGGCTAATGCTTAATTGATATCTTAACAAGGCTTGAGCCTCAGGGTAGTGGTGTATTGAGCGTATTACCAAGTTTGATCCTTTGTTTCTCGCTGTTACGCGAGATAGTAAAATTGTAACCCTTGAGATGGCTTTGTTCAGAAACGGGTTAACTAGACTAGTTGGCCCAATATACATATTTACCTCAGCTTGATTAAATGCCCGTGAACTGAACTTGAAGATCTGAGAACTTAACACTATAAGACCCGATGGCATGAAACATTATCAGCTTTTGGATTATTTTGTCATAAATTAAGCAAACAATATCCAAAAAAGTGTGGAGACTGGACATCTTCTTATAAGTCTTCTTCCGAATTCTCTTTAGGTGTTAAGGGCTTTATTACACGTGGACGCATACATTTCTGTTGCCATAATATTTTCAAAGTATTACTGAATTGATAAAACAATTATGGTTGTGTTCAATACTCTATTGGCTAGATTTTCCTGCTTTTTAAGGATATTTGATTTGTTAGAAGAGATGAAATTGTCTAAGACCATACATCAAAATCTTTCTATCTTTTTCTTGTTTTGGTGAAATGATCTTTCTCTAAGCAGTTTTTTCATCTTTACATGTTACATTTAGAATTTCACCAACAATAAAATGTTCAAATCCATTTCCGAGCCTAAGCTAATATAGGAAAAAGTAGCCGGAAATTGTTTTGGACCGACCCGATAAACAACAAGGCCGACATAGCCTCTTGTTTCTATGCGTACGATTTAATAATGCAACCATGAAACTAGAATTTCAATACTATAATTTTATTATAAATTCATTCTTTTTTTTTTACAGGTAACCAGAGCTGGTGTAAGTTGTGCCGTTCAATGCTTTACAAATTATTGATTGCTAATTTATTAATAACTAGATTTTAATCTGCGGTACACCGCGAGAATAATTTATTTTTTAAATTAATATATATAAAAGTTTGCAAATTGTATATTTCTATAAAATGTTTTTATTTTATAGTTTACAATTGTTATTAAGTAACGTTCTGTCAAATCTGTCCCGCCAACTCGTCCTGTAAAAAAAACTCATTTATTTTATTAATGTTGATCTTACTTATGATATGTTTATGAATTATTGTCTAAATATTTTGTAATTTTGTAGTAATTAAATGCTATCAAATATCTATGCGGCTTCATGATTATAATCATGCCGAAAAGCAATATCAAAAACGATAATTTTGTAGTAATTAAATGATATTAAATATTTTGGAAGTTTTATTTTAGTAATTAATTGTGTAGTTAAAGTAGAAAGATTTTGAGAAGATTGTTAAATATCAAATATTTAATTAGAAGATTTTCTTTCTAATTATAAAAAATAATTATTAAATGTCAGTGACAGCCATTGTAAATAAATCTTAACTCCATGACTTATTTCACAAAATGACTGTAAAAATATATATATAGATATTAAGTAGGTTTAAACAATTATGAATCTATGAAAAATGCGTATGTCGAGTCTTTCTAATACAAAACTTCATACAAATAATGACCAAAGAGAATATAAAATAGTCAATTATGAAAATATTCAAATGATAAGCAGACAAGTAGGTGACTCAGCGCATTAAGCAACCCAAGGACAAAATGGGAACTATATATTATTTCCCTTTTCTTCACCACTCTCCTTCCGATACCCAAAACCGGAACCAATGACAACGCATACCAATGGCGCATTCTCATACTTTTCCGATTTTACCCTTTAGTTTTCCCACAATTCTCGATTAGACCATTTCTCTCCGCCGCCGAAACCTACGGAGAAGGAAGAGAAAAACCATGGAATCGTCTCCGGTAAACTGTCTTCCACCTGATTCTCTCCACCAGATCTTCTCATCTCTTCCTATTCGTGATATCATGATCTGCAGATCCGTCTGCAAGTTCTTCAACCAGCTTTTGACCTCTCAGTGTTTCATAGAGATTATCTCAACTCGTCCGCCGTTGAATCTACTCGCTCTCCGACCTCCTCATCACCACCACAGTCACCGTCACAGCGGAAACGGACACGCAACGAATATCCGACCGTACATCCATGTATATGATCCAGAGCAGAATCAATGGTTCAGATTCAATCTCGATTTCCTCCCTTTCCGATCTCCTCAGCCTGTAGCTTCTTCAAGCGGATTGATCTATCTTTGGGGAGATTCGATTGATTTAGCTGAATCTAGCAAATCGCTCGTCGCTTGTAATCCGTTAACTCGGCAGTTCAAGGTTTTGCCTCAGCTTGGCTCAGCTTGGTCACGCCATGGTACTGTTCTTGTTGATTCGGTGAATCGAGTCATGGTGCTCACTGAGCTCGCTGCGTTGTATTACTCAGGTACTGTAGTTGCTAACCAATGGCTCAAATTCTCGTCGAATTTACCATCGAAACCTAGAAGTCCTGTGTTAATGTCTAGCTCGGTTTTCGCATTGTGTGATGTTGGATCTCCATGGAGAAGTCAATGGAAGCTTTTCTCATGTAAATTGACGAATCTCACAATCACTCATACCAATTGGGTTTGCTTGGAGAAACATGAATGGGGTGATATATTCGATATCATCAAACGACCGCGTTTATTGCGCGGTAACGGTGATTCTAAGCTTCTTATGATCGGTGGATTGAAATCGACGTTTTCGTTGAACCCGGCTTGTTCAACGATTCTGATACTTAGGCTTGATCTAGAAAGCTTGGAGTGGGAAGAAGCAGGTAGAATGCCGTTAGAGATGTACCGAGGTTTTCAAGAATCGAGTAAGTTTAAAGTTTTTGGAGGTGGAGATAGGGTTTACTTCTCTGCTAAAAGGATGGGGAAGCTTGCAATGTGGGATTGTTGGCAAGGTTGGAGATGGATTGAGGGCGTCCCTGGTTATGCAGATGGATTGTGTCGAGGTTTTGTGTTTGATGCTAAGCTTACATTGATGCCATGACAACAGAAAAAAAGGTCCGTTTGTGTTCGTTGCGCATTATTATTCCATAGAAGGAAGGAATCTGTATCTCTCTGTTTATGATTATTTACTGATTTTCTGTATTTGATTGTATGAATGTATCTGCTTCTTTGTTGTTACTGTTCTTAAGCTGTTGTATCACTGTTTCTCTATGTGCTTTGTGTTTGTTTTCTTGTAATCCAGACTGTTTGTAAAACTGTTAAATGGAATGTGATACGATTGTAGTCTTGCTTTGTGATTGCCTTAAGCTTCAACCTTTGATATGTGATCATCTTGGTTTTGTTAGGAATTTCAGTTATGGGTTCACAGAGAATTGTATAAAGTTGAAACTTGAAACCATGTTTCCTCTTTGAATCCCTAAAACTACAAATAAGTGTATATGGATATGGTTCAGAACATATCCATATTGAGAGAATCATTCACTTTTGATGTCACCAAGCAATTTCTTGTCCATTGAAACTGATCTCCTTCTTAGTCAATTCTGACACCAATCATATGTATGTTTGATGTAATCACTTCATAAATTATATCAATGATGTTATCATTAGCTTGAAACTGAAGGAAGGTGCTTGATGATGCAGATTTGCTCATACTTAATGATATTTATGTCACATAAGTCAAAATGGGTCCATAATTTATGCAATGTGTCATGCACCATTATGTTTCATTCTATAGATGGTCGAACAAAATCATCACAATGCGTCCATCAAATTGAGAAACATTTATTCGGGATGTAGTAACTAAGATTATAATTTAATCAACGGTTAAAGATTCTTGCTGTACTGATCAAAACAGCCATATATGTGGAATCCGGTGGATTTATGTGAAAGAGTCGGAGAGAGTTATCTTCGGCAATGAGGGTCAAGAACAAAGACGATGCGGATCCAAAAAATATAGTTGACTTGACTAATGTTAATGTATGCAAAGAGTAAAAGAGATGAAAAAGAAAGACAGATAGTCTAAGACCTAAGTCCGAATGAGACATATAATTTACGGAAAACCCCGACAATAATAAGATTATAAACGAACAAACAAACATGTACAGATTATACATGTCTTATTCTTACATAGATTTTAATTTTGCAATAGTCAAATACTCCGTATTTTCTTATGATTTTCTCTCTAACCACTTAAATAATTTCAAGACAAGAAGTATGAAGACCTGCCTCCTTTTTCCAAAATAGCTTAAGGTAACCAATAATGCAGAAATATACTTTTTTTTTGTTCAAAAAAATAATGCAGAAATATACTACCACTTGATTCAAATGAATAATTGAATGTAATTGATATATCAGAAAAATGAAGAAATACAAAAACAATGATGAATCCAAATACGAAATTACAGAAGAAACAAACACATAAAAATAAAAACGAGAATGTATAGTCTTTTTACCCAAGCCGAGATATACTACTAAGCATGAAATAAACTAATAGTCACAAAATACTTGACACTTGATCACTTGCATAGATTTGCTTTCCTTATTTATATAATTAATCTATGTTGAAAAACAAGTTTCCTTTGTTCTGAGAAGCAAGAGGAAGGCACGTGAGGTGTATCACACGGTACGGCATAAGTCAACTGCGATTCTATTAGAGCCGTTGACCTCAAGGCATATTATGATCTCCTTACCGTCAACAGACTCGGTTTTTGTTTGTTTGTGTCTGGCCAAACTAAGACTCGATTAAGAGGATGTACTTAGACAGAAGTACGACGACTGTTGACCAGTTTTAACTAAAACACATTTTCAGTTTCCTCGATGATGTTAACGTTTATCTATATATCCTTATAGAGAAATTGATATTGATGGTTCATTTTAGAATTTCATAGCTGCTAATTAAAATTTGGGATAGTGGAGCAGGAAAAATGAAAAGAAACTCATACTTTTATTTAATTGAACAACCAAACTTTGATATTGAAGGATTTGAAGCAAAAAACAGGACTTCTACTTACAAACATATAACTGATTTGCATGCATGAAGGGATCACACTCATTAACATGTTTGAAGTTTATTACAGTAACGTATTTATAAATAAAGAAAAGACATTAAAATGGGAAACTTTCTCTTTTGACATATGTATCCGTTTCAATTCTCCCGTCAACGATCTTGTGTCTTTTATTATATCACCAAACGATTCTTTGTTTTCTTGTGTATCGTCGTCGACTCCTGCAAAAATATATGAGATATGTTAACATAAGAAATAATAGGTTACTAGATTTGATTGAAGTGTAGCATTGTAAAGTATGAGAAATAATAATTACCATTAGAGACGATTAAGTAATCTAGTAGTGAGGAGGAGGTGGTGATTTGTAAAGGTAGGGTTGGTGTGGAGGTGAGTAGTGGTGTACTGGAGGAGGAGGAGAATGGTATACCGTAGGGGGAGAGTAATGGACCGGAGGAGGAGGAGATTTGTATTCGTAGTGCTTCTTGGGTGGTGGTGGGGAGTGGTATACAACTGGAGGAGGTGAGTAGTGAACCGGTGGTGGTGGAGAGTGGTATACGACTGGAGGAGGTGAGTAGTGAACCGGTGGTGGTGGAGAGTGGTATACGACTGGAGGAGGAGAGTAGTGAACCGGTGGTGGTGGGGAGTGATATACTACGGGAGGAGGAGAGTAGTGAACCGGTGGTGGTGGGGAATGGTATACTACGGGAGGAGGAGAGTAGTGAACCGGTGGTGGTGGAGACTTGTAAACTGGAGGAGGGGAGTAGTACTTAACTGGTGGTGGAGGAGACTTGTAAACCGGAGGAGGCGAGTAGTGCTTAACCGGTGGTGGCGGGGACTTGTAAACCGGAGGAGGGGAGTAGTATTTAACTGGTGGTGGTGGGGACTTGTAAACCGGAGGAGGCGAGTAGTGCTTAACCGGTGGTGGTGGGGACTTGTAAACCGGAGGAGGGGAGTAGTATTTAACTGGTGGTGGTGGGGACTTGTAAACCGGAGGAGGGGAGTAATGCTTAACCGGTGGTGGGGGAGACTTGTAAACCGGAGGAGGGGAGTAGTGCTTAACCGGTGGTGGGGGAGACTTGTAAACCGGAGGAGGGGAGTAGTGCTTAACCGGTGGTGGGGGAGACTTGTAAACCGG
>Ga0041059_1001671_pt1 | contig 17324 bp, 10 predicted proteins | sample AraColnosormetaG_FD_56232 | JGI IMG/M metagenome (GOLD analysis project Ga0041059, IMG submission 56232) | Arabidopsis roots microbial communities from North Carolina, USA - Col MF nosort | ecosystem: Host-associated > Plants > Roots > Unclassified | place: USA: North Carolina | collected...
TTTTTTTTTTGTTTTTTTTTTTTCTTTTTTTTTTTCTTATCACCTTGTTTCGTATTATGAAGCCTTTAAATATATGAAATGAAACTATATGTTATAAGAAAGAAAAAAATATTTAGGGTCTCGTTAGCTATATATATATATCTCCACTTCATATGGAAATGATATAGACCTACGTATAAGATTTTCACCTTTGCTTTACCCATTTTGTGTTTATATATATAGTAACGGGTCGGGTAGGTTCGGGTCAAACCAACCTCGCTTTGTGTGCAACAACCGTCTACGGAGAGGAGGAAGGAAGGCAGATCTATTTACAGGAATGACCCTCATGGGTTACTAGAAATAGAATGTTCCTTTTATATCGATGTTGGTTAATGTGAGTAACTTGGGCATGGAATTTATCCACTTCAAAAAGACATGGGCTTTAATTCGTTGTAAATGGGCCTCTAATGGAGATTGGACCCAGATTTGTCACTTATTTAAATGATAAATAAATAATTACGAAAAGGTGTGACTAAAATATTTGCATTTATTAGTACACACGAATGTTTGTGTGATACAGAGTTACAAGACACGTCTTGATGGGTTTTGATGACACAATTTTAAACTTTTTAAGTTAAACCCATCATTAAATAAATCAATACTTTAATTCACACTCACACGCAAAGATAAAGAAAGGGGATTAATTTTGGTAAACTTTAGAAGAATAAGAAACTCGTGACCAACCCTTGCATGACGAGACGGGTCAAGCCAGAAAACGCGAAAGGATTGACTAATATTTGAACCAATAATCTTGTATAGTTGTCTGGCTTTAGTAAGGAGGTGCCTAATCTATGTCAAGACTCTCTGTCACTTGACTTGGGTAGTTGGGTTCGAGCCCAGGAAACCGTAAGCCTCAAGGAAGTCAAGTTCCTTTTTCCGACATGGTTTTGGTTTTCCGAGGATGCCGTACGGCTTAAGCAAGTCAAGTCCATCACATACTTGAGTTGGAATTGTATGTTTCTCTTGCACCACTGGACTGGCCATGACAAGGAAGACTAGGATATGTTCTAATAATATATTTCCTGTCCTAGCTAGAAACCTCTGCTCTCGGTTTCTAATAATTCTCGGTAACAGGATCCAGCGACTCCTCTGAAAGTTAGAGAAAACTTGTGAGGAAGAAGACTCAAAATCAATTTCGCATTTCTGGCTTTTTGTGATTACGAAGAGTCTTATACTTAGCCAAATATCTGAAGGTTTAGAAGAGAACACGTTGCATCTTACTGTTCACTGAAGATAGCAAATGTGTTTTGTAGAATCATCATAAAGCTTCGTAGGGAGCTTCTTAAGATAGGAGGAAGCTTCTGTTTGATCCCGAGGCTTTGAATTTCTTGACTCTGCTTCTGTTCACTTCAAACACTCTGTTTGAGCGGGACTGGTTGCATGAGTATTGTTTATTATGCGATAATTCACCAAAGACTAATCAATACATATCAATGGTCATCATTTGTCTATCAAAGTTGAGGAACAATAATATGGTGTCTCAATCTGAGAAAGACTGTTTCTTTACTTGTTTGACTTTATTGTTTTTGCAGAAGAACCAAAATGAAAACTCTGTAGAACAAAATTTCGACGAAAAATCGTTTTTTTTTTATCTCTAAAAGCTACCCAATCAAATGGAAGAGAAGGCTGAAGTGATAAAAGAGAGAACCTTGACCAACATCAGTCAGGGATTAACTTAGCGGTTCAAGCGCGTGAAGTTATCGAGCCAGTCCATGTTTACACTCTTTGGTCTCTCAAGTGGCAGTCCAAGTGCCCTGTCCCATATCAGCTGAAACAGAAAAGGAATAAAAGATTAGTCTGACTTTATTGTGAAGGATATGGCGATACGTACTAAAATCGAATTGTCGATGGCATGAATGTATGTATGTACCTGCGAGCAGATTCCAAGACTTCTTGAGACGCCAAAAAGCACCGTGTAGTATCTATATTTGAAAGGAATGTCACTCTATAATAACCAAGATTCAGCAAAACAAGGTCAAAGCCTCGATACACAAGTAGTTCCTACCTTGCTTCGGTTAGACCATAGTAGTTCAGAAGCACTCCGCTATGAGCATCAACGTTAGGCCACGGGTTCTTGACCTGATACAGCAATTTCAAGATTCATAAAACCAGAGAAAATCAGAAAATCTGGTAGCACATGAAATGAATGAGTATAAGTAGTACCTTTCCCAGCTCGGTTAGAATAGGAGGCACCACTTCATAAAGTTTTGAGACCTATAGACTTGCATAATTTGTGAGCCAGTAAAATTTTAAAGCATGACCAAAGATTTGAGGGGGAAAAAAAGTTACCAGCTGAAAAAGAGGATCATCAGGTAGATGCTTCAAGGCAAACTCTCTTTGGCATATATATCTTGGATCCGTTTTACGCAAAACACCATGGCCATATCCTGGAACAACCTGCAAGACAAATGTTTATTTAAGTTTCCTGACAACATTCACAGGCAAACCCCATAATCAAAACATAATCCGAAGCTTTTATTCATTATTTATACAATAATTCAAGTTATGGCCTGTCATGATTAGCATGCAATACATATGGATAGTTTCAAAAGGCAAAGCAGAGCATAATTTTGTCAACCTTGCCACTGTTTAACGTTTTCCAGACATAATCTTTTAGCTGTTCCTTTGATATACTTTCTCCACATTCCTCAACAACTAATTTGATCCACAGCAAAACTTCCTACAACAAGACAACGAAAAAAAACAGAGTAAGATTCCAAGTTTAAGCTTATAATTAAGAGTCAATCTTAGAGTTCAAGTTATATACACTTGTAGATTCGAACAATATAAGACTCATTAAGGATATAAATACCTGATTAGCCAAACCATGGAGTGGCCCAGCTAAACCATTCAATGCAGCAGCAAATGAAAGATATGGATCTGAAAGTGCACTCCCAACCTAAGTGAAGAAACATCATTAGCCAAAAACAGAACCATCAGAAATGTCTATAAGTTCAAAACATTATCATGCATCAAGATCATGTGGCAAATACATACCAGGTGACCAGCGTGAGCACTAACATTTCCACCTTCATGATCACTAAAACAGAAACCAGTAGACAAGGGAAAAAAAAACCTTGATCATGCTATAGAAATTTGGTAAGAGTTGGTAAAATAAAGGAAGATCATCATTATATACAAGAAAACTTTAGCTTATGTATTCTAATTAATGAGACATGTTGAAACGAAGAGAACCAGGACTAACCTGTGGATAGTGACATAAAGCCTCATGAGCTCTTTCATCTGAGGACTATCAAATCCCAGCATGTGTGAAAAATTTGCACCATAATCCAAAGAATCATCTAATGGAATGATGCTACCATCCTTGTACATCCTGCAATGTGAATTAGAATGGACATTGAAAAATAACACTCTGAAGAAAGGAAAATCTAAGAAAATTAACTAGTCCAGGAAGCTAAAAGCATTGGAAAAGATCCTAAAATTTAACCTCCGATAAACGTATGAAGCTACAACAGGAACACGAGCAATCAAGTTTAGGGCATCTTCGAAGGTTGGTTCCCAGTACCTGACAAGAAACCTCAGTTTCTATGATGCCTACTACTATAAGCCAATCAAGAAACAAAGTATAGAACTATTGAAAGTTTATACTTTGACTTAGAAATATCACCCTGCTCATACGCCTTTTGAAACTCACTTTGAACCTGAATAACAATCAACAAGATAAGATGCTCCTGAAAATAAACAAATTCTAAGAGAATGCATAGAAAAAAAAAATAGTACATAACAGAGCAATCCACCTGAAGGGCCATAACACCACTAGCAAATTGAGTCATTGGATGAGCTGTTGAAGGCAAAGCATCTATAGCTTTGTATATATAATCTGCAATGGAGAGTTGTTATATTTGCAACATCATAATATCCAGTTTATAATTATCATCAGCTTGTATTTTGCTAAGTTTTGATGAGTCATGAAACTGAGGTCATAAACAAACAGAGCCTAGAGGTGAACTACAAACCTGGCACAGCCGCACGATGAGCCAACTCTGTTGACAAAGCATTAGCTTGCTCTTTAGTTGGCACCTATACCGAAAGGAGGGAAAACTATACTTTAGATCATTCATATATAAAGTTGAAACTTATTGTATGTATAAAATGTTTTAAGATTATCACACCTTTCCAGTTAATAGAAGCCACAGAAGACTCTCAGGCAAGGGCTCTTCTCCAGACTCAGCTGAAGGTAATATTTTCTGACATTCAGGAATCGACATGCCTCTAAACCGTATTCCCTGATACAAAAGATAATATCATATGTTATATAATTCTAATTCAAGATCTGACCTGAAAATTATCTATGTGATCAAAATTATAACCATACCTCATCTGCATCAAGCAATGAGGTTTCCCAGAGTAATCCAGTCATCCCTCTCATTCCACCAAGTACCTTCACAAATACCACATGTAAAACTATATATACGAGTATGTTTAAAAGATAAAGCCTTTGTGTAATCACAAATATCATTAGAATCCGTACCATATCAACGGTGATGTTCCCCACTGGAACCTTTCCTTGTTCTGATTTCAGTTTCTTCAAACGGTCCTGAAAGTTGAAAGTTGTGTTTGTGTATGAGAAATGACATCAACTAAAACAGAGAGAAGAGCTTGATCTCTACATGAAATCTGCCCTAAAATTAGAAACAATCTCAATCACAACGAAGTAGAAACTAAACCTGTTGTTCTGGAATGATCTCTTGCATCTGCGACTTCAAGTCCTGCATTACCATCATTTTAAGCAACATCAACACAAAACCTAGAAGGTAAAATTCCAAATTTTTGGTTCTCAAACTGAACCGCATGATCACGAGAACATGAAAACCTAAGAAAGTACCAATTCAGAAGAGTGGAGCCATCTGACGGAGTTACTAAGTGAGGATTGTTGCACCTGTGCTTCTTATATTAGATCTGATCATCAAATTGTATCACATCAAACAAAACACAAAAAGGATGAAAGCTAAATCTACTCACTGCTCGAGACCGTAGTCTTGAAATGGCTGATACGCTGCGAAAAAACACCATTCTTTCAAACCTCACAACACTGATCGGTTACGAATCCAAACAATCAAGATTGGCTTAACCAGATAAGAGATAAAGGGAAAGAGAAAGCGTGGAGAAGAACTAACGGGAAATTCGAAAGTTTCTTCAACGTAGAGAGAAAAATTGAGAGATGTTGAGATATATCTGCAACGTGATGAACAAGCGTCAAATTACAACATATGTAAACCAAACACACGGATTCTTCTTACCAAACCGGTATAATGAACCAATTGATTACCATTTAGAAAACCAAACGAACAGGTTATGTTCGGGTTCGGTTGAGATTGGTTAGTTCCGTCGGTCCGTGAGACGCAAGATTCGAAGCAGCCGTAACGATTCTAATGCCTAAAAAAACGGTCATTAATAAATAAAGAACAAATGGTATGTAGCTTTTGCTGTTGCTAAATAAAAAAGTAGCTTCTTGGTAAAGTCCAAGGGTTTAGATAAAACATAATTTTATTTTGTTGGAAATAAATAAAGTAAAAATGACATTTCACAATTGAAAAAAAAAGTTATAAACTTCGTTATTATAATTTCTTGGTCGAATGGGCGGTTTGATATTCTTCATTCTCCATTAGTTATCAGAAATTTTTATATTCTTTTGAAATACTATTTAATGATGTAACACAACTATTAACAATGATGGATATAGCTATAGCTAGTTAATATTAAAACATTGGATATCATATTATATGACACTATTGATCGTTATGTCATCCAAAAAATAAACTGATATTTCAATGAATGAGATTGGAAAAATATGACATATATCCATTACAACTCATTATAATCATATTACCATATCATTTTAATGTTTATGAAATGTGAGTCCACCTTTCATAATCTAACGTTTTGAGAAGTTAAAATGTAATTTAGCCATAAAGTTTTGAAGGTATATATCAAGAACATCGCCAATAAAACAGAACTTTATTCATTTATATATTCAAATCGAAACTCTTTTAGAGTCATGTAAGAATCATTTATCATTATAGTATTTCGTTAATTCAGTTTAATGGAATTCATTTTTGTTTTATCAAACAATTTGTTGTAAGTAACATGACTTATATATGAATTAACAAACAAAATAATTTGACGAAAAAAAATGAACAATCTAAAAAATTCAATCACAATATCATTCTCGCTTTTCTATATATAAAACTTGCACACGCACGCGTGAGTACAACGTTACACCATTTTTAAGTAGAGTTTTCACATGATCGGAGATCAAAACACAAACTTACTTTTTCTTGGCAAAATCAGTCTACAAACTCATCACTACACTCTTTCTTGGTAAATTAAGTCAGTCTAACAAATTAAATCAAAGGGCACCCAAGCCCAAAAAATCCAAACATTTGTACATATATACAAGTTATGTATGTTCCTACCTATATAGATGATCATCGTCTCAACCTTGGTCTTGTCTTGACCCATGTCTTGTTATGCTCCATATCGAATAAATGATCAAATCATCATCAAAACCAACAGGACTTACGATTAGTAGAAACCCTACATATTAGGGTAAGGTGTGACCAAACTAATTATTGTTGTTGAAGATCAAACCATCGACTTGAGAATATGTTGTCGTCTTCATCAAGATCGATCAAACCGTCAAAATCAAAGTAAGTATTTGTGTTTGAACTTGATCCCCATTCTTCCTTCACCACGTGGCTCCCTATTATTCTGTTGTCCAGTTCAGCCGTATGTTCTTGGCCGGAATCTTGAGGCAAACCCGGTGGCGCAGGAAAATTTGTGTTGGTTATCTTTTTCTTAGAACCGGTTTTGGTGATCTCCGGTTTCCCGGTTAGACTTTGGACGAGTGTGCGGAAGTTCTTGACATCGGTGTTGATGATCTCGGGAGCAAATATATGGATGATACGGATCTTAGGCTTGATCTTGGTTATTATTTGGGAGTTCTTGTTCATGGGAACCAAAGTTTTTGAATAATCACCATAAAAGGTTTGATGAGGAAGATGATCTATATCGTACTCAGCCTTCATAGAATTTCTCACCATATAAACGTAAAAAGAAGATGAAGAAGCGAAGATTTTGGGTTTTTCTTTTTTGGATTTCAGGTTTCTTGTATTGTTTTGGGAAATGATATGCATATGTTGTGGATTATATGTCTCTATATATATACACAAAAAAAACAAAATGTGAATATACAGTTTTATTGTTGGTTTGTAAAAAAACATTAATAAAATACTATTTCTTAAAGACAAACAAAATGAAAATAGTTAAAAATATAAGACGAAATAGCTATGGACCTGCCTTCCATTACACACTTTTCAACAACTTGAGTTAAATAAATTGTAATTTAAACAAAAAGAATGATCTGTTTCTTTTACGCTATCGGAATAAAATGGTTTTTAATTTTCCAACTGATGATATATCATATAATCAATTAGCTATATAATTAAGTAAAAACATACATATGAGTAGATGGCGTGAGCGATGTTTTATTTAATATATGTGGTTGACTATATAATATAGGTCGTCGACTTAACCTTTGGAGGTGAATTTGACTTTGTTTTATTTACGAATTTGTTAAAATGTCCTTTACCAAAATAATAATAATAATAATTTGTTACATGGCTTATGGAGATAGGGTTTCTTGGAGTTGTACATATATTTTAAAACAATCTTTCACTACATATGTGAAATTCGTCTTAGTAATTTTCACGGAGCATATGTGAAATGTAATTATTTATTGTCTATGGTAAACATCGTTAATAGTAAAAAAATTACATTTGTTTCGGAATTAAGAGATTAGATAAACCGACAAAAAGAAAAACAAATTCCGTGTGCCCTATACTAATAACTTAATAAACACGACAGATACTCGTCGGACGTGATATGTGACTCATCTGTACACGTGCAAAGCTTTTTGTTTTGATGTTTTGATTCCTTGGATCAAAAATCCAAAATTGTTTGACCCAAAAAAAAAGATTAATTAATTATCCAAAAAAAAAGCGGCCACTAATCATATGGAGAGGTCACTAGGTCAGACAATTTCGTTTATCCAAACTAGTAAAATAAGTATAATTAGTTACATCAATCGATTTTTTTTTGTTCACTACTTGAATGTTGCATCAACTGATTTAAAGGTCAAAGTTATCTATTTAATTTAAATAGATCATAGTTTGACATTAGCGTGTTTCGGTTATATAAAATTTCAAGAATTTGACATTTGTAGTTAACAATAGCTGTATGATATTTTTGTAAGAACAAATCGTATTGTTTTGGTCATTATTTAATGTTGATACGCGGGATTGTTGACTTACTCTCCTTAAAACTAGTGAAACAAATCTCCCTATACTAACTACCATGTGTTGAATTATACAACCGTTGATCCAACTTTCTTTGGATGCTTTGAGTTTCTACTCGATCAATTTGTTTTTCACATCATGATAAACTAACTTGTTTTACGTCAAATCCTTTATTTTCAGTTTGTTGTTGTCTAACAGGGAGATGTTTTTCGTATTATTTATCTAATGTAACTATTAATTGTTGCTAACCAAAATATCATTTGATCCTAAACCTAAACTAAAAGGGCAGAAAATTGCTTAGAATCACTAGTGTCTCAATCATTGCATAATTCATACAATTAGATGTTTTAGAGTGCATTGGTAGAAGGATTTCACCAAAACCACTGGCTCCTACCATCCTATTTTTTAGGTGATGGTGTTTTGATTCAAGCAGGTCTGGTTAGAAGACATCATCAAGGGTGAAGAGTTTTGTTAATGACAACTATATAGTAGAGCTATTATTATTATTAATTTGTAGTACTAGTTTAAAACCACAATTAGTCGAACAATTGGGATTCTTTTGTAAGAAGCAAAATCAAATCATCAAAACTGAAAATCAAAAGACAGATACATGCGAAAAGGTCCAAAAACAAAAATTGGTTAAAAATCAAGTTTTAATCATCTTATAGCCCAAGATTCTCAGCCCAATTTTGTCTTTGTTGGTGGGCCTTGTATTCACTTTTATTTTTATTAGAGTCAACCAGATCAACAGACTACAGTCACCACTCACCGTATCAGAAAGTCGAGAAATGAAAAACGTAGAACAAATCATTACACTTACGTTTATTTCATCAATTATTGTATCGAAAGTAGACAAAACTCAAAAGCAAAGAGATCATCAACATTTGTCTAAAAAGTAAAAACAATTGAACATGAAGAAAAAAAAAAAACTCTCGTTATTGTAACTATAATCAATAATCGATTAAAACGCCGATCGGTAAAATAAACAGAGAGCTGAGAATTTGAAGCAAACAAAAAAAAAACTCATATTTGAATTTCGAAATCGTTCTTACAAAGGCGTCGTTGTGACGTTGCTTCTGTCTGCTTCAATCTCTTCTCTTCTTCTCATACCAATTCCAAGACCTGAAACAGTCCTAGCCAAATTCCTCTCCATCTCTCCCACTCCCAATCTCATCTGCTCATGACGACGAGCCAGTCTTCTCAACGCGTTTCTGATTCCAAGCCAATCATCTTCCACATCATCACCATCTGCAGCAATCGTAGCCAGATCCGATAATCTGATTCTCATCTCAGCCTCTGAGCCACCGATTCCCACCTTCGCCGTCGTAGGGAGCTCAAATCTACAAAGCGGACACGAGTTATGATCCGAGAGCCAAGGGACGATGCAATCGGAGTGGTATATATGACTACACGGTAATCTCCGAGCAGATTCTCCGATGATGAAATCCTCTTTGCAAACGGCGCAGAGTAAAACGGAATCTGGATCTGAATCATCGGTGGAACAGAGCAAAGAAGACGAGATCTGAATCGTGGGGATCGAATCGATATCTGAAGATTTCAATAACGAAGAAGAAGATGAAGACGAGGAAGAAGAAGACGATCCTGAATTATCGGAAGCGAGATGACGAAGAAGACGGTGAAGGTAAGGACTATCGAGGAGGAAATTATCATCGGAATTAACAGCTGGATCAACGAAACACCAATCTTCTTCGTCGTCTTCATCATCGTTTTCTCCGTCTTGTTCTTCAAAATCACCGATGGTAACGTCAAAGAGATTAGAAGAAGAAGAATCGTGATCCATACGTTCGAGGAAATCGACACGGCATTGGGGACATAACAGAGGAGAGGAATCGGAATCGGAATCGGAGGAGGAGAGGAGGGATAAACTCATATCGCATTCATGACACCAGTAAGTTCGTCGTTCAGGCTCGCCGTGGACGGTGGTTGTTGTGGTGGTGGAAGACGACATTGAGAAGTGGTGGTGGTGGTTGTGAGAGAAAGAAAGAGAAAATGTGAAAGAAGAAAAAAAGGAAAGGAGAAACAAAAGTTAGTGGTTGTGGTTGAGTACTAGTGATAATGGGTTTATGATTGGTTTCAAAGCCTTTCAAGGCCCTTTTTTAATATATAAAAGTTAAAATGGATTAAAGTTGGTTTATAAAGGGCCTACCATTTTACTTGGCTTTATTCGGAAGGTTTGGTAGTGGGTCTCTCTATTCTTTGAAGTTTATTACAAGTCTTTGCACTTACTAATTGGACTTTGCTAGTGATAATATTGTTTGATTATAATAAGTATGCATATGTGTGAATGATAACTACTTTGCTATACCTCTATTAGATCAAAAAAATCACAGATTTGTTCGTTTGACAACTGCAACAAGTAATCAAATTATATACAACATTTTCTATTGTTCGTTTTCTAGCGGTCGCTCTTAATTACCATATTTTAAAACGTAATCTTTTTTTCTATCATTGATCATCGTGATATTCAAACGAACAACGTTGGATGTAGTCACCAAGTAATTGCCAAACATCGAATCTGCGATACTATATAAGTTATATACGGTACATTTGTTTATTGTAATCTCGTATGATGTATTCTAATCTTTGATATATGAGGGCAGTTGACAAACAAATGTATAGCAAAGTAGTCACATTTAAATATCTAATAACGTGTAAAAACATCAAAAGTCGCTTTGGCCGAGTGGTTAAGGCGTGTTCCTGCTAAGTACATGGGGTTTCCCCGCGAGAGTTCGAATCTGTCAGGCGACGTATTTATTTTTTTAGTGGCATTTTAAATGTTGATGCTGCAACAACGTGCCTTCTCGTGTAAGCAAGCAATAAAATAAGGAAAGTGAGAAAATCACAATCATAAAGATTTGAGCTTTTAATTGTTTGTTTTCTTATCTAATGAAAGTATGGGCGTTACAAGCGTTTAGTAGTAGATTCCAGTTGCCTGCAAAAAAATTACAACTTTTTTAAAAGAATCTCTGACAAATTGCTATCAAGATTCTATCCATTAACTGATCCCTTGCAAACAAAATTCCAAAAGTCACCCATAAAAGCCATAACCAAATCTGGAAAATGAAACCGACATGACCGCATGATTTCTCAGACTATCCTGCCTCTCTCATTCACTCTCTGATCACTTCAATTTCCAATATTTTATAATACTATTTTTTCAAGGTAAAAGAAAAGGTCTTATGTTCATAGAATGACTCACATAATGACGTTGGAAGAAAGGTATTAGTTAGGGTTAGTGGAGAGAGTGCTCAATATGAAACAAGTTTTTCTCTGTCTTCTTTACTCCTTCTTTTTCCCTCCTTTGGGGGAGAAATTGTTGCTTTTGAGGTTTCTTATAGATCAATCTCTCATCACAAGGGCTTTCATTTGAAGTTGATTCTGGGTATGTGAAAGCTCCTTCCTTTGATTTTTACTCCTTCATGGGTTTGAAAATTTCCCCTTCCTCTGTTTTCTAGGTCTGAAAGTTCCTATTTTTTTCCTGATTTAGGGTTTGATAGCTCAATTTTCATCTCTTTTGTTTCTGATTAGCTCAATTAGATCTTATTGAGGAGTTTGATAATTTATTGCTAGGGGTTTCCCAGGTCCAGATTGATTAAAAATCCTCACTTTATTCCGGGGAAAATTTCGAAGCGGTTGAGAAAATGACCGGAGGAAGTGAGGAGGATCCATTCACAAAACCCATTGGAAGATGGTCTGTCTTCTTCTATGGAGTAGGGCATATGCTTAATGACATTACTGCTTCTTGTTGGTTCACTTACCTCCTCCTATTCTTGACCCAAATTGGTCTCTCCCCTAGGTGCAATTTTATCTAAATTTTCATATAATTCTGACCCTTGATATGTAATAATTCAACCATAATCAAGTTTTCTTCTTCTGTAGAGATGCAGCCATTGTTATGCTCTCTGGCCAAGTTGCTGATGCATTTGCTACTATCTTCACTGGTGAATTGGTACTCTACTTCTCTGTTTCTGATTTAGTCTTTAGCTTGTTGTTTCTTACTAGTGGTGCTAATTCAGTTTGAGGTAGATGAATATGGTCTTCTGTTATGGCAGATTGATAGGTTTGGACATTTCAAGATTTGGCATGCTGCAGGATCATTACTGGTTGCAATCTCGTTTTCCTCCGTTTTTGGAGGTTGTCTGCCTTGTTCGATCCTCCATAACGACTCTTTAACACTTGAAACCTTCTCCTACAGTATGTTTGCAGCTATATTTAACATTGGATGGGCTGCTACTCAAGTTTCCCATATGTAATCTCATCTCTTTTACTTCTTCATCTTTAGCCATATCCATTGTTTTTTGCTCTGTGTGTGTGTGACTGTCTCTTTACGTAATTACACTTCAGGGCTATGGTTAATTGTATTTCATTGAACTCAACAAGCAGAGTTGCTTTAACAAGCTCTCGTAACGCGTTTACTATGGTCAAGCTCTTTCACTGATCTTTGTTTAGTACCTGAATATGCTTCTTTACATAATGACGTCTTGATTTGGTTTTCAGGTTGCTAATCTTGGCTTATATGCGATTGCTTTAGTAGTATTCGGTGTTATTAAGGCTGGTTCAAAAGAAGATACCGAAACTCAGGTTTCATATTTTGTGTGTGTTCTTCTCCAGTATGTTTATATTGAAGTAAGTGTGTTTCAATATTGATTGCATGCTTTCTCGTGAAATTCTGCAGTATCGCTGGATTGCATATTCATCTATCACAATTGGATGCTGCTTTGTGGTCATATTTCTTATGGGGACAAAAGAGCCAAGGTATGTTGTATATGCTCAATTCTCTGCATTCTTGATTTTAACATTAGAGTTGTATAGTTATATGGATTTTAATGTTTAAAGGCTGAGGATAGATTTGAAAGAAACTAGCCGAGCGAGAATACCGTGGGTCTATTGGTTCCGGAAAATTCTGTACTATCAAGTTGCCATGGTTTACCTCCTCACTCGATTAGTATTGAATGTTTCTCAGGTCGGTTTCTGCTTTCTTTGTTGCTTCTGTCTATGTTCATATTGGGGTAAATTCTCACACCAAGTGTTTCATTCCATCCTTCTCAGGCATATCTTGCGTTCTTTGTTATCGATGATTTGCAAATGGATCAATCCGCTAAAGCTTTGGTAATATTTTCAATAAGCTTTTTCTTTCTCTTACATATGATCATTTTAGCTTTATATAATATACTCTTGACTAAATGTTATATATTTCAGGTTCCTGCAATTATCTATATCTGCAGCTTTGTTGTATCGGTTCTGCTTCAGGTTCGAAATTCTCATACATATGTTGTCAGCTTCTCTTTTTCCTTTGTTTTTGCTAAGTAATTACAACTATTCTTTGTGTGTAATCATGTTAGGAGATTCCATGGAACGGGAAACGCTTGAAGGCGTATTATACAGCTGGTGGTATAATTTGGATATTCTGTGGTGCAGCAATTCTTCTATTGCCTAGAGACATAAGTTCTTTCATGTATGCGATATCTGTCTTTATCGGCATCGCGAATGCATTAATGATGGTATAATGTTCTCTACCGCTCAGTTTGATATCATTGTCGGTTATAAGCCATGCTTATATATTCATTGGCTATACAATTCTACAGGTAACAGCAATCAGTATGCAGAGTGTGTTGGTTGGTGCAGAAGTCGGTGGTTGCGCATTTGTTTGCGGCTCGTTGAGCTTCTTAGACAAGATGTCTTGTGGACTTGCTCTATATGTTCTTCAGTCACACCAAAGTAAGTCAAATAATCTGATGACTGGAACATGGCCCTATAAAGTTTATAACCATTCATTTTTCACCGTGAGATTAGCGGTTTTGTGCTGAAACTGTTTTTGGTTTACAGCTACTTCACCTAGAGGCCAACTAAACAACAACCAACAAAGTGTTTACCTTTCAGTTACAAGATACGGTTTAGGTCTTGTTCCAGCATTGTGCTCGTTTGTTGGTGTCGCTGTAACGTTCTTTATGGAGCTCGAAGCTGCTGGATCATTATCGAAGCCTCTGCTGCGTGAGCCGTTACTAGAATGACAAAATAGTCTTCTGAGGTTAAAAACACTAAATGCTCGATTGTTTCTTTTGAATATGTTTGATTTCTGGTTCACTAATATTTTACTATATACAAAATTTGCCAGATTCTTTAGACGACGGTTTTGTACATAAGGATAGATCACAATGTGACATCACTTACTTGTATCAGAAAAAAAAAAACTGAATCTAAATGTGAGACCTCGGGTTTGATTGTTTGGGTTTTACCATTTGTAATATACACAAAATATTCATATTTTTGACAATGTAACACATACTGAAGTATATTTGTCTGGTAGGACACAGATTATCACATTGTGAACACAATCACATATTCACATGTACTAGAATTACTGAAAAACACTTAAACCTTATTTTCCACTGATGAGAAGTCATGTCTCTTTATTCCATAGACATCTCCTTTATCATTCTCCTTGTATTAGTGTCATCAAACCTGATAATAAGGAGTCAGTAATCTGATAGCTATCTGTATGTTTTACGGAGCTTGAAAGAACGCGTAAGGCTCATACAATTTGGCCATGGCCACAAAATACTTTAGCTTCTTCTTTCCTTTGATACTCAATGTAATATCTGACTCCCTTTCTCGCAAGTTGTTCCCTCTTTGACATGCATCTGAATAAATCCTCCAAGGACCGGTGAAATTCCATAGGCTTTATTATCGTTGTCCATCAACTCGCACAAAAATAAAAAAAAAACAGAACAAAACAACAGAGCAAAAGAAACATAGGAACCTGTCGTCAAAGGTTGTGGTAGCAGCAGAACTGATAATGATATCAATCTCCTCACTAATCTTGAGTGATGTTTCAGAGTCCACCCCAAGATTATCTTCTGCAATGTCTTCAACTACTGGAAGTAACTTGCTCTTCAAGAAAGTATCATATGACTTTCCATGCCTTTGCTTCAGAAGCTTGAATAGATCCGAGCTTATGATCTGTTGGGAAAACTAGTGAGGGAGATGTATACAAGAATTGAAGGATGGAATTGGAAATAGAGTCTCTTCTTGGCTGCTTCTTGATCATTGGCTTTAATTACAAGGACGATCTTCCCTCAACAACTTCTCAATAAAACCTGCACAACTTTCAAGTCAAAAGTCAGTTTTGCAAGACGTACGTAAGATAATTGGCTTGCAAAAAGGATGGAGGAGAAGAAGACTGGTTCCTTACCTTTGGCAAGAAATCATGTTGCACCGGTGACGAATAGCCTTTCCCTTGCAAGAAAACAAAAACTGAAAAGTCTAACGCTACCGAGATCGACGGTAGCCATTGTTAGTACCAAACAAAGCTTTTGGTCTGAGAAACAAAAACTGAAAGTGTGAATAATGTTGAGAAAACAGACATGTTTATTCATTGGCTGGACTAATCTAAGCAAAAAGCATAAGCAAACCAAACCAAGTCAATGTAATTGTTAGACCAGGCTCAGTAAGTTGGCTTGTTAAACTAATGCCAGAGAAGGTTTTAAATCAGGCCCATCAAATCCACATCTTTTTTTTTTTTGTGTGGGCTTCGTATCATGTAAGACATAATTGGGTTAGGCCGGGTCGGGTCGGATCTAGTCTAACTAATAATGTAATATGATAATTTAAAATTATCTGCAAAAAACAAATTTATTTTTTCTTCAGTAGTGAATTAAGTTCTTCTTCTTCTGCTAGAAACCCTAATTTTTGGGGACTGTGCAATTAGTCGCACTCTCAGATTCGGCCCTGGAGCCATCGTCATCGATGAATCCGATGAGGTCTTCTTCTCGACGAGCAAGATAAGCATTTTTGTCTTCTGCGGTTTTGACTATTATCCAGGTAATAAGAAACACAGTCTAAACATTGATATCTTGAAAGTGAAATTGGAAATTAAATATTTGATTATTGCAGGAAAGATCGCAGAGAATAATGGGGATTGAGATCAGATATGAACTTGGCACTTGTTTTAGGCACAAATGTAGTTCGTAAAGCTTATCGCTTTCTCTTCATCTCCAGAAAATTCTGCAATGGGAACTTTGGTGGTAATGAAATCGATAATGGTTTCCCTGATTTGGATTGTGGATTTGACGAGGACTCCAATATCAGTGAGCTCAGAAGCATCGATCGAGAAGTGATCTCTGTTCGGAGTAGGTTTTTGGAGAGTGCCAATCATAGTGCGTCTCGTGTTCTCGTGACATTGCAGCTAGATGAATCTGGATTCAATTCAAAGTCAGTTTTAGATGAATTGAATGTTAGAGTCTCAGGGCTTCTAGTGAGGGAGGTTCTTGTAGGGATCTTAAGGAACTTGAGCTATGATAATAAGGCAAGATGTGCGAAACTAGCTTATAGATTCTTCCTGTGGTCTGGAGAACAAGAGTGTTTTAGGCACACAGTGAATTCTTATCATTTGCTTATGAAGATATTTGCAGAGTGTGGAGAGTACAAGGCAATGTGGAGGTTAGTTGATGAGATGGTTCAAGACGGATTCCCGACAACAGCGAGGACGTTTAATCTGTTGATTTGTAGTTGTGGTGAAGCAGGTTTAGCGAAACAAGCTGTTGTGCAGTTCATGAAGTCCAAGACTTTTAATTACCGACCTTTCAAACACTCTTATAACGCGATTTTGAATTCTTTGCTAGGTGTAAAACAGTATAAATTGATTGAGTGGGTTTACAAGCAGATGTTAGAAGACGGGTTTTCGCCAGATGTTCTGACTTATAACATTCTCTTGTGGACAAACTATAGGTTAGGGAAAATGGATAGATTCGACAGGCTGTTTGATGAGATGGCTCGAGATGGGTTCTCTCCGGATTCTTACACATACAACATTTTGCTGCACATTTTGGGGAAAGGGAATAAACCTCTCGCTGCTCTTACTACGTTGAACCATATGAAGGAAGTAGGAATCGACCCGAGTGTCCTCCACTACACTACTTTGATAGACGGTCTGAGCCGTGCAGGGAA
>Ga0041059_1001672_pt1 | contig 17320 bp, 8 predicted proteins | sample AraColnosormetaG_FD_56232 | JGI IMG/M metagenome (GOLD analysis project Ga0041059, IMG submission 56232) | Arabidopsis roots microbial communities from North Carolina, USA - Col MF nosort | ecosystem: Host-associated > Plants > Roots > Unclassified | place: USA: North Carolina | collected 2013-09-02
TTTTTTTTTTTTTTTTTTTTTTAACCATATGAAGTTAATTTTTGTTTACAAATATGATGACTTCATGTGAAATTATTTAGCTACAATACTCTGTTGTAACCAAAAGAGACTCAGGGGTTGATTGGAGCCGGTTTTGAGTAGAGTATACACTGCGATGGAGTAAGATATTTGCTCTATCATTTGTTTGGATTGTATTGAGATAGGATAGTTTATGACACTAAGATAACATGTTTTGGGGTTTATATTTCAAATTTGGCTACAGTTGTTTTCAGTTCTCAAGTGTCCATTTATTCCTGCCTGGATGCCTTGCATTTGCCACTCAAACTTGGTGTCATATATGGAATGATCACTAATCTGCTCTTTAGCTATCTGGTTAGGTTTCATCTTATTTTATTTGCTTCGAGTCTATTCTTGAGGATATTTGGGAAGAAGAACGGAAGAGACATTCATCTTTTCTCAGTTGATTGCACAATGGGCTCAGTGGATAAGGTTTGGTTTTTATTTGTCTTGTTACTATCACTCCTTGGTCGTTTCAAAAGAGTATTATCACATTACAACTTGTTTTTCTTGGTGGAACCTTCACCGATACATGTGGATTTTCTGTCCTTTTAATGGACCCACACGTCCGTGACTGGGAACATATCGTTTTCCGCATATCCAACTTCTCTGGTGCCCTTTAGCAAATGTTAAATTATTTACATCTAATAAATTAAACATTTTTACAAACCACATTCAAGTCTTATGGCTTCGATGAGTGCAGGAGACACATGAGGAGGATCATCAACAAAGCTTCTCGTAGAGGGTAGATTTATAGAGCTTTTGACATTGTTATTTGGGTAGAAGCTTTTCATTTCTTCTTCCGCTCCCCATCCGCGGTAAAGTATGACTTTACTTGGCTCCTGTGACACCAGAAGAGCTCCTGTTTCTTCCTGCATAATCAACACAAACCACTTGTTAAACGAAGCCCGAAAGGATCATCAAGAACTAACTAGTGGATGGTTTTTAAGTTGTAGTGACCTTTAGCTTTGCGATGACTTCTTGCACAGATGTTCCATTTGCTCTTCCTTTGACGTTTACGATTGCTAGAGGGTTTTTCTGAAAATGCATCTTCAGTGTTCTTGCTAAACCTGTAACAACGTTGCTTCTTCCTACAAAATTGAAAATTGGAAAATTGTGAAGTCATTCTCCATATAAGGAACTATAAGGTTCCAAGTGAGTCTACCTACATGTGAAACCCAAAAGGCTTTGAGGTTATGTAATGAGCTTTATCGGGTAAAAAGTTTGAAAGTATTATATTTGAGATATGAATCAGGTGGTTTCTTAGCAGCAAAGAGTATAGAAGATAGCAAAACTCACCTACTGCAAAGGGTGGTCGCTTTTTCATCTTAAGGGCTTGTTTTCTCAGAATGAGCCTTTCTCTATTGGACAGATCTGTGACCAACCCATCATTTTCGCTTTTCCTCTCTCTCAGAGCTGAGATTTGTGAGCCACTTCCAGTTGATGATCCTGGTAACTTTCGATTGGCATTCAGGAAGCTGTTGTGCGGCTAAATTTTTTCACAAAAAGGGTAGTTAATTAAATAAAGCTACGCATAGGGCCAACGAGGAAAGAGAAGAGGTTTTTAGACATTACCAGTGATCTATCATGAAATGAAGAAGCATTGGCGGAACCGGTTTCCGCAAACACAGACAGATTTGCAGTTGAATCGAGAGAGTTACCCTCGTGTCTCTGAGACGAGGCAGATTCAGATTCATCTTCTTGATACTCCTGACTGCTCGTAGTTAATGGGTCTACTTCACCTTCGCTGTCATCCTTCAAATATATTCACCAACGCAGTCTCAGAATTCGGGTTCACATTTTAGTAATCCAGAGAATATATTAATAGGAGCCATTTGCAAGAAACTTAGAGGAGGAGCTCACAATCTCACCTCCCAGTTTTCTTCACCAGAGGAAGGAACTGATAAGTCAGATGAATAGCCAAGTTCAATTTTTTCTCTTGCTTTCTCAGGTTCAGTATGCTGATTTTCTGTTTCTTCTTCGACCTACATAAGAAATAAGGAGAATTGAGAAACTCATAGAAGCATAGGTGTAGCATCAAGAATTGGCATGTGTTTACTGAAACTGTAAATAATTTACCATCATGTTACTTGATTCCCCATCTGACCAAGTTTCATTGGTTGCGCTGTCCTCGACCTGCCCCCAACCAGCAGCATTCAAATGTTACGTCTCTTCAAGGACTGTTTAAGAAAATCAAGCTGAGCCACACATATGACTTACCAATTGACGGTTCAATTCTTCGATATTGTTGGAAAGTTTCAGCACATGTAGCTTCAATGACTGCATTAATTTGAGCAGAAAATTAATTCAACATGCAAGCGAGGAAGTCATAAAAGTAATTTGAAGTTTCCAGATAAGATATTATTTACAGGACAATATTGTCATGTCATGGATTTGTTATGATTGGTTCTTTACCTTTCGACGTTGTGCCTCCACAGACCGCTTCAGCGCCTCTCTCTTACTGAGAAGTGTTTGAGGTCGTAGACATTGAGGCCGCTCATAATTCTTTCCACGATACACAATGATTGCATAGCCCTTACTAACCATCTCCACAGCAACTAGTATGCCACCACTTTCTGCTTCCAAGATTTCTGCTACTTTGTGAGCAGCTTCAATGCTATATTCATTACAAATGATCTTCACAAGTTCCCTATACTTCCAGTGAAGATGCATGTTCTCTATTGTTCCATCAAAGACGCCTCTTCTACCTTGAGAACACAACAAGATACGTCAGAACAGGAAGTTTACATAAACCATGTCAAAGAGATGAGTCCATGACAGTTACTACTCATTTACCACGAGTATTTACATGAAAGACGGGAACAGACTGCTTTCAATTGGAAAAAGAGGAAAAACAATGACCTACCTAGTAAAAGGAAAGGCTTCATTTTCAAGCCAATTTTCCGGAGCATGTACTTTTCATCATTAGTAATACCCTCCTTGTCAATATCAGAAAGTTGAGGACTCTCTCTATTCTCCAGATCCGCCAGGACTTTTTCTGCATTTGCTTTCTTTTCCAACGCCTAAAGACAAAAACTAACCGTTCAGAACTAAAAAAGGTCTCGCAAACCCAATGGATTCAAGTATAAATTGTCTGTTAGGGCATACCATGGACAACTTCATACTAGTTTTTTCAAGGATTGCCTCAGGAGAATTTCGCTGTCTTGATTTCATCTGATGGGTTTGTATATGATCCTTCTGATCCTTAGCTTCTAGTTCAATATCCTCTTTAACAGCCCGAGGTTTTATTTCCTCTTCGTTTTCAGTCAGCTTATTACCATGCACACTAGAATTCTCCATTATCATTGTTTGCCTTCTCCTCTCTTCTATTGCAGAAGAAACTGCAGATGGGAGGAAATCCTTTCCTCTGTACAGGACAATGAAATCTTTATCCCGAGATATCAGAGTCCCTCCAGTCAACCACTGCAACATACATATATTTTCGCTCATCAATAGATCTCTTTAGTTATATGGGACTCCGAAGGGCATAATTTTCTATTGTTCGCAAACAGAGCCACAAATAGTTTGATACTTTGATCACTAGAAGTAAACCAACAACCTTTAACTCTTCGGCCATCAGCTCACTATTAGTGTTCTGAACTCCTCTCTTCACTGCTATCTTGGCAAGCTCACATTTCTCCCAAAGCTTGACAATTGCAACAGCTAGTCCCTGCAAATTTCTATTCCTACCTGGAAGTCTCGAAAAGGTAAGCCAGAATAAGTTAACAATCTTTTCGTGTCTAAATGAAGCTAAAATCAGGTGAAACCAAGCTTACCTAAAGCAAAATGACAAGGGAGTGGTCTACCAAGTCTCCTTATTGTGGTCATTTCATCATCAGTTAGTTTTGGACTGACGCCATATGGAAGAAGGCGAAATGGTCTCCTGTAGTCAGGTACTACGGCTGGCAGAAGATCACCATCTACGGGAAGGGGATCATATGCCCACCAGTCAGTAAATCTTGGACCCAATCCTTCCAACAAACGGTCTGCTTCTTCTACAAGCTGTACTTCCCCGGGTAATTGAAACCTAACCTTATCCGGAGAACCAACGCCTTGCGTCAACATCGGTTTAACCATTTTATTAGTAATACTCGGGGCAGAAGATTCTGCAATACTCTGTTTCTCTCTACTATCAACCACTCCTTGATCCATAGATGATGCTCCTGAAGCAGCTTCATGTGCCAAATCCCGATCAGATACAAAATAAGGGTACTGATAATTTACCCCTCTATACAACAATATTTTGCTTCCAGACCTCCAAATGACTAAGCCTCCAGTTTTTGTCTGTAAAATCAACCAGGACAAGTATGAATTTCCGTCTGTGCCATTTGTTGACATGTTCATAGATCTTTCATTGAGAGTCAAATGTTACTATCAAATCCCTATCATGAAATCAAAAGTAGAGAGGCAAACAAACCTCCAAGACGTCATGGGTCCGTTTCATGTTCATTCTGGAAATATCTTCGCAGAAAATCTTCACAACCTCCGTCGTCCTCCATCTCTCGTGAATCCCATTCACAATCCCTTCCGTAATCCCAGCCTTGCCAATCTTCAGCTTCTTCGTCAACCTAATCCCCACCGTCCTCAACCGCCTCAGCTCCGCCGGCGGCAATGTCAATTCCGCCAACGACGGAACCTTCTCCTCCTTCTTCCTCTCCATCTCCGTTTCCTTCTTCCACACTCTCTTCAACTCATGGTACCTTGAAATGGCAGTACCCGACCCGGGCTTCGGAACCGGGTAACTAGGCGTGCTCCAGCTTGTGTCAATCGTGTGCCCGACCCGGTGAATCGGAAGCTGCTTAGGCAACGGAACGAATATCTCTCCTGGGGAATTCTTACCAGATTCTTCTCCCGTGATTCTCCTAGTCGGTGAATCATGCTTCTCTTCCACGAATCCAAGGCTACGAAGCTTCTCAGCGATTCTCTGGATAGCCGATTGGGGAAGAGTCTTTCGACCGGAAGCAGAACTACAGAAGATGCCGGAGTTCGCTCGACTGACATTGCGTCGCGAAACTAGGGTGTTGGGAACAAGGAATGGCGGGAAAATTCGATCGGGAAAGGTTTTGGCAAGTATCAATGGTTGCTGGTGAAACAGTGGAAGCAACATTTCTCCAAGCAAACTGGATTACGCAAGCGGAGCTATATGCAGCAGCAGCATATCCATAGAGGTCACATGATTGTCACGTGATGGTTAGAATATTTAAACATGAACTATTTGAAGACCCCAGTAGGCCCATATTGAGTTATTGGGCTACTAGCCTATCCCATTTTGGGTTATTCGGGTCGGGTCGGATCTTTCCGGTTTATCAGATCAGAAGCTCGATTCTGTTAAGCTTTAATGGCGGAAAAATCCAAATTTCCTCGAAAGAAGTATAACCTGATTCGCAGAGATTGTGAAGATTGGAGTCATGGGTATATTAAGTTACGCCGTCGCCGGCGGTGGATTTGCAGTAATCGGCGCGTGGGAGTCACTGGACTCATCGAACCTGGATCCGAATTCATCTTCTGGTACTGCTGATTCATCTTCCCCTATGGCTCAGATCAGAGCTTCGCCGCCAAAATCTGTTGGATCATCTTCCATCCCCGTAGCTTTGCTTTCGTCTCTGTTTATTGCGAACTCGTTTTTCTCCTTCTTCAGCTCAATCGGATCTCGCGATCGGGTCGGGTCAATGATCCAGTTACAGATCGTGGCAGTGGCAGTACTATTCCTATATTACGCCATTCTAACATATCTGGTCAACTCCAAAAACGCTGTCTTTGTTGCACTTCCGTCTTCGATTACAACTTTATTGCTTCTCTTTGGCTTCATTGAGGAGTTCTTAATGTTCTACCTGCAAAAGAAAGATGTTTCTGGAATCGAGAATCGTTATTACGATCTCATGCTCGTGCCCATTGCCATCTGCGTCTTCTCCACGGTTTTTGAGCTCAAATCCGACTCTAGCACGCATCGGTTTGCGAAATTAGGTCGTGGGATCGGTCTGATTCTGCAAGGAACATGGTTTCTGCAAATGGGTGTATCGTTTTTTACCGGTTTGATCACTAATAACTGTACGTTTCACGAGAAGAGCAGAGGCAATTTCACGATCAAGTGCAAAGGACACGGTGATTATCACCGAGCAAAAGCTATAGCTACTCTTCAATTTAACTGTCATTTGGCTCTAATGGTAGTTGTGGCTACTGGTTTGTTCTCTGTCATTGCTAACAAGAATGGTTATCTCCGTCAAGATCATTCTAAATATCGACCTCTCGGAGCTGAGTTGGAGAATTTAAGTACTTTCACACTTGACTCTGATGAAGAAGACGAGGTTCGAGAAGAGAGCAACGTAGCTAAAGAAGTTGGTCTCAATGGAAACAGCTCACATGATTAAAGGTATAAATCAAAGTTTCAGACTTTTTTTTTTTTGTCTGTTTTGAATCTGTCCATTTTAGAAATGTTGTTGGTCAATGGGAGGATTAATGATGATATGTAATCAAACACACGAGATAATAATAATGTTGAATCTTTTGCATTTGATATTATAAGATACTGTTTCTTATGAATAAAAATCTTACAGTTGTCTATCTCTTTTGGTTTGCTAGTTAGTTCTAAAGCTACTACTACAGTTAGATCATTCGTGGAATCTTATGGCAAACGGTTATCTAAGTCGACTGTGTCAAAGGAATCAAAGTTTTTCTTCTTTCATTTAGGGGCTTCTTCTTTTTCATCGCCTTGATCACTGCTACTCTTGAAAAACTTGCATAGAAATATGTAGACTACAAAGCTTATTGTACTTGTAAGAGCAAGAAGCCAGTAGTATTTGTCAAGCCGAGCTTCCGACATATCATCTGCAAACCAGTTTTGTCGGTCACCTGTTGAGCTCGAGTAAGCCTCGACAATTGAGATCAGTGCGGCGCTCACAAAGCTTCCAACACCAAAAACACTTGTGTAGAGAGCAAATCCCATTGTTCTCATTCTTACAGGAACCTCACTGTAGAAAAACTCTTGCATCCCAACGACTGTGAATATATCTGAGATTCCCAAGAGGATGTACTGAGGCAGCAGCCAGAAGATGCTCAGTGGGACGGTTTCTGGATCATAATCAGGTAAAGTCTTCATCTTTTGGCTTATGGCTAGTCTTTTCCTTTCGACTATTGCCGCAATAACAATGGCAATGATGGATAGAAACATTCCGACTCCCATTCTCTCCATCACAGAGATACCTGTACCGTTTTTCTTGATTCTCTTGGTAATAGGTATCAAAATCTTATCATATAATGGCATAAGCAGGATGATTGATAATGTGATCGTGCTTTGCAGGGTTGCAGGTGGGATTTTGAAGTTGGACCCAATGTTTCTCTTCATAGTCACACCTTGTTTGGTGAAAAAGGTTGCTGGTAGCTGGAAGATAACCGCGAACATGAGAAGCATCATCCATATGGGGAAAAGGCGAATCACTAACTTAACATTATCAATTCCAGAGAAAACCGTTTTCGAGCTCTCGTCATCTTCCAATCCTTTGGAGGTTGTTGAAGGAGTCTCAATGTCTTCGGTCTCACATTTACAGAGAGGCCTCTCCTCTAGCCTACATAAACAGGTAATCATTAGTCGCTAAAAAACTTAAAAGACTAATTAGTTTCATGAGATATCGTGGTTTTTCCGAACTTACTCAAGCTCCATAGCATCCAAATCTTTCTCATCTGCAAGTGTATATATGCTTCTCTGCTTCACTACTCTCCCTTTAATGAATTTAAGAATCTTCTCAAAAGGTGTAGTAGTTGTTTTCTTCTTCAGACGGGCGCCCGGAGCATAAACATAAATTCCACAACCCGACATGAACACCAAAATCGACAGGAATATCACGATACCAGGAATGGCGAAACCGAGAACCCAACCAAAAGTGTCTTGAATATAAGCCATGACTGTGACACCCATAAGGCTGCCGGTGCAGACGCCAAAGTACCACAATTGGAAAAACTGAGTCTTTCGGGTAGCTTTCGCGTCCTTTTGATCACCCGAGGAAAGATCGAAATTCTTATCGAGGTCGTGGTCGAGTTGGTCTGCACCAAAGGCTTGAAGAGAAGGGTTTAAGACGCCTAAACCGATTGAGACAAGACATAGTGAAGAGTAGAGAAAGTAAGAAGAGATAGTCTTAGTAGCTGAACGTGACCCAGCAAATGCCGTCCATGTCAATCCCACTAGTCCCTTCAAAGAAAAAACAGAAATAATATATTAAAAACTACTAACAAAAGAAGATTTTCGAGTTTCCACTAAGCTAGCTTTTTCGCCTATAAGATCCGATAAGACCCATTATAAGCACTATATCAACATTCTAATCAAAATTCCATTATCAACCCAACTATTAAAGGGATCCATATAAACTCCATTAGTGGTAAAAGAAAATTTCTAATCGGACGGTGACCAAGTATCTAATTTCTTAAAGACTCTTTAAGATGGTCTACTTGATCTATTCCTTAACTCGGAAAATGACCCAACACCTAACTTATAACTTCCTTAGATATATCGTCTAAACCAGTTTTTCTTGCACAAGTTAATACCCATTATCAGTTTATCACTTAATGACTGCTTAATCAAGCATATACATAGACATCTAATAGAAGGCCAAAACATTATCAAAATATAACCAATTCTATTAACAACGCGATTATAAAATAAGATAAATAAAAGCAACATTCCCTCACCGCCTGACCGTTATTGTCTGACGGTGGAGGAGAGTTTCAGCACTTAGTTAACACTTGATTCTACTTACCACAAAGTAGACGGAAGAAGAAGCAAGGATGGTGAAGAATCTGTCCCAATAAGTATCAGCCAAAGGAGCAGAGAAGAGAGGCAACATAGAAGTGAAACCAGCCCAAGTGTTAACAGTTTTGGCTGCTCTTGAATTACTCATCTTCACTACATCTGTTAGATATGTCACTAAGTTTGATGCAACTCCTTTGAATGCATATCTCTCCATTCCCGCAATCACTATACACACAGAAAAACAAAAGTTCAATCTTTAGTTTCAGTGAAGTTTTGAATCTTTGAAACAAACGAACAAAAAGAAGAGAGGAAATCATTTACCTATGAGAAGGGCACATGACTTGCTAAGTCCTCTTGTCTTCTGTTCTAAATCCATTAGAAACTGTCTTTATGTGTTTATTGTCTATGTGTGTAGAGAGAAGAGGGGAGAGAAATTATTTGGTTATTTATATGTAAGAGAGTGGAGATCAAGGTGATTGTTGATGATTTGTGAGATTGGTTTTTTCGTATTTATAAAGGTTTAAAATCTTCTGAGTAACAAAAAAAAAAAGTTGAAAATCGTTAGCTTTTCGGTGTTATGAGAATTAACTTCCACTAATGGCAGAGATTAATTTCCATATTTGGAATTCTATATCTTTGTCTCCACACCTATGTGGGTGGATTTATGTATTTATTAAATAGTTTTTCCTTCTTTTCTTACCATGCTTCTTCTGTTTCTTCAAAAGATGTGTTTTCCAATTTTATACGAATTAAACTAAAACTGTATATAGCCAAATATACACTTCAAATTGATTTTTATTCTCTTCGTTTGTAAAATACGGATGAGTTAAAAAGTGAAAATTAAACATTTAACGAAGAAAGGTACAAGCTAGTAAAAGTTTTTTTTACCAAATGATGGAGTTTTATGTAGGGGAAAAAAACACTCATTGTAGATGTCAACCAAAATAAACTAACTAATTGAATTCTTAAAGAAATATGTGAATTGGAAAGTTTCATGAAAATGGTTTAAATGAAACCTGGTTTAAGTAGATTAGGAAATTCAATAGGTTTGTATGCACCCTAGTTTGAATTATATCTTTAATAACCGTTGCGCAAACCATTTTTTTTTGCAGATTTGTTCTATTATAATTAAACACTATTAAGTCTATTATATATCTCTTACCCTTTAGTTTTTTTATAGGTCAACACCCTTTTAATTAAATTGAGGTTTAACGTATTTTACAAAAGAAAGAAAAAGAGGAAATTTTTTATAAATATGTCGATAAAATGCAAAATCATGCAGTATATATCACTAAAATGGACCATCTAGCTCTTAGCTTTCTATCTGTTAGCTACATTGAATTCATCCTTCACCCTTGTACAATATGAAAAAGAAATAACTATAATTAAAGTTATATGTTCCTTTCATTTACATTTGGCGTATTTGATACTCTTTTATATACATAATTTTCGCATTCCCTTTTTTGCGATTCTTTTTCCTTATACAAGGTTGTTCTTTTGTTTCTTTGTTTCTAATTTCTCTATTTTTCCTAAACGTTTTGTTCTTGGTAAAAAAAGAAAAAATCATTTGATTATCAAAATATTGATGTGAGCTCATTTCGTGATAAGTGTTTAGTCTATATTTTAACTTAATTTATTTTTGGTTTGTTAGAATTCCACATCAAAAAATACAAAAAGTCTAAAGTAATATATTAATGATAGATCAACTCATTTAGTAGCAATTAGTATCGAATTGAAAAGCTCATGAAAGTTAATATGATTACAAAAAATGATAGTTCTATTTCGATAAATTTCATTAGAATTGTTTTTTAAAGAAAATTCAAGCAAACTTAAATTTCAATTTAGTAGGTATCATGTACGAAGAGGTTACATACAATACAAGTAAGTATGTCGTCATGTAGATCTCACGTGGCATACGTTTTGCGAATAGCGAATACGTGAACAAAACACGTTTTCTCTATACGTGCCAGGCGTCGCATATAAAAACGGATGCATATTAACACTTGTAGGTGGTTCTGTAATTAAGGAATTATAGATAAATTTTTTTTTTTTAAACTGTTCTATAGTTGTAAAACTGACTGTAGTGGAACGTTATAGTATTCAATTCTTACGATTTAGTTCCTTAAATTCAAAGTGTTCGTGACACAAAAAACAAAAATCCATTAAAAGTGTGCTATCATTTTTTGAACAACCTTTTTTTGCCTCATTGACCGACTTTGGGGATTAAGGTCTTTTTCTTTTGAATATTTAAATTTAATCTTTCTTTTTTTGTCGAAAGGTTTTTAAATTTATCTAAAATTCTTCTTTGAAAAAAACATTTTTCTTTTTTATAAAAAACAATTGTGAAAGAAACACCTATATACAAACTTATGCAACGTGGGTGGTGGTGCCATTATAGGGTGGATTTAAGAGAGGAATGAGATAAGATCGAATTGTTTAGAGCAAAAGTATTACCGAGACTTGCTCTTCAGTGAGCCATTATTCGAATCTTTGATGCAAATATATCCATCGAAGCTTTAGGTTGGCCTTAAACCGATGTTCCTCAATATCCAAGGAGTTACCAAACCAGGACTCATTTTCTTTTTCCTCTCATACCTCGATTGTTTGAAATTTATTATCAAAGAGGCTTATCATTGTTGGATTAGATCTGCATTTTTCCAGTCACGAAAAAATATATATATATATATATATATTTTTTAAAAAAAACTTAATATATTAGGCCAAATCTGCAGAGAGTACGGAGAAAATGAGAAGGTAGAAATTATAAACTGAGCAGAGATTTGAAAAATTAAGAGAGATAAAGATTTATTACTTTCTGACTATCAAAGTATTAACTCTATAAATAGAAAAGTAGGAAATAATTAAGAGAGTAAAAGATAAGATGGTCTCAGAACCATATAGTTTCCGGAATATTTGGCGATTTACAGAAAGACTTAAAATACCTAAGATGAAATTACAATTAACTACTAAAGACGATATACAGTAGAGATTAATTTATGGTAATTAAATGTTCATGCGGATTATAAATTATAAGAATCCAATAATGGTTTAAAAAAGGAAAAAGGATGATAAAATCAACTTTGGAGAAAAGTGGAGTTTATTAAGTGAGTGAGTGCCACAACGTAGACTTGCACCAAATTTTTTAAAAGGGAACAGCTTCCGTGCATCAACCTTCTCTCTCGCTCTGATATATACTGCCACGTGTCTCACGTTCTTTTCCACGTCGATAAATACACGTCATTTCCTATGGATGCTTTAATTTTCTTTTATTCGGTTACTGGCAGCAAAATTTATTTTATCTTTTTTCTTTTTCTTTTTTGGAAAATACTTTATTCTTTAACGTTTTAACACAAATTGATACGTATTTTTTTATGTGGTCCAATAATGCTGACCACAAATAGAAAAGTGAAGATCATTCATGGTCCAACAAAAATTATATTTTATTATAAATTTTATTTCATTTGACATCAGTCAATTTTCACCGTTATAATATTATAAAGTTATTTAGTGTGTTAGGAAAAAGTAACTATTTAAGTTGATTAAAATTTTGGTTTTATATTTGTTTTCTGTTTTTATATCCAACACAAATTAAGTTGAATGTCATGTTAAATATTCAATATTAAATTTTAGAATTTAAAGGGTTCCATTGTTGAGAACTTGAGAGCAACACGTGCTAACGTTTGCTAAGCACGTGAACTGCGAAAGCTATTGTTGAATACATTCGTGTGTAAAGTAAATATGATTATATGAACGTTAGAATGTTATATTGGGAAATTATTTATCACTTGTTTGTAGACAACATGATCACGTACTACCTGGAAAACAATAATGAAGTTATGATGTAGATGTTGACATTTTTTTGTTTTGTAAAAAAGGATATACTGTATTTTGGAGATGTTGAGTTTTTTCTTGTAACGAAAATATTCAAGACACTCTCTGCATGTAGTTTTATTTCAAGTAACTTGGTATATAATATAGACCTTTTAGTTTCTTTTAAATTCTTTGTCCAACAAAAAAAGTTTCTTTAAAATTCTTTGTACCCCCACGCTATGGTGGTTTAGTGAGATGGAAATCATTTTGGTCTACAAAGTAGAATGGGAACAGAGATAACACTGTACGTGTTTTGTCTGTCCTTATGAGAAATTATAACTATCAAATCTAGTATTTCCTGTCTTCCTGATAAAGATAATAATCATATAATATTTGGCTATTTGCGTGCCTGATCCTTTATCTACATGGTACGTAAACTAGCACTTAACGAACACATGTTGGTTTCATACGATCTAGTTAATTAAGGTGACTACATGCACTTACACAAAACTTGAATTTAAGTATTTTTATACTAGTGTCATAGAAATATCTGTATTAGTTTGGTGGTACAAAGTTAACATTAAATATGTTAATGCTTGGCTATTCACGAACATTTTAAGATTATATCGTATTATTCTTTTGGTGACTTTCTACATTACATTATAGTATTGACTGTTTGACTCCAAGTGAGTATTTAAATATGACCAAAATATCCATACGTTAGAAAGTTATACTTTTGTTTAATTTCTTTGTTTACCATATAATTTTGACTCTTATATTAGTAACAGTTATGTTTCTTCAGTTATTATATATATGAACAATGATATAAAGAATTCAGTTTTTTTTTTGTCAAACAAAGATCTTCATTCATTAAAATCTCAAAAGAGACAAGTTCATACACAATGAAAATAAGAAATTACAGGAAAATAAGGATAGAAGCTTCATGAGTTTTCTAATGATTGAAAAATCTGTTGAGGCCTTGGCAGATTCGACCATGAAGGCGGGCTTCGCGAAATCCTCGACCATCTTGTGGTCAAAAGAAGCTCTTGCAAACAATGCATCCGAGCTTTTGAAGAAGTGCTCCGTTGAGGAGGCTGACGGGTTAACGAGGTTGAGAAAAAGACGGTAACCACTTCTTGAAGACATGGTCATAATGCCGTACTTTTTCAACATGTCAAGAGATTGCAAATTATCCAAGCAATAGATTAACATGACATGAATGAGCGCGATAAATGGTGAGTGGATAAGTTGAGAGTTTTCAAGGCTTCGGTAACACCTACTCGGTAGAGACAGGGTCATAATGCCGATCCTCTTAACTCTAAAGGCCATTTGCCTATGGGTGGGTAAAGGAGTCTCGGATAGGGTCCAAAGAAAACTTAACATCTTATCTCGACAATGGTAACTACCATTCCCACCTAAACAAACCACTATTCTGATAGCAAGGCGTCCATTACCAGCCCAAACAGAGGTAGAGGGTGCTAAAAGGAGGGAACTCGATAGTAAATTAACGATACTTGGTGTGGGCAGCAACACTCTAGGACACTTCCAAAGAGAAAATAGCTCCAAACGATTCAAGACTAGACTCAAACACTGAAGAAAACGGACCAAACGAGATAGACTATCAACTAGGTTTTGTGAGAGAGAGCTACTAATCCAAGCTAAATCCATCATCACCATCACAGGAAAGCGTCCATTACTCTCCCTAAATGATAACAACATCAAAAAATTTGGGCTTTGTAAAACAGATTTGAAAACAGACCTGGGCCTTAGAGGATATGGGCTTAACCCAGCAGAAGGCTTCATGGGCTTTAATAGTTTAGGTAATGGGTTAGGGGGAGGACAGAAGGGGCTTGGGTTGGGCCCAATGCGAAAACCCTGAGGCAGCATTAGGTTTAGCCGCCAAGCGCATCTTCTCTTTGTCACCAACGACGACGGCGACGGCAAAACGGACTTAGGGTTTACAGCTGCCGAATTGAGGGCGTCAGAGACAAGATCTAACCAAACGAAGTTTGTTTGCGATGAGGCTCGGTCTGCAGAAGTTGGATCTTCCAAGGTAAAGCTCTTCAACAGCTCCGGCGTCAAAGCAAAGCTCCGATCCAGAGGGGAATAGGGAGATGCCGGTATTGACTTCAAGGGGAGCCGAGGAGAGGGATAAACCACGGAGGTCGCAAAGAAGATAAGGGGAGAACTAGCACAAGAAGTGAACGTGTTCAGAGGTATGGTGGTCAAGGTAATCTTTGGATACAAAGGGAGAAAAGACAAGCGAAACATGGGAACACGGGAGAATAGAGAACACCAGATGACATAGCCATTGAGAAGAGAGCGACAAGGGAACGATAGCTCCCGGCACCGGCGAGCAAACGGCTCTACCGGTGCCGGAATTTGTTTGGAAGCTTTGGCCTCGATGAGAGAGAATGAATGAAAAGAATTCAGTTTAAAAATGTCAAATTGGTGTTCTCAATTTTCAACATACCCAATAATACAACTAAACAATATTGAAGGCCCAATACCATATACACGATGGCCCATCTACTGCCTGATAGTATGTAGGGGGTATTAATGTCATTCCAACAAGTAGGGGTAGAATCGGTAATAAGGACACAAACTCGCCTCTTTCGCTTTGTCTCTCTCGTCTCTAAGCAGTAGCAGATCTGAGTTTTGGAGAGTTCAAAGGAAGAAGATAACTCCAATACCAGAGGTTCGTAACGATGTGAGATTTTTCTCTGTTGTTTATGAAGTCTTAGCTCAATTTGATCTTCCAATGAATTTCGTTAAAATTTGCTAGACTTCTATCAGCGCCTGTAGATCGATTTAGGTTATGTACTCTCATTCACATCGGTGGGAAGCGATCAATCTTAGAATCCACGTTTTATAATTTCTCGTTTTGATCTTGTTTTTTTCACAACTTGTAAACATTGCGATGTTGATTGTGTTGATTAATCGCTTAAAATTGAGGTCTGAGTTTAAATAATCCTTGTGCTTACCATATGGTCTTGGCTGTGATAATTTGTTAATTGTTCTGCTTAATAATCTAACACTTTGCTTCGGTTAATGTCTGGATCAACATGCTCATGGTTGTGTTCCCTGTTGATTTGTATTGTAACAGTGAAAGCATTCAGGAAACATGCCTCCTCAGAAGATTGAAACTGGTCATAGCGACACTATTCATGATGTGGTCATGGATTACTATGGAAAGCGAGTAGCAACTGCCTCGTCTGACTGCACGATCAAGATAACCGGAGTAAGCAACAGCGGTGGATCTCAGCATCTAGCTACCTTAACCGGTCATCGAGGTCCTGTCTGGCAAGTCGCTTGGGCGCACCCAAAGTTTGGTTCACTTCTCGCTTCATGTTCCTATGATGGGCAAATTATATTATGGAAAGAAGGTAACCAAAACCAATGGACACAAGCTCATGTCTTCACAGACCACAAAGTATCTGTCAACTCTATCGCTTGGGCTCCTCATGAACTTGGACTCTCCTTAGCTTGCGGAGCATCTGATGGAAACATATCAGTTTTCTCGGCTCGAGCTGATGGCGGTTGGGACACGACAAAGATAGACCAAGCACACCCTGTTGGTGTCACTTCAGTGTCGTGGGCACCGGCCACAGAACCAGGCGCACTCGTTAGCTCTGGTATGATCGATCCGGTCTACAAACTAGCATCCGGCGGGTGTGATAGCACGGTGAAAGTGTGGAAGTTCTCGAACGGGTCATGGAAAATGGATTGTTTCCCGGCTCTCAACAAGCACACGGATTGGGTCCGTGATGTGGCTTGGGCACCGAACTTGGGTCTCCCAAAGTCAACCATAGCCAGTGGTTCAGAAGATGGGAAAGTGATCATATGGACCATAGGGAAAGAAGGTGAGCAATGGGAAGGTACTGTTTTGAAAGATTTCAAAACACCAGTGTGGCGGGTCTCGTGGTCGTTGACCGGTAATTTGTTGGCTGTTTCCGATGGGAACAATAACGTTACAGTGTGGAAAGAGTCTGTTGATGGAGAGTGGGAACAAGTGACTGTTGTTGAGCCATAGATTGTTGTTTGTTTGTTTGGTTATCTTTTGTTTTGTGGTAATATCAAAATGTGGTGTGTTCTGTATACAATTTCTAGGGACCTGTTTCTCTCTATACGTTTCTCAGGAAAGTATATTCTTATGTATTTTAATCAGACAACAGAGATTGCAAAAGAAATGTATTTTTCATAAAACTTTTTAATTCCGATAATGAGTTTTTTTTACTGGTATGATGTTTTTCACATTTTTACCCTTTTATGAGATTCCGATTTTGGCGTAAATTCATTGTAGTTTATAACCAAAATTTAATTGATTTCAATATAAACTCATTTTTAACTAATTAATACTTTAAAAATTTAAGCCTGTTCAACCTTAGTTAATTGTGTTTTTAATCGATCAACTAATTTTCAACTCATTAACCAGCTCGTTTAGCCAGCCACTTGATAAATTTTAATGCTCAATTAGGCATAAAATTTTGATTTACGAAATTTTGCCGATGGCGCTCAAAAAATGCTAATCCGGCTCTGCATCGATTTATAATATTTACCCTTTCAATACTCCGTGTAGTTAAGAGGATCGAGGGTATTTGCGTCATTAACAGTGATAACAAGTGCTAAAGCGATGAATGAAGCGCCTATTTTCACAATTCGAAATCTCTCTCCCCCCGCTTTGGCCCCAAAAAGTTTTTTTTTTTTTTTTTT
>Ga0041059_1001673_pt1 | contig 17317 bp, 11 predicted proteins | sample AraColnosormetaG_FD_56232 | JGI IMG/M metagenome (GOLD analysis project Ga0041059, IMG submission 56232) | Arabidopsis roots microbial communities from North Carolina, USA - Col MF nosort | ecosystem: Host-associated > Plants > Roots > Unclassified | place: USA: North Carolina | collected...
AAAAAAAAAAAAAAAAAAAATCAAACCAAAACCATACCAAAGTGATCACTTCCATATCGGTTTTATTAGTTAGGTAACTATGTTTCTAAGCCTAGTAACCAGTTAAAATCGGATTTAAAAGATCATCAATTGTTATACCGTTGAAGGTTCTTGTTGATTTGATTCTTGTTTGTGGTTGCATTTCTTTTTGACGAGGCACCATTCTTTTTCTCAGCCTTCGTAATCATAATTTCACCTCCTTTATGAACCTATTTAACAAAACCCAAGATTCAGAATTTGAAATTAACAAATAATAAGAACTCTAATGAGGTTGATGATTATAAACCTGATTAGTGTAAGCATTACTGCATTTAAACATCCCTCTAATGATATGCCCTGTACCTCCTGCAATAGCTTTAGCTACAACATTGTTATAATCTTCAATCTTAGGCGCAAACTCTTTCCAATCAATTCCATTGTTAACACTCGAAGAAGAAGACGAAGAAGAAGACGAAGAAGAAGACGGAGACGAAGAGAAACAAGAATTCTCTCTCAAGAAATCGTCTAGCAACTCGATACTATTCACAAAAACGATGTCATTTTCATCAATAGGGAAAAACGTGATGCCGTAACTAAGTGGCTCTCCATCTTTAACCGGCAACGTGAAGAGGTAGTCACGAGAGTCAAGTTTCACCACTGGCTCGTCTTTAATCACCGGCCATTGTAAGTCATTTCCGATCCTCACGACCATAGCTAAGGCTACGTTGCTGTCTAAGACTTGTACAAGCTCGAAGTCTCCGGCGGCTAGCTCCACAGCTTCGGATCCGTTGATGAGATGAGCTCTGCATCCATGAATCTGTAATAACACTTCGTCACTCACGGTTCCGTAAGATGAGTACATAGCGTCTTGTTGTTGTCCATACGATGATGGTTGTTGTGTTTCAGTTTTTGAAGTCTTTGATCTGAAAAAACTCATTTTCACTCTTGAGGTTTCTTGACACAATCTCAAGATTGATTGAAATTTTTTTTCCTTTTTGGTTTTAGGAGAATCTTATCGAGTAAATAGAAAACAAAAAAGAGGAATTGATTATACAATGTTTTTACTTTCGGTGTTAATCGAGGCAAACTACTTTATTCTAGGACCCCCAACATGACCACATTTGTCTTCTCTTATTATGGCAATTTCAAGAAATTATTTAAAATAATTACGAATCCTACCGACATGGCAATTTGTGTTTCAAGAAGGATTATTTTAGACTAACAAAAATATCTGGATATATATATATATTTATTATTATTAGAACTACACCACTCTTTAAGCAATACATTCTTGATAAATGGCTAAAACATTTAAAGAAGCTCATCCATAAGATTTTGTTTCAACATAAAAGATGGCTTACTTGAAAGTAAATCCAAAAGAGATTGAAATGTAAGAAAGGAAAAAAATTAGATTGCCACTAAGACCTAAATCGATTTTGATTAATTAATAGTTCATAAATGTTAAGAAAGAGAGTTGGTTTTGAGACAACTCTCAAAGTTACAGTTTTTTAGATCAGAAATTTATTATACTGCTGATCACACAAAGTTACATTTTTTTAGAGCCATCGCACAAATTTATTACATTTATTATATTGCTTGGTAACCCTAAATACTACTGAGCTTTGTGGTTATGATTATACTACTGAGCTTTGTGGTTATGATTATACTACTGAGCTTTGTATTTATTTTCTTGTATTACAAAAATTATCTTGCTATCATAAAAATTAGAGTCATATATCCTTAATAAAATGTAAAAAGCAGTTAAAATCTCTCTAACATAGCAACACCATCTAACATAACAATTTGAGTTTCAATTCGGATTATTTTAGTTTACATATAATTTATACACTCCGAACAAATGAAACCGTTGAAGATTGATTACATAACATTAAACACTAATCAATCTTTAACTTATTTAGCTTTAACAACAGCTTTAATTGAACCGGAGTCACCAGTAATCGTATCATACCGGAGAAATAAATCGGCAACGAGCAAGGAAGCCGTGAGAGTGACAATGTCCTTAGCTGCACACTGTTTGTTCGACGCGCTCGGGGTACCGGTTTGTGGACCGTTAGACCAGTAGAGATAATTCAGCAATTCAGACCCGGTCTCACCTACATACCGGTCCGGTTTAAATTCCTCCGGTTCGTCAAAAACATTAGCGTCTCTCATCACAAGCGGCTGATAACCACAAAGAAGCTCACCTTTCTTGACCTCAAAAACAGCATCGTGTGAACTTATCTGAAAATCTTTCCTCGCACGTGCGAATTGCAGCGGAACCGGAGGACTAAAACGCAGCGTTTCGTAAACCACGGATTTAACCAGCTCCATTTCGTTAACCGTCTTGAAATTAAGATCCGACCCGGATCCGCAAACTCTCCTGACTTCGGTTCTAATCCTCTCCTGTAAACCGGAATTGTCGCCGGTTATTCTCCCGATCAAAGAAGGTAAGAAGACGGAAAAGCCCCCGTAGGCATTAAAACCTAAAACAAAGAGAAGATTTTGAATAGCCTCATCTCGGGTCAACCCGAATTCTTCTTGACCTAACCGGAGACAATCTCCGGCGTTCTCGTCGATGAAATTGTAAAGCTTTTTGTAATTTCCGGCGATTAAGAGAGAAGGATAAGGCCAAGTATGAAGTAAAATCTCTTCAAGAGGCTGAGGAACTACGCCAAGTTTAGCAGTGGGAATAACTTGCAACGCAAGCCAAGTATTGATTGTTTTCCAACCGTTCTCAGCGATGTCCGGCGATACGGAAGCGTCAACGCCGGCGAGAGAGGCGCAGAGGAAACTGAAGATGCAACGTTGGAGAGGGAAGATATATGAAGCGGCACCGTTTTTGGAGATTTCGGATTCGATTGTTCCCCAGAAAATGTTTAGGTTTGAACGAAGCTCTTGTAGCCATACTTTTGAGCTTCGTTTTAGTGTTTCCATAGCGAAACCTTTTATCTGAGTTTATAACATGTAACAAACATAAAATTCACATGTAAAAATTTGAGTTCATTAGTATTTAGTATTATATTATTCAACTGTAAAGAAAAAACAAAAATTCTACTGTTCATCGATTACAATGGTGCTCACTTTTTGATTTAGTGGAAAACGCCAAATTTTGTATCACGTTTCTTCTGTATTTTAATACATAAAAATACAATATGCTTTACACAATAATACTTTTGTTTCTACTAAGCTTGTAGTACAACTACAACCACACACAACTTTTCTTACCAATCATATATATGAAAAGTTGGTCAACTCTCTCCATATGATTGACACATCATCACTTTAGCATTTGACATGTGTCTATTAAATAATTAATGTAAGTTCTTCAACTTCTAATTTATAGGTTAATGATATATTTCTTATTTAATTTTATTTTACATATTTAATTATATTATTACTAAATTTATTTTTATTTTATATGATTTTTCAATAAAACTATTTTAATAGTTTTCTCATACTTGAAGATTTTTTTTTTAATCCAAACTCAAAGTATGAATGTATAATAGTCGTGGATTACTTAGTGATTTGAGTAAGTTATTCTCTTAAATTGATATTTATATTCTCTTATGATATTTATATAATAAATCACTGAGGCTGATGAATACGTAAGGAGCTCTATCATCAAATTCTCAGGTTTCTAGAATCCAACCCTACCCTCTCTTAAATTGGTTTAAGACAAATGTTGTTTATGAATTATATGTATGATGCATTGTTGAGAATGTTGTTAGAAAAAAATATTTTTAATATTAAAGTAATTACTTATTGCATGAGTGAATGATTAGATAAATAAAAATTAAATTTAAATTAAATAATACAAAAAAATCCGAAAAAACCGCAGCGTAGCGCGGGTGATCATCTAGTCTGTAATAATAAAGTCTCACAGGATTGGTACAATTAAAGACTGCCAACAATTTTTTTTTTTAACTTATAGTTTCCTTTTTTATAATTATTGTTTTTCATTTTTTCAGCAATATACTAATATCAGAAAAACTTAATTGCCTCAAAAATGAATTCTCCAAATCTGAGATAAAATCCCATTAGTCCGCTTAAGATTTTCCAAAACAATTTAAGATCAATTTATAGTAAAATCACTTGACATCAAATCCAGTCACTAAAAAGCCACACTCATAATAACTAACTAGTTAGGTTTGGTTCGATTAATTTTGAAAACTTCAAAAAAATTCTCTTAAAGTACATCTCTTACTATGGTTTAATTATTTATGGTACAATCTATATACGTATTGTTTTTTTGGTCTAGAAAGTGTCGGACCTTTGATTAAAATTTATTCTAGATACCAGTCAAACCAAAGATTTGGTTACTTTGTTGTTACCGTATTAATTAATTATATACTCGTACGTAATAGTAGCAAAGCAACGTATGTACGAACCTTGGCGTGCTTTGGCTCAGTAGTGTCGAGATAAACTCCAACACGAACGCCGCCGTAGAACCCAAGGCTAGGCCGGAAGTCTCCGATGAGAACATCTCTTTTATCAACTAGATCCATGTCAAAAAGATGGCTAAAAGACTTGACGTCAAGAACGGCGACGATGTTAGGGTTAACGTTGCCGAAGAAAGGAAACGTCGGAGGAATATTTGTACGGAACACAGTGCTCTTATACTTCTCAGCTCTTGTCCGGAAAAACTTATCGGGTCCTTGGAATCTAAACGGTCCGATAATGGTCCAACCAACGGCCAGCCGTACGATCCCGGCATTGTACGGAGGGGAAGCTGTGAGGGGGGTGATGGTGGCTGCTGAGATGTTAGGGATGTTGACGGTGGTGGCCGCGGGGAAGTCGCCGCCATCGTTCTCAACAACATCTTTTGAGCTTAGAGGTTTTTCTTGTTTTTGGAAATTATCTCTTCGCCTTCTATTTCTATGCGGTTATAGATATATCTTGGTAAGGTATAAATAAATAAATAAAGAGAACATTAATTATACATGCAGTATTTGTAGACTTTTCGTAAACAATTAATTTTATTTTATTTTTTATGTACTTATATTGTTAAGTATTATCATATGAGTGAAGTTCATCGCTAAACGAAACATCATTTATATATATACTTATATTTTTATGAATCCTGGTTTAATTGATCGAAATATGTTTTTTACAATTTCCTCCTTTTTTATACATCTCTTCCATCTAAGTATTCTGTAAAAAGACTTAATTATGGTATAAAATGTAACATTTGATTTAAAAAATGTAAATAAATCGTTTTGAGGAAGGAGAGGCATTGTCGTCAACCAAAATCACTGTGTGTGGTTTTAGAACCGTGGTTAGGTTTTTTGGGGCTATAGACGAGGTAAAAAGTTTGTAGCATTTTATGTCAGATTTAAAGAATAAAGATTGGTAGCTACACAATAAATAACATAATACTCGACCACTACATGATATTTTTTTTTCTTAACTCAATTGTTTTGTTTTCTTTGAAACACCACCTTTATTAAGACTTTTCAGATTCTCCAAAGAATCTACATGGACAGTTGTGACTTCAATGGTTGGATTCCAGCATGTCTATGTTACTCAATAATGGCCTTTATCTTGGACTCAAAAGACACACGAGGGTTAGACAGACCGTATAGGGATATTCGAAGTTCGCGAATCTGTAAAACATGAAGACTGTTAAAGAAAAGGTGTTCTCCATCACACATCGCCTACTTAGAGCTTATATCACTTAGCAGATTTTATTTCCCGTCTTTCTAATTCAGACCATATAGTCAAAGCTCTAAATAGCATTCTCCAGAGAAAAAATATACTTTTGGGGTCGTGTGTAATTTCCATATTCCATTTTTAAGATGAGGATCTCTCTCGAGGAGCGGTAGCTAAACAAATTTAAATAAAACTGATCAATATGGGTAGATTATAGATAAAATAACCTTTTAAATAACAATGATCAAAAATTAACCAGAATTTTTTTAGTTCTCATTTTATCCATTGTCCAATGCTCCCGATACTCATGTCACTATATCAAAGATAAAAGTTGGGACACCCAATTTAATTTTTTTGTGAAAGGAAGTTGGGACCCCAATAGATGTGGCCAATGGCGCCATATCCTTATTTTCCCGACTGATGTCAGAGCAACCACATATTTGATGTTGTAGCGTTACTATGAAGACCTTTTTTCTTTTGTTTGATAGAAAGATCACGATAGATCGATCTTTCTTAAAATTGTTTGTGACGGGAATAGAAAAAAGTGAGAAACACGTGTTTTTTTAAATGTGTGACAAAGTAACCACCGCTTCCGTCCAAAAGAAAATAAAGGAAAAGCCAAGTAACCACTGCCAAGTATCCACGTTATGGCGAAATTCCATATTGGTTACATTATTGTTTCAGATTTGACGTTAATCATTTGATAACCTTATACATGTTTAGATAAAACAGTTCCTTGAAAAGTAAAACAACGTAATATGAATGATAATAATGCAAAGTATCAGGATTGTTTTTAGCAAATTTTAAGATTTTTAATGAAATAATCATGGAAAATTGTGTTTTTTATCTTATACTAAACTAGTTAAAATCTTCATATGTATCTAGTGTGCATTGTATGTAAATGATAAATATTTGAGTTTTTTTCATATTCACCAGATTGGTCATGGCTTGCGTTCTCAATTTACTTAGAGAAACTCTGGAAGCTCGGTTATATTTGATTTTTTTATTCAATCTAATTTCTTTCATTTGATGTATTTTAAATTTTAAAACGAATAGTTTAGCATGCAGTAGTCCTAGACTTTAGAAGCATGACATTACTTGTGTAAATTTTGTATTTACAATTTGGAATTAAGAACCATTAATGGTCTTTTTTTGGTAAAAATGAAACGATTATTTATGTTTTTGTTTAACTGATAATACTCAGACACTATGAATAATGTTTAGTTACCACTTAGCGTTTAAGAAACAAGAAGAAGCAAATTCTAGGCGATTCAGTTCAGAGCAATGTGAGAAAGAGTTGTAGTTCTAAACAATGAGAATAACTTATTAACCGAAGACAAATATAAATTATACGTACAACTTAAGAATTGATAAATCATAACAATGACAAAAATCTTATAAGCTATAACTTTTGCTTCTCTCCAAATATGTAAATATCCTAGGATTCCACCTCCAGCAACCTGAAGCAAAGCCCATTTCAGAAATTACCCTAAACTAAAACACTTTCGACTTCAGCTTTCACGACTCAGAAGACATGATTTACGTTTTCACTATGAGCATATATGGAGAAATTTTTAGAATGTAATCAACGAGAGAGAAACTGATGAGAAAGTTTACTAGCACTGAAAAAAAGAAACCCAAGAAACATAATTATGGTCCCAAGTAAGTTTCAAGTCTCAACGACACATTTGTACTAACGCTTTACATGGTCCCTGAGTCATCATTCCTTTTATAATATAGTTCCAAACACTGCACCATCATATTGTACCAGCTTATAAAGGGACTTTACATTATTGAACACAACCAAAGATAAGACTTGATTCTGGGCCAATCACGTCGATATTGCTATGCATTGTGATACATATATATCTATCAAGAAAAGATAAATCTTAAAAATTTACGGACAAAAAAAGAAACATAAGTCTTCGAATGCAGAGATACCACAACCTTTGATATAGACATGAACTAGACAGAAATCTTGATATGTCTATAACTACAAACCTGACTAGTACTATGACTGAGTCGTTCACGCAATGTTCTAACGGTGGATAGTAAATTGTCCAATATGTACATGTTCTATCTCTTCTAACAATCAAAACATTTAGTATACTTCAATAAAAACTGAAAAGCTTATAAGTAAGGCTAGATATGCATGGTTGTAGTTTTTTAAAATTTTCTTTGGTTTGAGTTTTTCAACAACCCAATTCTTATTACACGTTTTAGATTTTTAGCGAAAATAGTTTCCGTTTGTTTTCAATCATTTCTTGAGAAATTGGTTGGGTTGACTAAATCAGTCCAGAAAAAATTCATTTAGTTTATTAATGTTGATCTTCTTTATATGATATGATTCTGAACAATTATCTAAATATTTTAGTCGATGTGAAACGTTACAAACACATTTTTTGTCAATTAGATAATATATGTCTGTTTTTAAAAATTCAAATCACATTTATTTGATATATAATATAATTATTCAAATATTTTCAAAAAAACAAAAATAATAGGAAAATCATAATTTTAAATCTTAATCAAATCTTTTAAATATAAATATTATTAAATATAGAATATCTGGTATATGAGTCAGATAATATTTAAACCGATCGATTAATTTTTTTATGAACAAAATCTACAAACGGGTGGAGCATCTCTAAGATCTCACAGTATTTTGCCCCATCCGTCAAAAACTCCATGCAAAAATACTAAAGATATAATATTTGGATATTCTTAAAGGCCAGAGGCCCATAATCAAATTTTGATATGGGCTTGCTTACAAGTTACAAATAGTAATAATCAAGTAAAAACTTTTCATTTGTTGTAGGACGATTATGACTGATAACCTCGGTTGAAGCAATTTGATTCTGGAATTTTTGTGTTCTTTGTGATGTTATTAAGATTCCAAGAGGTATGGAATCTGATCTGTAAAAGTTGACATTTTGGTGACTGGTTTGTGTTCTCAAGGGAAAGTGATTTATAAGTGTTTGATAAAATGTCTCAGAGAGTGGTGTTTCTTCTCTCTATGGGACACTTATCTAGTTATCTGTATGCTTTGTGTGACTGACGAAATGGGCATTGCTCTAGATTTGCATAGAAGGATGATTGCTACAGGATGCAGCCATGCAGGAGTACCATACTTACTTCATTAGATGGCATTGACCTGAGGATTTATAGAAGTCATGACCTGAGTATTATCTTTTCTGCTTTTTGTAATCATATGATACACTTCTAACAGAAACTTCTCGTATGCTTTTCCAAATGGTATTTTTTTTTCTTGCATATAATACAATCGTATATATGTACATTTCTTCTAATGAGAGGAAAACTTGTGTAAGAATATAAAAGAATCACCGTTAAAGGTAGAACAGAGCAAGGATTAGGGTATTTCACGGCAGCTATCTTTGCTAGGCAAAGGAGTGTTCCTCCATGACCAACGCTTAGTGGCCACTAAATCCGGAGGTGACATATCAGACTCCAGCTTCTCCTCGGGCTCTGGATCTTCTCCAACCCTGAACTCCGGGTGGGCGTAGGCGTCTCGAAGGAAAGCTTTGAGGTTTAAGTTTGGTTCACGTATACGGTCCAGTGTATCTTTGATCATGGCTTCCTGCTTTGGCTCGAAACAAGAAAAAGGTTAGCTTACACGCTTTACGTATAGCTACTAGAGATCTTCAGTTATTTCTGTTTTTTGTATTAACTGACCTGTAACGGGTATGTGACAAAGGCAGGTTGGTAACGGTTTTTGCAGTGTTTGTGGAACCCGATGGTCAGCAACGGAAGCACAAGCAGCAAAGGAGTGGACTTAGAAGCGTGTTTGGTGCTTAGAAGACCCATCAAGAGCAGCTGTGAAACAACCAATGCGGTCACAACACGCCTGTGAACGTCAGGCCAGAACTTCCCTGCGCTCTCATACTTTTGGTTATACACATTTATAACCTGCAAATAAAGCATTCATTGTTACTTAACAATGCTCGAGCTTTGGAGGAAAAAGGAAGCGGAAGGTTCAGTTATTTCACCTGATGACGGTACACTACAAAAGCCAGGCCGAAGAAGACGAGGATAAAAGGGAGAAGGATGGGGCTAACTGCTGCGTAAACAAGACCAAGAAGGAAGTAGAGTTGTATTTGAGGCTCACCAGTGTTGAATCCTATGGTTCCAGGATCAGTTGCTTCTTCCCTATCTTTTTCGGTTCTCACGAGGAAGGAGTTCTTTAGATGATAGATTATGAGTGGCTTCAACCTCAATATCTCACCAGCAACACCAGCCCATCCATCCACCATTATGTATGTTATAAAGAAGGTCGCTTTCATTGGAATCGAGACACCAATTGTTTTTGGAATACTGCAGAAATGAAAAAGTCAGAAAGATATGATATCTCTCAGTGAAATGCAGACAAAGAAAGGTCTAAAGAACATACTCGTTTGCAGACTGGTTAAGGAAACTGTTGAGCTGTTGAAACGCAGTCCCGGTGACTATGCTTCCAAGGAAAACATTGATGAATTGGAACATGTAGAATCTAGTTGCAGCTCTTCTTTCTAATGAGGATGTGCTGACAAAACCTTCAAATTTGGACATCTGCATGAGTATTCTTGGGAGGAAAAGGAGGAAGATCTTCAAGGCGATTCCGGGAAGGAAACCTTGGATGATCGACTTTAACAATTTCCTGTTCACAAAGACCAAAAATGGTAAGAGACTTTATCTACTAGGCAGCGGGACAGAACATGTTGAGATAGACAGAGACATACACTTCTATAAGGGGCTTCAAGAAAGGAAAAGCCTTCTCTATGCCTTCGATGTTGGCGAGTGACTGTACAAATGCTATTGGTATCATGAAGAAGAAGGTGAGGAAGAAGTATGCGACGCCGACTATGAGCCTCCTTATCTTAAGGTCTACATATGGCAATGCCAGATTGTCATAGTAGATGTCACGTGGCTCTGCAGCCCACTCAGTTAGCCATTCTGTTGGGTTTCTTGTCTGTTGAGTTTGAGCACAAACCGCTGCTCCCCAACGGCTCTTGAAAGATACAAAAGCTGCAGGCACTATGGACTTTGTGCCGGTCCTTAACCTCTGTTTCTCCTCAGATATCTGAAACATCCAAAGAAAGTTTGATTAAATATGTTGCAAATGAGGTTGGAGAATAAAAGCAATAGGGTAGAGAAGTTAAAATGCTTTACTTCTCTTGTTAGACCCTCAACGACGGACGTGTAATATTTGATTCCATCAGCTTCTTCACCACAGCAGCCAAGAAATCCCATCTACTTATGGACATTGAAATGAGTCTTAAGAGAAACAGCAAATGAGAAAGTTAAGCTTATGTGATTTGCAAATATGAGTTTTACCTTTATTACTGGCCTGTTAGATAGATTCCTCATGTGTTTGTTTATATTGTAATCAAGCAGGTTCTGCATTTGTTTCCTCGTCAGAACCAATTCCGAGAGTTTGGTTGCATCGTGGACTGCCTGAGTTAAAAGCAGATCAACCATCATCAACTCAGAAATCAAGTCAGAGATGTATACAATAGAAAATCCAAAGATGATTATACCTGGAAAGTGAGATAGTGATCTGGATGATTGACTTTGAAGAAATGTTCAACAAGTTCACATATTGATTCATGAGGATCTGCAGGAATGTTTCTTACCAGTACCTAAGATGAAGACAGTTCAACAAGTTTCAGCTATGGGGAAATGGTTTTGTCATAGAGTAAAAAACATCAACAGGTAGCAAAGTTTCATTACAGTGAACTGGTTAGGTCTCCTTTGATCATTTGCAAGAAACTGTAGTCTCATTAAAGCTATATTCTGGTACTCTCTTTTCAGGATAAAGCATGTCCAGAAGGTAATCGCATAAGCCATACACAAATGCACCCAAAATCTACAGAAGATGAGGAGGAGGATCCAGTGAATAAGTAACCATAATGAAACAAAGAAAAAGCCACCAAACTCGGAGAAGTATCTCTTACCTAGGTGACCCATTTGGTATATTTGATAAAGAGAGTTTATCAATATCACTGAAACTTATATTGGAATGCCTTAACCGATCCAATCCTTTGTTTGTCCAATTAACAGGAACCATTGTTGTAAAAGCAACACAAGCTATAGGGAAAAAGATCTTGAGCCTGCAAATTATCCATTAAGAACTCAAATCTCTTAAACCAGAAAAAAAAAAGAAGAGGGCTTGGGGGATAGATCAGTATATATATATATACCCGAGTAAGTAGATCCTCAAGTAGACAACAGAATCGAGTCCAGCGTGATCGACGAGTTCCGGTTCTGGCATTTTAAGTGCTTCAGGCATCCAATTGAGGAAACGAATATAGGACCTGAAGTCCAAATTGATGAATTTGCTACCAAAGCCACCAGTTTGTATAGAACTACTTCTTAAGCCCTTGAGATACCATTTAGGGAAATAGACTCTGTCATTTACTGGTTGAATCCTGAATATAGCAAAAGCTAAGAGAAAAGCAAATGCTGTGACTATATTGATTGCTGCTGCTACTCCAATATCGTTTATTGTAGCCATGAGACTGTGAAAAAGAAGATACTACTACTCTTCCTGTAAAAAAAGATTCAACAGACACAGATTCAGACTTTGCAAGTTGATGTAGGAAATTTCCAAAAAATCTCAACTTGCTCTGTTTTTTTGTTTGACACAGAGAGCATCCAAAAAGAAACATGAACTATATGTCACAGTCACAAACAACACTGAAGAAAGAAAAAAGATCAGATTCAATTCAAATACCTTCTAGAAAAGCTAAAAGACAAAGCTTTATTGCTCTTGTAAGTAACAGAAGAAGAAGAAGAAACAGAGGAGGAAGAAGAAACAGAGGAAGAAGAAAAGTTTGTATTTTTGGAGAAATTAATGAGAAAAATTCAGAATTTTTTCTTGCCGGGTATTTAGGAAATATGTTCAAAGATCATTCGACTAAAAAGATTACTGCAAATTTATTGGTTTATAAATCCGTGAAGAAAAAAGAGAAAAATAAAGTGTTGAGGAGTTGGCAAAATGTGAGCCTTCTAAGTTTATTACAGTGAACTATGAAAGAAAGAAAGAAAGAAATAATAAGATGCTCTTGCTATGAAACTATGAAAGAGACTCAAGAGTAAACTAAAACCGTGACCAAAAAGAAGATGACAAGAAAACTCAATAGTAGATGGTAGTGAGCTTTTTGGATTTTGTCTGGTAACGTTTATTTCCCTTCTAGAGAAAAATATTGGAAATTTTTGATTTGTTCAGTGGGTAAACAACTAGTGGCTATGGTTATTTTGGTGTTTTTGATTCCTAATCTAATGTGTTTAAAATACGTGGATAATATAAAGTTGATGGACACTTCAAAAAAAAAAAACCTTTATTAGTTCTTTTAGCAAGTGTGAACATGTTTGAAAAATATCACAACCACTATTTTTGAATTTTTAAGGCATTTTTAATTATTTGTTTTTGGGTGGATAATTGAAAATTGTAAAGGTGACGAAGTTTTTTTGTTTGTAAGAAAGTGGGTCCGAATCTACTCTCTTGCCAAAAATATAAATTTAGATCCAATCTTCATTATCCGTATTTTAATATCGTGGTTATTGCCAAAACTTATCAAAGTTTTTTTTTTTGTATTTTATAAAATAGAAACAAGCTTGTCGGATATGTTCATTGCATTGTGATCGTCATCGTGATCAATAAGTAAATCTATCTATCGTAATCTTGTGTGTTACGGCCTTATGGGTGAATATGTTCATTATGAATATGGTGTACATTACGTAGATTCGTTTTTCGTGAATACTAATGATACAAATAAAATTGTTTCTTGTAACTTTTTTATTGCTCCCTCGTCATAAATATTTGTACCACAAATAAACATAAGCTAAAATGATAGGTACTATACTCATTATTATAGAGTTGATATTTGTCAAACCAATATTTGCATCGTTTGTGTTTTCTAAGTTGCATAACAAAGAATAAACTTCAAACTAATGTCATCTATGTCATTAATTATGTTTCTACCACTACTAATGTTTTGTAGTGAACTAGTGAATAGTGATGGTAATAAAGTTAACGGTGGAATATCTTTTCAGCTATCACTAGCTCTTTGAATACATGTTTCCAGCCATAATAAAAGGTTAGGGGAATATAAATAATTATTAATTAGATATTCGTTTTACTGCTTTTAAGAAGAAAGATCTGGATCCACTTGAATTAATCAAGAAATTAATTAGCATTATAATGGTTATAGCTAGTACTAAATAATGCGTGGTCAGAAGTTAATCTAATACTTGAAGGGACATTTGTTGGTGATATAAGGATTTATTTCAATTTTAATTTTTTTTTGTTTCAAAACTTGTTTTGGTAACTTGCAAAGTACGAAAGCTCTTCCTCCTTACTCTATTTTCAGCCACAGAAGTTGACTTAGAGAGAAAATAGAAATCATACATAAAGAAACTCTCACCAAGCAACTTGGTCTCTATTTTCCTAAAACCTTTCTATTAAACAATCACTCTCAATCATTGTCGTGACTACTTCTGACCCACAGTAATAATACTTGCACATTAAGCATCATTGTCTTTTTTTTTTTTGGTCGTTGTATATATTGTCGACATTTTTGGTAAGTCAAAAGTTGGACAATTTAAGTCTCTGGGCTCTACTAAATCCATACGTGAAAATATTTCGGATTGTGACTTGAAGAATCAAATGGTGTCATAAATAATACAAATGGTTCGATGCTTCTCTGTTCAAACATTTGACACTTTCAATATTACAATCAGTTTTCAATAACAATTGGTGGAAACCGGATACAGAAATCAGCTACTCTTGCCATGAACAGCAATCTGGTGAATGTCCATGTCTTTGAGCATCACAGATCGACCACATGAGTCGCATGGTGCAGTTCTTGAACCACAAGTACTCTCATGTTCAGACATTCCTCTCATCCTGTCTCTAGTATCAGCTGCAGAGTTACCCGCTTCCACCATATCTCCACAGAATCTACACGCGATTAGGCGAAGAGGACAATCTTTCCCTTGATGTTGAACCTGCAACAGAATCACAATCTCATGTTAATTTACAAGTTCTAGCACAACAAGGTAATGAGAACGAACAATGATTGCAACCATTTTTATATACGCACCATCTGTTCTTTCTCAAGTACTATTCCGCAGCCACAAGTGAGTGGTTCATGGAAAACTTTTAAATGTTTCTCCATCTCTGTTGGCTGCAATGCTTTCCCGCATTTTTCACAGTGCAAATGGTTTTTCGCCTCTTCGACTCTGAGAACGATTCCACACCCGTGATGGTTACAAACCACGTTGTGTCTGCTACAGTACACCTCGTGCAACGCGATACTCCTGCTTGGAATTGAATGCTTACAGTTCCTACATTCTACTGTATCAACATCTGACGAAGATGATACAGCCCGTTCCCCAACCTTAGCTCCATCAATGCTTTCTTGGACCAGTACTGAGACCTGGTACTTGACTGTTCCTTTGAAGCCGTAAACACCTATACTGTAAGTCCCTGAGCTCAAAGCCCTCTCCTTTGATACCAAGATCAAGGTCTTTGAACCCACGTCGTGTGAAGACCACTCGTGTTGATTAAGAGATGGAAATAGAACCGGGTGCTTTGACACATAGAGATCCGTATCCGCTCCAACTTTCTCCACATCTACCTTTACAATAACTTTGACGCTTCCTGCCATTACTTTTTCTACAGTAGCCTCGTCAATCACAAACTTATAGTAATCATACCGACCTTCCTCAACTGTTCCAGATTCAGATTTCCCATATTGAAGCGGCTTTAGCACATGCTGATTCGGTTGATCTGAAACTATATCTGGACTAACAATATCAACCTCAATGTCAGTCTCCAGAACCGAAATGCTAGTGGCAGGTCTTAACTCAAGAACCTGAAGCTTGTAAGAGACCTGCCCATAATTAACCAAGAGAACATCGTCTAAAGAAAGTGTAGCATGTTGACGAAGAATAGTTTCAAGTATTGCTTTATGGTTAGGCAAATCCGAGAAACCAAGGTTATCAGGTTGAAGCTTCGCGTAACTGCCTTTAGGCAATCGGATATACCGAATTTCCACCAAAGGAACATCCATTGGATCATGCGTTGAAAACAAATTGCTCCACACATGTGGAGGAAGTCCAATAGTGCCATCTTCAGCAGTAAACTCAAGAACACCAGAATGTGTTGTCTTTTTATTATCCGCATGGTCAACAACAGAGAGCTCAAAATACAAAGGACCTTTATCGAAAGCTCCTTGATCAGACAACTCAGTAAAACATGATGGTGGTAGTTTAATCTTATCTCCATTTCCTTGAAAAGAAACAGCTTGGAAGACTCGTTCAAACACTATTCCATCTCCAGATACTAAACTCTCTTGCATATGTTGATCAGCCTAAACACAGGACAATAACAAATCATCAGAGAGAGAGCCCTCCATAAGTTTCACATCAAGCTACCAAAACTAACAACAAACTATGAACTTTCAAAGCAAGATGGTCAATGTCAAAGTTATATGCATCAAAATCTACAATAATCCCCAAATGAACAATACCCATTTGTAATACATATACGAATCTGGTGAACTAGATTAGAATCACACTGTTCTACAAAATCAAAATCCCAATTGCAGAACCTACACAATTTTACGAGGAATCCAAAAACCTAGGAGAGCATTTACCATACAGAAGAAACGCAAAATTGTCAAATTCTAAAAACCCAGTAAGAATAGAGATAGAGGACCTTAATCTGGGCTTCGATGGCGTCAAGTCTTCTAGCTCTTTGAGCAGCTTCAATGGCTTCGCGTTGCTTAATCGCAGCTTCCTTTGATTTCTTCTCGCGTTCGAGTTTCAGTTTCGCTCTTTGCTTCCTCTCTCTCTGCTCTCTTTCAAGCTTCTCTTTCGCTGATCTAAGCTCGAAATCCATTTTCTGATGATTCGAAATCTGTAGATTGGTGGAAGAAAAAGAAAAAAAAAACAAAGGAAAGAGCTTCTGATTTCTCTTGTTCTTCAAGAAAAGCTTTAAGAGAAAATTGTTTTTGTGATATTTATTAGTCAAATAAAGAGTATCTGGAAGGATCTGGGCCTTTCTCAAATTCAAGCCCAACCAAGAAACCCCAGATTTTTTATATTGTATATTTGTATTGCTTGCTGAAAAAGTTGTCATTTTGTTGATCTGAGTATTTGTATTGCTTTCCATCACTTGTGCATGCGTGAAGGTATTAACCCACCTTGTTGAATGCGAACTTTGTTTTCCTTTATGAACATACTTTGATACTTGTTTGTCTACGTACATCCGATGTCTTCTTATAAGTAAAAGTATACTTATTTGTGCTTGTTACATTGTGTGATTGGAAATCTTTGTATTTTATGAATAAACTATATTTACTTTTATGAATAAACTATTTTGTTGTGTGCTATGCCATGATCAGAGGTAATATGGGTCTCTAACCAAGATTTACAAATGATATCCTATGGTTCTCGAGTAACACTTATATATGCTTATAACATTTGGCTAGGTTCATTCACATCATTCTATTTTTTCCTTTTTCGTTTTTTTACGTCTTTCGCACCATTCATAAGAAAAATGAAATGATGAATTTGAATACAAGCTGGTTAAAATACAAAGACAGTACATATTTCTTTATGTTTTCTTTTTGCCTTTTTTTTTTTT
>Ga0041059_1001674_pt1 | contig 17313 bp, 8 predicted proteins | sample AraColnosormetaG_FD_56232 | JGI IMG/M metagenome (GOLD analysis project Ga0041059, IMG submission 56232) | Arabidopsis roots microbial communities from North Carolina, USA - Col MF nosort | ecosystem: Host-associated > Plants > Roots > Unclassified | place: USA: North Carolina | collected 2013-09-02
GGACTGGTGGGCCGACTGGTCGATGGGCCGTCACACCAATGGGCTGACGGACCTATCCTCCAAGGACATGGGCCACGGTTATGGAGTCCATCCAACAAGTGATTTACAACAAGAAATTATTTATGAATAATGATATATCTTATGTATTTTGGTAATTTTCCTTTTGAATCTGAAAGACGTTCAACCATTTAAGAGAATTTTCACGCTTTTTTTTTTCTAAAAGTGAAAAGTGTTTAATTTTGTTATGGTGTTTAAAACGACTTTTGAATACTAACATAAATCACATATACACAACAACACATTATTTGTTCATATTTTGAAAATTTAACTTCCATTTCTAAAAAGATACATATCAACTCCGCAAAATTAAAAGTACAAGGCAATATAAGTGGTTGTCATCATTGTCAAATTTGTAAATTTTGATAAATAGTAATATCAATTCAAAATCCTCGCAACGAGAAGTTCAAGTCCACATTTATAACTTTGAAAATCTAATGCATGTGATTGTAAAACCTTTTAGAAGATCTGTATGAGAGTTATATTTATTTTGATTTTATAGAATTGAGCTGTATTTTTGGAGATGAGAGCTAAAGTTGCAAAAGAAGACTACTTAAAAGTTTTTTTTACAAAAAATAACGTTTGAAAAAATATGATTATTGTAGGAATAACAACGAAGATATAGGCGTTAAATTTATTAAGTTGAAGGAAAAACTGATAATGATTATATTTTTAGTGTTTGATCCTAAAATGAGAAAGCGCGACCGAGGTAATGTGTCCCCCACAGTCAATATTTTCACGATTATCTCGCCGAAGAGAATGTCACAGATATTATGATATGTGGCGAGAAAGAGCTGAGCCTAGGTATTTGAGCTTGATGCCACTCTACGTACATTGAAGCCTCTTTTTCCTTCTCAAACCCAATGACTGTTTTTGGATGGAATAACTAATGTTCTAGATGAGGATGAAGGTCTTGAGTAACATGGTTGATGTAAGCCATCATGTCGAAAAAGAGTAATCAGTAGATGGAGTGTCTCAATTTTAGTGTTTCCTTCTCTTGTGTGAGTCACCTGAAATTTGGACTACTTTGTTCCTCTATATCATCTTCGTTTTAAAGTTGAACAAAACTATATAGTAATAGATGGTAGATTCATTAAACAACAAATTATTAGTTAAGTGTGGAAGATGAAAAACACTACTGACACCCCTAGTCTTGCGATTGTTTTGGTTGTCTAACAAGGAGATTCACAAACTTTTATTCAAAACACGATTACAGCTTGTAAAGAAATTGTGGAAATATTTTTTTAAAACTCTCTAACTATGTTTTAATCCAATAAACCAAGCTACGGGACTTAGTTAACAAAAAACCAACTTTTAGAGTTCTTTTCAATCCCAAAGAAAAAATGGTATTATTTTGGAGTGATATGGACTAACTAAAGGTCGAACTTATATCCATAACTTCATCAGAAACACAAATTGCTGAATTAGTACCAAAATTTTCTTGGAAACTTACAAAATTACAAGTTTCCTACCAAATAAGAGTTTTTTTTTTCTCTTCGAAGTCTTTGGACCATTAGTCATGTGATGACCTTAAAAAGTCAATGTAATTAGAGAATGTATACTGACATATATTTCTCTACGCGATGGGTTCATTTTTTTCCCACTCAGAAATATACCTATTTAAAATCCTGGAGTTTTAATTGATGAGAAGAGATATTTATACATGAAATAAAGAGAAAATTATGGCAAGTATAATGGAAAAGGAAAAAAGGGGAACAAGGATCTTACAGAGAAATTTACTTTTGTAAAAGGCACATAAGTAACAAGCTGGAGCCCTACACTTTTGCCAAGCTGTTGGGGAAATTTTAGGAAACAAAATCAGATATTCAGATCCCAAATCAAATCTTTCAATTTTATTATTGTCAACATCGAATCTTTAATTCAAAACTTCACTTTTTCATTTCAATTAAAATCTGGTTGTAGTAATTAGTAGTGGCTGACTCCAAATAGGCGAACAGATTCTATTTATCATTACAATTCCTAGTCCCACATTTTTAACATAAGTAGCACTTACTTTTTTCAAATAATGTTTCTGCTTTTTCTGAAGTTTTCTTTCTTTAATATTTGCCTTTTTTTAGTTTTATGCTTTTTCTTGGCTCTGAATTATATGGTTGGCTTGTCAACCAAATTGTGTTGGAAATTGGTGCTCTTTGACATCAAATAGTATAGATGATTGCGTCCCCTATATCTTATACATACAACTGTAATATCAGATTATTGTTTCACTATATTTTCTTGCACTGTATACAAATAAAAAAGAGTTCGTTTTAAAATAGTTAAAACTGATTAACTTATCACTGTACAAACTAGTACATGTACATATAGAATTAGCTCAGCTGCTTAATCAACTTGTAATAACAAAAAATGACCACTATTATTTCTGAATAAAAAACCCAATAAAATCCATGTTTATGAAGATACACATGAACGTGGAACAAGGAAAATGGTGTTTTACAAGAACTAGAAAATGACATTACAAGGATCTAATGGACTAAAATTATTAGACAGGAAGACAGTAAAATGTGAGCTGTATCAATTTTCTACCGAAAAGGGTATCTATATATCATCAGTATGGCATAGTGGACTTGGTAACATGAGCATTTAGTAAGCTATTTGTTCTTTCTGGAAAGAGCATCCTTAAAAAAAATGATGGAGATGTTGAATTTTGTGAACACTTTGTCATACAATAAAAAAAGGTGAGTTTCAATTAAAAAAAAAAAGGTGGAACTCTATATATTTAGCATTGGTATGCACATACATATATAACTTTGAGTTATGTCCATCATAGATGACTATCTAGATACCCATGGTTTTATGTCATTCACATAAATTAAAGGATGAAACATTTGCTAAATTGGGTGAATGGAAGAACTTGGTCAAGTTAGAGAAGTAAAATAGGTTTGAAAGCTTGAGAACTGAAAACATGTTGGAGTCTATAATTCATAGTCGACTAATTGTGTAAGAAACAATTTCTCGTTTCTAGCTTTTACAATTTCATTTGTGACTTTCCACGAAGTATTGGTTCTTTTTTCTATTTTGAATATTAGAGGAGCCAGAGTGTCCTCCAAAAAAAAAAACATAAAAAAAAACATATTCGGTGATTCAAAACAATTCATATGTTTACCACTCTGGCTCAAAACAATTCACAGAAAACCATAAACTTGTACTAGTTAAGTTCTAAGCTATGTTAAGGTCTTCACATATTTTCATGTATTGGAAGCAATTTAGTTATAAGCGTATATATTAGTTTGATATGCAAAGTAGATTGCTTATACGTAGACTGTAGAGTTTGACACAAATATCGAATCTAACAAAGTTTAAACATATTCTTGAGTCACAGCATATATAATATCGGTTTTAGGTTTATTAGGACGTGGTTGCTGTAGTTTATACAAGCATGAACTCAACTCTGGAGTTTGTATGCATTAGATTCGAGCACCAAAACATTTATGCTTGCATGATAGCAATGTGACAAGGCTTTGGTTTGACGTGTCACAGTCACTAATGCTCTATTTGGCACGCTCTACCTTCATTGATTCTCGTTTCTACCAAAAAAAAAAAAAAGTTTCACTGATTCTCGTTCTAAAAATATTTACTTGTAGTATGTAAATTAGCTATGTAAAACATTAATTATATTTTTAGTCGAATTAATGGCAATGTTGCCTCAAGAGACTGATTTGCTTTTCCGTTGTGGTCTACGTACTAATTATCATTTTTGCCTTAGCGTCGTGTTAAAATGACTTCTACACGGGGTTTTCTTGGTTATATGTTACACAAAGTATTGCATCATAAATTATAAAAAATAAGAAATGCATCATCATTTATTTGTATTAAAAACAGAATAAAATGAAAATAATATTAAATAAAACTGAATTTTGATGAGAATTCTTATGTAGTTAATGTATACAAATTATCTACATATATGTAATAATATTGTAAGACTTATAGTAAGTTAGAATTTTTTAAAAAAATATATATAAATTGAAAAGAAATCTTGTATAGTTATTAATAGTCATATTTAATCTTTTTAAGTTAATCTAATAAAGTTGTCGATAAAAAAAAGTGTTTAATATTTTGTAATTGAACTTTTGAGGAGAAGTAGACTTAAACTTGTAACATTGAAATGCATGTTACCGTTCATGTGCCGATTTTAAAACAAATTTAGCTTTAAAACTCTTACTTCTTGATCTCAAAACGATTCAACCTCTAAAAACTTAATGCTGATTTTAAAACGTATATAACTCCAAAAAATCATATTATGTTACGAATGGTGTAATATTAAAAAAAAAATATAAGGGAGAGAAAAAATAATAATCTAAAGAATTAAAATTCCGCGGGAAATAAAAATAACCTCACAAAACCTTTAACAAAAATAATAATAACAATAAGCTCACATAGAAGAGGGAAAATAGGTTTGAAACATAATTAAAATTTGCAAAGTATTTATTAGTGGTCCAAAATGAGTCCTCCTCCACAAGGGAAGAGACCTCGCTGGACGAACAAGCCGTTGTCGTACATTTGGCATCAAAGGGTCCCAATTATTTGTGAACCATCCGATTCCAAAATGCTTTAAACTCTCAATGGTCCTTCGCATTCATTGTCTTAACGGTCTCAAATGGACCATTTCAGTTTTCGTCCGTTAATTGATTTAATTAAATGGGAAAAGATGATCGGACGGTGATATTAGCAGTCAAATATGACATGTCCTATCATCTCACGGCTGTGATTTTATGATTTTCGTTTTGTTCGGTTATGAATCTCATTGTTCAATGATTAAAAACGAGTAATCTTGGAATTTTAATATATGTCAGAAGATTTGACGTGACGATGCATCTCTCCATAATTACTCACGAGGATTTTAACTAATAAAAGCCACACCAAACTTTACCAATGTTTTTGTTTTGTTTTCCATAATTTTGAATCATCTAATGAGACTTGTACTAATTGCGGTATTTGTGTTGCACCAAAGTTTCAGCTTTTACAGATTTGGTTATACAAATTAGGTTCGTTTTTAGGCTGGGCTTTGAAGCTCAATCGTTGGCCAACAAAATTTTGAGTGATGCGTTGGAGTATCTTAATTCCATAACATATTCTTTGTAACTCAATACACAAATAAATTTTTAAAAATTATAATTATTTATATATATAAAAGTGAAGATGTTGGTTTGTTTTAGTTTTTCTTTCTAGCTAATGTGCTTATATTATGGTAGAATTTATTTTATCTACGGTGAGACTATTCGAAATTAAAAAATATTTACGAGTTGGAGATTTGGAGTGATGCTGATATTTTTTTTATCCATCCATCTCCGATCAAGAAACTATTAGCATCACTCCAAGTCTCTAATTACTCGTAAGAAAAAGAACAACAATAGCTAACAAAATTCGTAGCCTATCATCAGTTCATCACGTAGTAACCTAACAAAAAGAAAGGATGACGCATGCTTGTTATTTTGCTAATATATGCTCAAAAGTTTTTTTCTAATTGATGAGATATACACATAAATGGTATAATATTAAGTAAGCTAGCGCTATATCAAGTTGATATTAACATCTTGGACCTTGGCCTTGCTTTACATGCCTACATGTTTTTGGCGATAGATTATGTTTTATCTTCTAAATCCTTTTTAAAATTTTCTTGTATTTCATTTCTAACTTAGAGACATACATATATGACGAGAACCTCGACCATATGATCATCTACACCAGGAAATTGCATATTAAGATTTACTACACATGCTTGCACTCATTTGTATTTTCTTTCACAAAAATAATAATAATCATTCTACTGGTAATCTGGCAGCAAAATTTACACGTTAATATACTTTTATCAAAAGATCAATGACATATGACCATGCCGAATATACATACTTGATGTCCTGTATTTGACTTTGGTGTAGGTGATATTCTTGAATACTTTCTTCCTATTTGAAATATATATCTAAATAAGGAAACGAAAGCCAAACAATTAACAATCTGTTCAAGTAATCATGAGAAAGCAATAGTTCGAAGAAAATAATTTAAAAGAAAAAATAAAGACAAAGTGGAAACAAATACATTTTAGAAAAGTTAAGACATTCATGAAATAAATATCAAAGTGGAAACTATTACCTATGACTCTATGAGTTTGACTATGCGGGAAACGGTAGTCAAATTGCAGACAAACTGCAAATTATTAGTCAACATGGTTGTAGACCGTTAGAAGAAAACAAAACATATATATATATATATATCTACTGGTTTTAGTTTGGGCTTGTACCGGTTATCGGTTTGGTAACATGGCGAAAATTTTGATCCAACCACCCTAGACCTGATTTAAAAACATGGCAAATAAGCATTTTGGACTTTTTTTTTTTGTGTCGATTTTATATAGAACTCAAACGAACAAAATCTGAAAAATATTGTTTATATAAGTGATATGAAACGGTTCAGTACAAATTTTTCGCGTCATGTTATCCGCTTTTATATTTGTATTACGAGAAATTATGGATAAAAAAAAACTTGGAGTTCAATTCATCAAATTTTTCATTAATTATTTTTTTGCTCGCATGCCAAATTACTAAAATCATTTGATAGTGGCTGCAATTTGTTTTCATATTTTCTTTTTCGATTTCCTTGAATCAACAATATTTTTTTCTCTGTCATGTATTTCAATATTATATTTTTGGGTCAAATTTCAATCTTATGTTTTTACATTAGAAGGTCTAATATTTGAAAAGAACACTTATAGTGGTTAAATGGCAACATAAAATGACATATGAAGTATATACATATCAAAAGTAGTGTGTTAAGTTAGGGTTACAAATCTAAATAAAAGATAGTGTTGCAATTTTGTTTTTTTTATTAATTCTATGACAAATTGGTTTAAACAGTTTTACGTAGATCTTTTTAGCATATATAATCATTCTTACAAATAATTGAGGATTGATATAAAAACATGTCATATTGAAGAATAATGTATCTATAAACGGGTGCATGTGTGAAAAACCAGATGATTACACAAAAACCTCTCACATGCGAAGAGATGAGACAAAGATTCTAAAGTGGAAATAAGTGTAGAAATGAGGTGCAAAGAGTGGTCCTGACTAAAAGGTCTCAGAAGATACTAATGCCTTCCTGGTGAAATGCAATAGCGATTAAGATTACAAAAGTGATGTCTCTTCACTTTAGGGTCCACTCTTCTTCTCTCTTTTTTTCCTTTTATAGCTGAATCGAAGATGACGGATCGTGATCGTGCATACTCATAATTGGATACTTGTCTCTCTTTTGTGTTTTTTCTTTCTTAGCTTACATTACAAGAGAAAGAATAAAGTGTTGTTAGATTCCAATGCATATACATATATATACTTATAAGTGTTGAACAACGGATATTCCATTTTATTCGTTATGTGACACTCTTGTTGTTGTTGTAGTTGTTGTTGTTGTTCTGTATCACTAAGTCGTGTAAACAAGACAAATTCTTATGATTTATTGTAATTTTATGTAAAGAGAATTTTACACAATCTTCTAAACCATACCGTAAAATATGTTGCCGCACATTCTCTTGGTTTTGAAAGATTTGTTGGACTCTCCAAGCCAAATCCAACTCCCACATTAGCTCTGTATCAGCCAAAGTATTATTGTATAGATTGGTCAAGTGATGATCAGATACAATTGGAGCTTAGCAAAAGTTGTGGGGCTGATGGTTGGTGAAAGCATGACACTATGAGAGTGTGATAACACTTAATTACTCAGTCACTCACTATCCCCCATTTCCCAAAATTGTCACTTCTTTATGCTTCTTTTTCAATTTCCATTTTCATTTCTTTAGTAGTAAGAAATCAAAATAATATCTCTCAAGTCTCACCGTGTGTGTTTATATATATATACCAAGTCTCTTTTTTTCTGTTGAGTGTCTGAATTCCCGATTTGGTTATAGCAACCTTTACAAAAGTATTTACATGGTAGGTAGAGAGTGTTGGAAAGAAGTATGTGATACAATAAATCAATCAAACACAACAAACATAAAAAAAAAGAAAAACTTATGATTATTTTGCTTAATAGAACAAACAGCTAAGTGGAATCTAAGCGGTGTATGTTATTAAAAAGAAAGAAAAAAATTAGATTCAAGTTCACATAATAGATTTTTTTAAAAGGCTAATGCTACGTATAACTATCAAATCCTATAATATACAAATAATTGAGTGACTTACACTAAAATTTAATCAATATGCTAAGTATATTGTCACCTAACCATTCGAGCCCCTTTTGTTTTCGGGACAGTGAATATTCCACTGTCTCGTTTGAACTGATGAACATGTGACAAAGAAAATGCACTTTCACATTTGAAAGCAAATATGTTTAACACAGTGATAGAGGATTGTTGCCAGAAAAGAAGGTGATATTGGGTTTTTGATGTCGGGCCTTTTGGGTATAAGGCCCATTGTATTTGCAAATCACATCTCAAAAAAGAAGGTAATGTTGGTTTTTTTATCTAATCAAAATATCATAAGAGTTTATAGCCATAAATAACGAGGTATATAGTGGTTACATTATTCGGAGCTTAATCGGAAGTGTTGAGTTAGCCGAATATTAGCCCACAAGAGAGTATAAAACTAGGTTTACGTTTAGGTAACGATAAAACTATGATAAGTGACACAACTAAGTGAGGACAAACACACAAATAAATATTTTATGGAATTCATTAGGGTCAATCGAAAAATGTTTCGAGCTTCAGAAATTAATGAACTAAATATTAAGAATCCCACATTAAAAGTTTGAGAAGCCTATAATAATGTATATGTACCATATAATAATTCACTCAGTACCACCAATTAGTTTTGAATTGTAGGCCGATAATTCCTAAAATACCTTTGTATGTTCATTTCCTCAAACTTCATGTTTAGATGTCCATTCTAAGCGGAAAAGGGGTATTAGAATGTTTCTATTCGCCATATCAGAAGTTGATAGGCTTCTAGAGTAATGTATAAGATACATAAGCGCTTTTACTTATTGTCAACTGGTTTTAATTTAGAACCTCATGATATTAACGTTAAGATTGTTGACCCATGTAAAATGACTCAAGTAGGATATATTGCAAGTGAGTAGAATGAAAATTCCACATTCAAAATGTGATTAAACCGTAATATATAAGTGGTATTTGGGAGTCTACTCACTACCAATTAGTTTGGGACAGTACAAATGTTATAATGTTATCACTGGAAAAGAAAAAAGGCAAGCATAGCGTCCGTAGTTGGGATGAGAGTTACTATCAAAACTATTTGAACCAAAATCAACAACATTAAATACATAGGTGTTCACTCATTCTCCAACCATGGATTGATGAAACAAAATAATATCGAAAATAATGATGAAAACGAATGAATATTGGTGAGCCATAAATGAGTTGGTTGTTCGTTTTAATTTCTCTTTGTCTGAAAAGTCCACACGAAAGTTAAGATTACCAGATCCCCCACACTCTTTTGGTTTTGCTTTTGAACATATTCTCGATCGAAGTGAAAAAATTTCTTCGGCACATGACACTGAAGTACCGTCGAAACATGCCAACGGGCAACGACCGTCCATCATTATTAGTAGTTTGATTTTGATATAATTAATTGATATTTTAAAATTAAGATATCGGAAAAGAAAAATAAATATTCAAAGAATAAAGTAAAATAATTATCATTTTTAATAACTTTCTTACTTCTAAAACTTACTCTCATTATAATCCTCCTATATTTAATACACAAATTATGTTGTTATGCCATATTTTGTTTTCAGATTAAAATGTTTTTATTGAAAATCTTCTAATTACTATATATTGTTATAATGTATCTACGTTGTAATGTGAATCTAAGCTTTTTAAAATTTGAAAACATTAATTTTTGTACAAAAATAAAATAAGTATTACTCCCTATGTTTCTATATATATGATGTTTGGGTTAAACGCAACTATCATTTAATACTGTAGTTTTAAAAATTCAACCAATCACAAAAGAGATGGTATAATCTAAAAAGTCATAAAATCAATACATTTAAAATTTGTATTGAAACTTGTAAAATAGCTTATATAATGAAACAAAATAAAAACACTATAACATCCTATATAATGAAACAGAGAAAGTATTATTAATAGCTATCTACCGCGTTTAACTATCACACTAAGCTTGATCGATAGATTGAGTCAGAGTGGTACTAAAATCCTAATTATATATATTGGATGCATGAGAAGTTTCTTTAAAGATGTAATCTATTTCAAATAATTATTTGGAATATGGCCAATTTTGTTAGTTCATTGAAACGTCAACTTTTTACTTGCAACCACTTTGTAGGACCATTAACTGCAAAATAAGAATTCTCTAAGCTTCACAAGGGGTTCGTTTGGTGCTATAAAAACATTGTTTTAAGAACTGGTTTACTGGTTCTATAAATCTATAAATCCAAATATGAAGTATGGCAATAATAATAACATGTTAGCACAAAAAATACTCATTAAATTCCTACCCAAAAAAAATCTTTATATGAAACTAAAACTTATATACACAATAATAGTGATACAAAGTAGGTCTTGATATTCAACTATTCGGGATTTTCTGGTTTCGAGTAATTCGTATAAAAGGTTTAAGATCTATTATGTTCACTGAAATCTTAACTTTGTTTTGTTTCCAGTTTTAACTAGTAGAAATTGAAAGTTTTAAAAATTGTTACTTACAATAAAATTTGAATCAATATCCTTAATCAAAGGATCTTAAGACTAGCACAATTAAAACATATAACGTAGAATATCTGAAATAACTCGAAAATATCTGAACTAAGTTAGTAGTTTTAAAATATAATCCCGGTTTGGACCGGGCAGTATGTACTTCAATACTTGTGGGTTTTGACGATTTTGGATCGGATTGGGCGGGCCAGCCAGATTGATCTATTACAAATTTCACCTGTCAACGCTAACTCCGAACTTAATCAAAGATTTTGAGCTAAGGAAAACTAATCAGTGATCACCCAAAGAAAACATTCGTGAATAATTGTTTGCTTTCCATGGCAGCAAAACAAATAGGACCCAAATAGGAATGTCAAAAAAAAGAAAGACACGAAACGAAGTAGTATAACGTAACACACAAAAATAAACTAGAGATATTAAAAACACATGTCCACACATGGATACAAGAGCATTTAAGGAGCAGAAGGCACGTAGTGGTTAGAAGGTATGTGATATAATTAATCGGCCCAAATAGATTGGTAAGTAGTAGCCGTCTATATCATCCATACTCATCATAACTTCAACCTCAGCTCCTTTCTACTAAAACCCTTTTACTATAAATTCTACGTACACGTACCACTTCTTCTCCTCAAATTCATCAAACCCATTTCTATTCCAACTCCCAAAAATGGCGATTCGTCTTCCTCTGATCTGTCTTCTTGGTTCATTCATGGTACTTATAAACTCAAAACGAACAAAACATGATTACATTCTTACTACTTTTTATTCATTGTGGTTTGATGTTATTTTCTTTTTATTATTGAAGGTAGTGGCGATTGCGGCTGATTTAACACCGGAGCGTTATTGGAGCACTGCTTTACCAAACACTCCCATTCCCAACTCTCTCCATAATCTTTTGACTTTCGGTTAAAATATTTTACTTTGCCATTCCCAACTCTCTCACTTATTTTTGTTCTTAATGTTAGAAATACATGTTTGTTCTGAATTTATATTATGAATTTATATTATGGTTTTCACTAGTGTTAGAAATACATGTTTGCCATTCCATTCCCAACTCTCTCCATAATTAACTGTTTTTTTTCTTTCTTTTCTTTAAAACACACAAAAAATATTTATTTACATAAATGCAAATAAAGATGTGTTTGACTTGTATTATTACAATTTCTTTTATATTTCAACATATTTTTCTGAATTTGTATGTAGCAAATAAATGTATTCTTTTTTAGTTGTTAATAAAATAAATGTTTCCTTACCAAACTTTTTTTTTTTGCAGATTTTACCGACGAGAAAAGTACCAACGTCCAAGTAGGTAAAGGCGGAGTAAACGTTAACACCCATAAAGGTAAAACCGGTAGCGGAACCGCCGTGAACGTTGGAAAGGGAGGTGTACGCGTGGACACAGGCAAGGGCAAGCCCGGAGGAGGGACACACGTGAGCGTTGGCAGCGGAAAAGGTCACGGAGGTGGCGTCGCAGTCCACACGGGTAAACCCGGTAAAAGAACCGACGTAGGAGTCGGTAAAGGCGGTGTGACGGTGCACACGCGCCACAAGGGAAGACCGATTTACGTTGGTGTGAAACCAGGAGCAAACCCTTTCGTGTATAACTATGCAGCGAAGGAGACTCAGCTCCACGACGATCCTAACGCGGCTCTCTTCTTCTTGGAGAAGGACTTGGTTCGCGGGAAAGAAATGAATGTCCGGTTTAACGCTGAGGATGGTTACGGAGGCAAAACTGCGTTCTTGCCACGTGGAGAGGCTGAAACGGTGCCTTTTGGATCGGAGAAGTTTTCGGAGACGTTGAAACGTTTCTCGGTGGAAGCTGGTTCGGAAGAAGCGGAGATGATGAAGAAGACCATTGAGGAGTGTGAAGCCAGAAAAGTTAGTGGAGAGGAGAAGTATTGTGCGACGTCTTTGGAGTCGATGGTCGACTTTAGTGTTTCGAAACTTGGTAAATATCACGTCAGGGCTGTTTCCACTGAGGTAAAAATACTAACTACTGTTTTTTAATTACCGGTTTAGTTTTGACTGAAAACATATAAGATTAATACTAAATATAAGATAATTTGTATATAATCAATTCGGTTTTCTTTGGATAATTTTTTGGAAAGGTTGATGTAGTTTCTGTCAAATTTACTTTTCTTCTTTTATGAATAAAAAATAAATATAAGACATAAATAACTATGATAGATTTGGGTCAGGTTGATGTAAAAAACATATACAAATAGCTACTATGTACTTAGCTATAATTATTTTTAAGAAATATTAAACATGGTTCGATCTAATTTTTCTTAGATAGTTTAACATAGAAATTATTTCTTAATTTAAGTTCGTGTGGTTCGTTTATACTCAAATTAATTGGTTTACGTTTGGCTTTAGCTTCGGTTTCTTTGGATTTACATATATAAACCAATCTAACCATTCATGAAAACACATGGTTCGGTTTAGTTGCAGTTGATTTGTATGTCCACACCATATATATTGTGGCTAATATTTTGGCTATAAACCAATGTAACTTTGGTTACTACAGGTGGCTAAGAAGAACGCACCGATGCAGAAGTACAAAATCGCGGCGGCTGGGGTAAAGAAGTTGTCTGACGATAAATCTGTGGTGTGTCACAAACAGAAGTACCCATTCGCGGTGTTCTACTGCCACAAGGCGATGATGACGACCGTCTACGCGGTTCCGCTCGAGGGAGAGAACGGGATGCGAGCTAAAGCAGTTGCGGTATGCCACAAGAACACCTCAGCTTGGAACCCAAACCACTTGGCCTTCAAAGTCTTAAAGGTGAAGCCAGGGACCGTTCCGGTCTGCCACTTCCTCCCGGAGACTCATGTTGTGTGGTTCAGCTACTAGATAGATCTGTTTTCTATCTTATTGTGGGTTATGTATAATTACGTTTCAGATAATCTATCTTTTGGGATGTTTTGGTTATGAATATACATACATATACATATAGTAATGCGTGGTTTCCATATAAGAGTGAAGGCATCTATATGTTTTTTTTTTTATTAACCTACGTAGCTGTCTTTTGTGGTCTGTATCTTGTGGTTTTGCAAAAACCTATAATAAAATTAGAGCTGAAATGTTACCATTTCTATGTTTTGGCTTAATTGACAGGAAATTTTAATTTTCAGCAAGTAGACCATATTAATTGGTGATACCCAATATGAGTGTTTAAAACATTTTGTAGAATTAATTTTATTACTAGTTTAATATGAGTGTTTGAAAGAGGGGATATCGCTCCCTTTTTCACTTCTTATAGTGTCTTCTTTTCTTTACTTCTTCTTGTTTCCTGATGGCTGATGAGATTTGGCATGATATACAGTACATGGTTTTGGGTCGTGATGATCCAGAACTTTTTGTACCTCAGGCAGCTTATGGTGTTGTTGTTGCTGGCAACAGACTGAGTCTTATTGCAAGACCGCTTAACATCCATGCTCAACACCTCAGAAGAGTACTTAGGGCCTTGCCTCGCAGCTGGGGTATGGCTTCTCGTGTACATGGCCGCATCATTGATGATAGGTGCATCCAGTTTCGTTTTCGCTCTGGTATTGACTTGGCTTCGGTCATGCTGAGAGGCCCATGGTTATTCAACCAATGGTTTGTACCTCTGCAGAGATGGGAAGACTTTCCCCGTGCTGACTTTCTTACCTATATTGATCTTTGGGTTCAAGTTAGAGGCATACCTCTCTATGTGTCTACTATGACTGTCAGGTTTATTGCTAGTACTCTGGGGCCAGTCACGGGGCTTGATTTTGATGAAGAGACCTCTACTCAGATAGCCTTTATCAGAGTGAAAGTGAGGATTTCCATCACGGATAGGATGCGTTTCTTTCGACGGGTGCGGTTTGAATCACGAGAAGGTGCCATGATTGGTTTTGAATATGAACGACTTCACAGGATTTGTTCCAACTGCTGCCGTATCAACCATGATGTTGATCACTGTCCTTATCTGGCTCCTCAGGGGATCACCATAATGATGGTGCTCATGTTGTTGATGATGAAGCGGATGTTTTGATGGTTCCTGTTTGGGAAGAGGGAGGGGGATCGAACAATCCTACACCCCCTCCACCTGCGAATCACTCTTCAAGTTCTGATATCTCTTCTCACAGACCTATATCACAGGCACCAACCTCTGCTTCACCGGGTTTAGACTTGAATGAACCTGCTATTGAACATCTTCCTTCAAGTGTTCCATTAGTAAGTCCTAAAGCTCTCTCTGATGATTCCACCACTCCTACTGCTATTAATGATCAATCAAGATATGCATGTGGTGAGAGTTCTAAACGCAGAAAAGGAAAGCAGATTGACCTTACTCCTGATAAAAAGAAGAAACAATATCGCAAAGATTATGGAGTAAGGTTTTATTCGGAGTCTGATAACACACCATAGATCTGCTATGACTGTTGCTCCTCAGAGTATAACATACCCTTATACTCTGTGACTTACACTTTTTGGGGTAAGGTTATGGTTTTTAGTAAGTTCTTAGTACTTAGGAAACATAGTTTCTTTTCAGGCTTTTGGATGGGCAATCTCTCTTTGATTGCTTCAGGTTTCTGTCACTTTTTGTTCTACTTGCAGCTGCTTGATAGTGTTACACTTTTGAAAGGTTTATCTCACAGAAAGACTCTGCTACTGATAGTTCTTGGTCGTTTGACATGTTGGTATGCAAGAAGCTCACCACATAAGATGGAAGCTTTAAGTTCAACTACGAAACTTGTTTTTCGTTTTGTTGTTCTTCTTGAGATGTCAGGATGTTTGTCTTCCACCACTGCTACCACGTCTGGCCCTCTCCTTTGGTAGTCGTCTCTGTTTTGTACATAAAACCTTAATCAGTTTGTTGTTTCCTTAACTAGTCTTGTAATATTTGTTATTTGCTTTCTTCATCTAGACGTCCTTGTTTTATATAAACAGTCTATGTATGTTGTATTGTACAATGTTTAATATCAATAACAACACCTTTTGGCAAAAAAAAAAAAAGAGGAGATATTAGGAAGATACTATAAAAATTGGATGGGTGTCTAAAATCTAAATATGTTACTTTTTTTTAAAGACACCCAACTACTCCGTCAACTCATGGATGGAGGTGGTTTCAGATATATAGAACCGGTCCAGACCTAAAACCTCCGTCAATTATATTTTACTTTAAAAAGATACCAAATTTGAGTAAAAGTCTTGTAATCTAGTAATTAGTGTCTCATTTAATAGCGTAATGTCACGAGTTTGAGCATTGTTCCATTAAATGTTTTGATAATTATACATTTCAATTTGTTAAAAGGCAAAGAATTGTATTGGGCTTTAGGCATCAAAAATTTGGGCCGGTCCTGAAAATAGATGTGGTTTAAGATAGTTGAATTCACTTAGGTTGTGATTGATGTTTTTTGTAGAGAGGATAATATTTTTTATTATTAAATAGTTATAAGTTATAACCATGGTTAGTCCTCGGGTAAATAAGGTGAAACATTAGTCTCAGACTACTAAATTTATGAGGCCCATCGACAAATCAACAAAACAATATACACATTGTTTCATTTTTAGTGATATTTAAGGATTTTGCCACACAAATTGGAAAAACATTATTAAAATTTTTTTTTTTTATCTTTTTAACACAAAAAATCATTAGCTATAACTAATTCAACCAAAATAAAAACATACTATACAATGTATTTAGTTAAAAAAACTATTGAATAGATTTTATTTTTTCATAGAAAATTGAATACACCACTTAAAATGAAAAAATAAAATCTCGAAAACATCACTTAAAGTAAGATGAAGAGAATAATATATAAATATTGTAAGTCCCCAATTTTAGGTTTCGGCAACAAAATAAGTATCAAATTCTTTTTTTTGCCGTCTAGATTTATTATTTATTACAAATTATGAAAATTGTTACATAAACGATTCTACCACGGATAATTTCTTCCGACCTTTATTAGATCCACGACAGATGATACTTTTTCTCCTTCTCCATACGTTTGATGGACACCTTTTAATATCTTCTCTGCATAGAATTTTGGCAAACAGCTATAATTATACATCGTTGTAGATCTCATGCACATTTGCTTTCATTAATATGCAAATATGCTAATAAATCGCAGTAGCTGAGACTCAAACCCCAAACCTCTTGATGTAGAAGCATTAATAAACCCTTGTCTAACTATTGGAGCTTCCAAATAGATATCAGATTCTTTAACTTCTAAAATTTATTCTCATTAAAAAAAAAACTGATTGAAAGAGGCCTAAAAATGATTGTGCCTCCTACATTTTATTGTCGTCCTAGTTATACGTAGTTAAGTAGTTTTACTACAAACTGGTTACAAATTTTGGGACTTTTGCCAAAATCATAAGGACTTTTGACAATTTTGCCAAAATCATGAGGCCTAAAAATTGATTGGGCCTCCTACATTTTATTGTCGTCCTAGTATTCTTTAACCATCAAGAACTTTCCATGAGACAGATCATGAGACTTTTGCCAATTTAGTTTATGTAATAACATACTAAAAACATGTTGTGGCCGATCAAACACAAACCAACTTCTTTTTTTTTTTTTTTTTTT
>Ga0041059_1001675_pt1 | contig 17307 bp, 16 predicted proteins | sample AraColnosormetaG_FD_56232 | JGI IMG/M metagenome (GOLD analysis project Ga0041059, IMG submission 56232) | Arabidopsis roots microbial communities from North Carolina, USA - Col MF nosort | ecosystem: Host-associated > Plants > Roots > Unclassified | place: USA: North Carolina | collected...
TGATATTGATAAGATCATATATATATATATATATATATATATATAATTTTCAGAAATATATATTATTTTATCATTTATCAAATTGTATCATTTTTTACATTTGCTCAATTCGGGACCAAATTTACTTTTTAATATATAATGGTTTCTGATTTATCGAATATTATCTATAGAGGTTTTAATGTACTTTCCAATATAAAAAATTATGTATTTTGATAACAAACTAGAAACTATTTGACACCAGCTTCACTAATGTCTACATTATATTAGCGCTAATTAACATTCTAGAAAGCTAGCGTTGACGAGCTAGCTAAATAATAAATGATTCACAAACATATATATATAAACTTGATCAAATCAGCAAAATTGAAAGTATAAAATAGTGACATCCCAACTAAACAATTTTATAAAGAGAATTTATGAGAACTGTCTTTATTGGTTATGAAACTGTTTTTTTATTTTACAAATAAAAAAAAAACATTTTCACAATTATAAATATTTTTTTTTAAGAAGAAGACTCATGCCTTTTCCATTTTAATGTAAAAGAAAACGATCAATTTAAATAAGATATAACATGAATAAGGCTATACACAAAATAATTTTTAGTTTACGTTCAATGTATGTTTTCAAAAAAACTTTTGTTAGTTTTGAATGCGATTACTGACTTACTGTATTCAAACTTTATTTTAATTGCATAAACAATTGGGTTCCTACTAATCCTTCACCATTTCTTTCTCATTCAATCATGGATTTTTTTTTTGAATAACTATTTTATTATAATATCATATAAGCAAGAAAAAGGGTCTAAATAGTTTAATATTGTTGGTGTAATAATTTAGATTAGAGCAATCAAATGTCTAAATATTATAAAATTGTTGATTATATTATTACTAATAGTTTAATTAAAGTACCTCTGCTACAAATAATTAAATGGGATTTGATTATAAACATGTTCCTTCTATGTTTAAACGCAAATCGGAGCCTAATACGTCCAAACTATATCCACCCGTCTCTTCGCTGTCCATAAATCCGGAGCCTGACCCGACGTTTGACCCGGATCCGAAACTCCCACAATCTCCATACCACCCAAATTCATCTCCCCTAAAGCTTTCTCTCACTTTCCCGGGAAAATCGGCGACCAAAATTGGAAAATGTACTCAGCGATTCGCTCGCTTCCACTCGATGGTGGACACGTTGGTGGTGACTACCATGGACCTCTTGACGGAACCAATCTTCCCGGTGACGCTTGTTTGGTTTTAACGACTGACCCTAAACCTCGTCTCCGGTGGACAACTGAGCTTCATGAGAGATTCGTTGACGCCGTTACTCAGCTCGGTGGTCCTGACAGTGAGTACTACTTTGTCTACTTATCTCTTTGTTCAGTTTCGTTGCTCGGTCCGTTAACAAAATTCGACTTTTTTTAGGGTTTGATGGATTCTTCTCTCAAAGTTTAGATATTTCTGATTTCTGAAGAATATGTCTCGTTACTTGATTCGATGAAGTTTATGGTTTGTTGTTCTCGAGACTTGAATTGAGATCTTTATAACTGTAGCTCTTTATGTGTCCCAAAATAGAAGCAGATTCTGCAGTGTATAAATTTGTTTCCTTTTTCGAAATTAGTCAGTTGTAATTAAGTAGTGTCAGTGTCATCTCTAAATATTTTGAAGCTTGTGAATTGCTTTGTAGCTAAGATTTAACTCCTGTGTTGTCTTTTACCTCACACATGTTTTTGAAGAGACCGTTCTGACTCTGTCTGTTCAATTTACAGAAGCGACTCCCAAAACTATTATGAGAACAATGGGAGTGAAGGGTCTCACTCTCTACCACCTCAAATCACATCTTCAGGTTTGATAAACAAAACTGATTCCTAATTAACTGTTATTAGATCTATCTTGGTTGATGAGACCACACCTAGAATTTCAATGACTTGACGCCTTAGATTCTGAAATTTGCTTTGGTATTAAGAGTTGTATCTAGGTTGGATTTAAGTTTCATTTATATGTGTTATTCATAGTAATATTGGGTGTTTGATGGTGTTGTGTTTCTCTCTTTTGTATGTGTTTTGCTCGACAGAAATTCCGCCTAGGGAGGCAAGCTGGCAAAGAATCAACTGAGAACTCTAAAGATGGTATCTATTCAGTTGACCTTTTTGTTGTTGTTGTTGTCTATATCTCTGTTTTTGAAGCCGTTTGGTTCTACTCTTTATTCATATGGCTATTTGGAATCATATTTGTTAGAAGTTTCGTAGAACTATATCATGTGAGAGGCACAATATATATTTAGTAACTGTTCATGGTTTAAATCGTCAAACAAAGACTTGATTTTGAAAAAAGGAAAATAAGAATAACAACTTGTTGGGACCCTGTTTTGTTGAATTCCAGTTGTGTGTCCATATCTCGTGGCTCCACTAATTCTGTGAACTGGATGCTGCAGCTTCTTGTGTAGGGGAGAGTCAGGACACAGGTTCATCTTCGACATCATCAATGAGAATGGCGCAGCAGGAGCAGAACGAGTATGGATATAATTGAATTTTTATTCTCATTTCTCTGTACTGCTGGTTAGTGAATTACAATTGTATGAACCCTCCTTATTTGTTTGCGTGCCAGGGGTTACCAAGTCACCGAAGCTCTACGTGCTCAGATGGAAGTCCAAAGAAGACTACACGATCAATTGGAGGTTAGGTCTCTTCATTTCTCTTGCCATTGATATTGAAGATACAAACCACCATGTTTACAAAAAGTTTGACTCAAAAGTAAATGTCCAATCCAGAAATTAGGATGGAGTTGCTACCAAATTATTCGTTCTTTTACTGATGTACATATGAACATCTGTCCTGGATCTCTACCTAGGTGGAATGAATAAACACGCCCTTGAGATTGAAACAATGACCACTTTTGTAGGAGTTTATGCAACAGGCTGTGCTGTTAAAGTGCAAACGTTTGATTGGTCTTTTAGTATGGGCAGGTGCAACGGAGGCTCCAGCTGAGGATAGAGGCACAAGGAAAATACCTGCAATCGATTCTTGAAAAAGCTTGCAAGGCCTTTGACGAGCAAGCTGCTACTTTTGCTGGACTTGAGGCTGCTAGGGAAGAGCTATCAGAGCTAGCCATCAAAGTCTCCAATAGCTCTCAAGGAACATCAGTCCCGTACTTCGATGCAACAAAGATGATGATGATGCCATCGTTGTCAGAGCTTGCAGTAGCAATAGACAACAAAAACAACATCACAACCAACTGTTCAGTAGAAAGCTCTCTGACTTCCATCACACATGGGAGCTCTATATCTGCTGCATCAATGAAGAAGCGTCAACGTGGAGACAATTTGGGCGTAGGGTATGAATCAGGCTGGATTATGCCTAGTAGCACCATTGGATAAAGTTTAGGAGAGGGAAAAAGTTCATTATGGGAAAGGTAGAGATAAGATTTAACTCTTCTTTACTTGCTTTGAGGGGCCTGTATTATTATTCGATACAAACTTGTCATCACATTTTCATCTTAGCCTACTCATGTATATATATTTCAATGTTGAAGCTGAAGCTTTAGTGTTTCCTTTAACCTTTGCCTCTAATTATTCTTGTATTCAAGAGAAAGGTTTAAAGGTACAAACTATAAAGACATAAGAAAAAGATCTATTGATAATCTATAATAAACATTGAAATGATGAAAGGGCCACCAAAGTTTAAGCCTTTAACTTTGATACTATTCGTAATGCCTTTCTTCATTACTCTTTATGCTTTACTTTATCTACTTACGCCTTGTTCCTCTCATCCATCTTTTCAACAAACATCAGAATTAACATGAGTGAGTTCTCATTTCTCGAAATTTCATTTGCTATGTTCTTATGGTTTGATTCATAGTTTTGAAATACAAAAAACCGTGTAGGAAACATGCTTTGCTGCTGTGTTAACTCGGAGAACAACAAGAAGTATGCAGAGCTGGATGCGAAGCTTGCACGGAAAATGGTGGAGAGCCGGAGTATTTATCCGGGACACAGGAGTTTAAAGTCTATGGATTCAATAATCATGAAGTTTCCTAAGCTAAGAGAAGGATTAAGAAACATCAGAAGCGTTTTCGAATCATACGGTACATTTTCTTGATATTCTTGAAGCATTTTTTCTTGAAGTTTCCTAAGCTAAAAGAAGGATTAAGTATTTTCTTTAGCAAGATTCCACTTTAGTTTTGAACTTTTTTTTGTTCTGCGGATACATTCGCAGATAATGATACAAACGGGACAATCGATATCGAGGAGCTGAAGAAATGTTTAGAGGAACTAAAGCTGAGTTTATCGGATGAAGAAGTGAAAGGTTTATATAGTTGGTGTGACGTTGATGGAAGCAAAGGGATACAATTCAATGAGTTTATAGTCCTTCTCTGTCTCATCTATCTTCTGGCGAAACCTTCCTCTGAATCCAGCACGGTAATAATCAGTGACATGATGATGAATATATTGACTATTTAAGCTAAAATATGTAGTGTGTTTCTTAGGAATCGAGAGAGATGGGTCCAAAGTTGGTTGAGTCTATATTTGATCCAATAGTAGAAGTGTTCTTGTTTTTGGACAAAGACGGTAAAGGGAAATTAAACAAGGCTGATGTGATAAAGACATTGAACAACGAAGACTATCCGCTAGAAAGATCTCCTTCACATGTCACCAACATGAGATTTGGTACATATGAATCTCACGCACACTCTTCAATTCTCATTGTTTTGATGAATTGGATTATATATACTCATTGGATTCTATCTTTATGGTGTAATGCAGAAGAAATGGATTGGGGAAGAAAAGGGAAAGTGGGTTTTAGAGAGTTTCTATTTGCTTTCATGAGTTGGGTTGGTCTTGATGATGCAGATGATGATTTTATGAGCAGCTAAAGAAACAACTTAAACAAAAGATTCTGCACATATATTTTACCTCTCAAAAACCATATTCCATTATCAATTATGTATCAAATGATTAATTTGGTTTCCTCTGTACATATGTACTCTGTATCATTCTCAAACCACTCCAACAAACAAACTATCAAACAAGTAAAAACAAAGCAAGATCTGTCTCAATTGAGAACAAAGAATTTGGACAAATGTACTTGTAATCATAGATATTGTAAGAGTAATCATTGGTTTAATCAAAGTACATCACCAAGTCTAAGTTTTGATACAAACTCAAACCAAACGAAGCCAAAACATTCTCAACACAAACACCAAACTTTCATATTCAAAAGCACAGTTACAAACATCGAAGCATAGATCATTTTTTCTCACTTATTGTTTCCTTTGCCTCCTCCTCCTCCGGAACTAGCTGCAGCAGCGGCTTGAGCAGCTTTCTTTGCAGTCTTCTCTTGCAATGCTTTTGCATCTCTAAAGCACAATGAAATCGATCAATCCATAGAGATTAACGTTGTAATCAGATTCAAGAACATATACAAATTTGGTTACCTTTCACGACGTTGCTCAGGAGTTAATCCATCATCTTTGTTCTTTCCTTTGCCTCCGGTTCGAGCTAGAGCCCTTTCACGGTCACGCTCTCTTTGACTTCCTCGTGCAAATTCGCAATCATAACAAAAGCAAGAATTAAAGAAAACAATGCTAATTTCTTTCAGATCAAAATCGATAAAAGCACACAAAATTTAGCAAACCCTTCAAGAACTCGTGAAAGGAGCATCCAAAATCTCCAGTCTTGGTACAACTTCAAAACCATACGATTCAAGGCGGAGAAATCAATGACAATAACTAATTCAAAAACAAAACCCTAATATTTTCAATTTTTTAGGTCATTTCAGCCTTGTATAACACGCCAACCGAATCGAAGTTTCGTAATTGAACAGTCGTGCAAACAAAACACAGAACTTATTGAAAACAAAATCAAATTTAAGGTGAGAAACAGATTTGGAACAAACAGAAATCAAACGAGTAGAGAAGGATATGAGTCATGGCAGGTGAGATCTGCGTAGCGAACAAGCGATCCTGAGAGAGATCAGAGATTTCCGACGATGGTGAACCAAATCCAGACAAGGAAGAAGATTTGATGGAATAAATTCGATTATTTATATGATTTTTTGTACATATTGTTTTGGGTCCAAAATCGTAATTTCCATACCATCGAAATTTCTAGGCCTAGACTTTGGTTTTCTTTTCTTTATTATCCGTTGGGTTCGGTTTACTGATTTTTTTGGTTTTCCGGTTTTCCTATTTTGAGGGAAATTAATGTACATTTTCGGTTTGTTAAAAATCCGGTTTGGGGGCACCAAATTGAGACCTATGTATGATTTCAGTGCTTTTTCTTGATGTGATTTTGAGTACAATGAACTTAGCCATTTTTTACTTTTTGTTTTGGTTTTAATTGTATTTGTGTTTCAATGTTGAATCTATTTATAGCCAATAATATCTAATACTACTAATATTATACTACCAAAGTATTGGTCAATAAAAAAAATAATTAAAATACATTTGCATCTAACATATATTGACTAAATTAATAATTTAAAAAGTATTGACTCATACTACAGTAAAATATTTATATAATGCTATTTATTTTGTAAAGTACTAGCATAAGCTTGTCATTTTTTAAAATCTGTCACTACTAATTTTACTATGATTATTTTCAAGTTTTATAAAGACACTACTTCTGTTGATGTATGACATGTTGTTGATTTTTATGATATATATATTTATAAGTGAATTATTAATAAAAATCATTAGAATTTGCACATGACTAAAACAGAGCATTGTATATACCATGAAACAATATAATAAAAATGGGATTGCCATGTGTATGACATGATATATTTTATTAAGTTTAAAATATAATATGTATTAGGATTTCCATTTTTTTTTTTTGTTTGACAGCAGATTTTCCATTTTCTAAAAACGCCTACTCGGATATGGATTAGGAAATAGAAACAGCTCTATCTGACTATCTCCTATATATATAGAGATAAGTTTACATTTTTACTCAACAAAAAATACAAACACAGAAGAGAGATTAACAAGTTTATGATAATGCATACGACGAACAAGTATCCGATAAAACTCCCCAACGATTGCTCGCAGAAAGAGTTTAAGCGAGCGTTGGAGTTCGTGAAGAAAGTAAAAGAGATTGATGAAAAAGGAAACCACAGAGGAATCTTCCTTCGATATACTACTGCAATGAAGCTTTACTATTCTGGATCTTTGAGCGAAGTCGATCTCAAAAACAGAATCACGACTATTTTCAAGAACTGCGACGTTTTGCTCGATGCCTTTGATCGATTTCTGGAAGATTCGAATTCCAGTTCTCGTCAAAAGGAAGTTTTTGTTGATCCAAAGAATGTTAAACGAATAAAGGAGTTCTTAAAGTCGTTGAGAAGAGACTGCGAGGAATTATGTGGAGTGCTTATAGAGGCTTTCGTGAGGTTCAAGGAACATAACGATGTGCAGATTTTAAAAGATGATGTTGACCTAATGTTACGAGATTATCCTCGTCTAAAAGAGGAGTTTAGGATGATCCTACTCGACCACGGTTTAATACAAGATGAGAAACGAGATGAGATGACGCGTGGGGAAGAGGACGAGCTGTTCAAAGATGATATGTACTTTCATGCCATAGAATCGGCCATTAAGTTTGCGGTGGCGGAGGATAATGAGAAGCCGGAGGTGGGTGTTTATGGAGCCATTAGACGGTTTTACAAACAACGACGCAGAAAGTTGCCACGAGGAATCATGAAAGATCCGAAACTTGGAGTTAGAAGAATTTTACCAAATTTGCAGAGGAAGTACAACGAGTTGCTCAAGAACAGAACAAAGTCGCTTGAGAAAGTGCGAAAAGTGAATGAATCATTGGTTGTTTTTGATTGGGTACGGTAGAATGTTGTGTTTTTTTTTTGTTAAGGGAAGTATTTGGTTTGTTAGGGTTAATTAGGATATTGTGTCTACTATTCTATTTAGATTGATATTTGGCTTTTGAAACTTGATTAACATAATGATAACTTATAAACCACATGTTCAAAACAGAGAGATTCCTAATTATGAATTGATTTTTACTGTATTTAATTATGAATTGATCTGAACTTAGGGACAGTGGCTAGTGGCCTATATCAGCACGTGACACTAGCCACGCGTAGCGGTTCCGCTCCAACAAAAAAGCAAACTCGCTATCTGTCCAATCAGGAACAACCACGTCATAGCTCCTGACAGAAGTGAAAAAGACGAAACTATCCAAACTTATGGATCGTATTTACAAAGTCAAACCCAAATCTGAGTCAAAAAATAAGAATCTCACCGTTCCTTACTTCTTCTTCATCTTCCCTCGAAAAACTGAGAAACATTTTCTTTCAAAAGAGAGATTACAACAACCATGTGTGGAATCTTCGCGTATCTGAATTTTCACGCGAACAAAGAGAGACGATACATTCTCGATGTTCTCTTCAATGGTCTTCGTCGTCTTGAATACAGAGGCTACGATTCTGCTGGAATCGCCATTGATAATTCTTCTCCTTCTTCTTCTCCTCTCGTGTTTCGTCAAGCAGGAAACATTGAATCACTTGTTAATTCCGTTAACGAAGGTTACTTTACTTACGGATCTCTGAATTTTGAATCCAAAGTCGTCGCCTTTCTGAATTTTTGTGTGTTGTTGTTTCTCGATTTTTGCAGAGATTACGAATACGGATTTGAATCTAGACGAAGTTTTCTACTTTCATGCTGGAATTGCACATACGAGGTGGGCTACTCATGGTGAGCCAGCTCCAAGGAATAGTCATCCTCAATCTTCTGGTCCTGGAGATGATTTTTTGGTGGTTCATAATGGTGTTATCACTAACTATGAGGTTTCTAACTTCTCATTTCTTATGTTAAAAAGAGTTTGGTGATAAAAAGAACACATTTTGATTCTGTTCTTGTTGTTAGGTATTGAAAGAAACGTTAGTGAGGCATGGATTTACTTTTGAATCGGACACAGATACTGAAGTAATTCCTAAGCTTGCTAAGTTTGTTTTTGACAAAGCTAATGAAGAAGGTAATGCTTATTGTGCATGAGATTTGAAGTAGTGGTTGTTTTGATTTAGTTAGTATGCTCATTTTCATGGGGATATCTATTTCTTATGCTTTGTAGGTGGACAAACTGTTACATTCTGTGAAGTTGTGTTTGAAGTGATGAGGCATCTTGAAGGAGCTTATGCTCTTATATTTAAAAGCTGGCATTATCCGAATGAGTTAATTGCGTGCAAGCTTGGTAGTCCATTGCTTTTAGGTGTTAAAGTAAGTAACTCTTTGTCACTAGAATCAAGAGGGCTGTTATTCGTTTCCTTGCTAGTCTCTCTTAAATACTTATAGAAGCAAAAGTTGATTGTTTTAGCGTGGATAGTGGCACAGTTGCTTCATATTGCTAGCTTGATTTGTGTACTTAAGATTCTAACTGGATCATGATGCTAGCTTTTATTTTCTCACCTCCTTTTTCACTCACAGAATCGGAACCTTTTGGGTTTGTAAGCAACTGCGGTATACCTTACTTTTGCATATGCTTTCGTAGGAGCTAGATCAAGGTGAGAGCAATAGTCATGTTTTCCAAGATGCTCACTTTCTATCTAAGAATGACCATCCCAAGGAGTTTTTCCTATCAAGTGATCCACATGCTCTTGTTGAGCACACAAAGAAAGTTTTGGTGATTGAAGATGGCGAAGTTGTCAATCTCAAGGTATAACAATTATTCAGTTATATTTTAGTTAGTGTGTATTCATTCCCTGTCAAAGTTAAGTATGAATGTTGAATTCTAGCGTCTGACCAACTAATCTTATTGACTGATCACTGAGAATATGTGCAGCATTCACAAGTACCAACTGAAACATGTAACAAATATCATGACAGATAACCATATGTTATTAATATTGTTTATGCAGATTCTTTGTGCTTACCACTTCCACATTTTATTAACAGGATGGAGGTGTATCAATACTTAAGTTTGAAAATGAGAGGGGAAGGTGTAATGGTTTATCGAGACCTGCTTCAGTGGAACGTGCCTTATCTGTTCTAGAGATGGAGGTAGAGCAAATAAGCAAGGGAAAATATGATCATTACATGCAAAAGGAAATCCACGAGCAGCCAGAATCTTTAACTACTACAATGAGAGGCCGACTTATACGCGGTGGTTCACGTAAAACGAAAACCGTCCTCTTAGGTGGGCTGAAAGATCACCTAAAGACCATAAGACGCAGCCGGCGTATAGTTTTTATTGGATGTGGGACAAGTTACAATGCCGCTCTTGCATCAAGACCTATCCTTGAAGAACTCTCTGGTAATTGCTACTAAAACTGTATGTTTTCTTGATTTGAAATTGACTCTGCTAACTGAAGTCTTTCCATAGGTATACCAGTCAGTATGGAGATTGCTAGTGATCTATGGGACCGGCAAGGTCCAATATACAGAGAAGATACCGCGGTGTTTGTGAGTCAGTCTGGTGAAACTGCAGATACACTACTTGCTTTGGACTATGCTCGAGAAAACGGTGCATTATGTGTCGGCATAACTAACACCGTTGGGAGCTCCATAGCTAGAAAAACACACTGTGGTGTCCATATAAACGCAGGAGCTGAGATTGGTGTCGCAAGTACAAAGGTACTTTTTGTAAATCCCTGAATGTATATTCATACATCTTCCTGGATTTGGAGGTTAAAAACCTTTGCGTTCACAAACATTATCAGGCATATACAAGTCAGATTGTGGTAATGGTAATGCTAGCTTTAGCAATAGGAAGTGACACAATCTCCAGCCAAAAGAGACGGGAAGCTATAATCGATGGACTACTTGATTTGCCGTGTAAGTCGAGTAAATTAGAGAAAAGTTACTTCCTCTGAAGACTGTTTTTAAGCAATCTTATTTGACTGCAGATAAGGTTAAGGAAGTACTAAAGCTAGACGATGAAATGAAAGATCTCGCGCAACTCTTGATAGACGAGCAGTCACTGCTAGTGTTTGGCAGAGGATACAACTACGCAACAGCTTTAGAAGGAGCATTAAAAGTAAAAGAAGTAGCACTTATGCACAGTGAAGGAATACTTGCAGGAGAAATGAAACATGGACCTTTAGCTTTGGTTGATGAGAATCTCCCCATAGCTGTGATTGCCACTCGTGATGCTTGTTTCAGTAAACAACAATCTGTGATTCAGCAACTTCACGCACGCAAAGGGAGACTAATAGTAATGTGCTCAAAAGGTGATGCTGCATCGGTAAGCTCGAGTGGTTCTTGTCGAGCTATCGAAGTTCCTCAAGTTGAAGATTGTTTACAACCTGTTATTAATATAGTGCCATTACAGGTAAAATTCTTAACCTCTAAATCAATCTATAATCTATGTATTTTTTTTTTTCGTTTTCGACGTGTTTATGGTGTTTTTTTTCTTCTTCTTCTTGGGTACAGTTGTTGGCTTATCATCTGACTGTTTTGAGAGGTCACAATGTTGATCAACCGAGGAATCTGGCAAAGAGTGTGACTACTCAATAGAGAGATCTTAAAGATATTTGACTCTAGCCTGTATAGTTTTGCCTCGTCCTTTTGGATTTTTTTTAAAGAAAATTATGTTAACCATCGTTTACTTTGCCACGCTTTTTTTGTCTAAAATCCCAAAACAATATATATTTTTTTTTTGTTTTTTCAGTTTAATATTGGGCTTAGGCATTAAACTCGAAAACTGAACATGAACCGAACCGAAAAATCCGGTTCCAAAACCGAATCTATAGTCATAAAACCTGAATAGATTTTTCAATATTTATACTTGAATCCAACCAACAACCGAACAATATATCTGAAAACCTGGTTTTGAAACTAAACAAAGTAGACATAAAAAAATTCTTACTGTTTTTCCTTCCTGAAACCAATCTAAGTCCAATACTTACCGAAACCAAACCATAATAACTCCGATTCGATACAAAACTTTTATATCCAAACTATCTCAATCCAAAACAAACCAAACCAAATCCGAATGTCCATACCTAGTTTATACTATAACACCAAATATGAACCTTTATATCGAACCGACATTGACAACAATCATAAAACATCTATAATCAATTTTGGTAGTGAATTATTTCTTGTTATTTTCAATAAATAATAGTTTTGTCAAATTTTGAGAATATAGAAAAGTAAGAAGGTCTTTTGCGCAATTCTGTATAAATGACGAAGTATAAATAGGAGAAAGACTTAAGTTGAACAATTTTGCAGAAGCCCTAGTAGCATGATGGGGCGGCCGAAAGCGATACCAGATGATGACGACGGCGAACTTTCACAGTTCAAAGGTTTCGATGTCGATAACGATTTCGCTAAGAGATTGTTGCACAACAAGGAACGCGAGGATCTTCAGCGATACGAAGAGAAGAATAAGCAAGGTCTCTTCAGCGAGTCCGAGGAAGAGCCTGAGACGGAGTCTGAGCCGGATTCTGATCTTGGAAATCCAGAAAGCAATCTCAAATTCGTTGATTTGTTGATTAAGGTAAAGAAAAAGGATCCTATTATTAAGGACAAAGATGCTAAGTTCTATGAGTATGATGATGAGAGTAGTGAAGAAGATGAGGTTGATAAGAAGGATACGAAAAAGAAGAAGAAGAAGAAGAAGATGTATTTGAAAGATGTTCAGGCACAGCATTTGCTTGAGGGAGGTCCTGAGTTTGTTGAGGAAGATGAGGAGAGGAAAGTTAGGACTTACGCTGAGGAGCAGAAAGAAACGAGGAAAGCTGTGACTGATGCTTGGAAAGCTGAAGGGAACGAGAGTGGTGAAGATGATGATTTTTTGAGAGTTGTGGAGAAGGAAGGAGATGATGATGTGGAGGTTGATGAGGAGTTAGCTAAGAAAATGGATGAGTATTATGGTGATGAAGCTGAGGCTACTGAGAATCAGTTTTTGAAAGATTACTTGGTGAAACAGTTGTGGAAGGAGAAAGAGGAGAGGGTTCCAGGTGAAGAAGAGTTGAAGGAGTTGAGTGAGGATGATCACGAGGTTTGGGATCAGGAGGATTTTGAGGCAGGAAGACCGTTGGATTTATTAAACTATAGGCATGAAGATGAGAATGCTGGGGACACTGTTATGGGTCAGTCTAGGGTTGTGGAAGGGTCGGTGAGGAAGAAGGATAATGCGAGGAAGGCGCAGAGGAAGAATAAAGACGAGAGGATGAAGAAGGAGGATGATGTGAGGAAAGAGGAGTTGAAGCGGTTGAAGAATGTTAAGAAGAAGGAGATTAAGGAGAAGATGAAGAAGGTGCTTTCTGTTGCTGGTTTTAAGGATGGAGAAGAGTGTCCGTTAGATGCCAAAGATTTTGATGATGAGTTTGATCCTGAGGAGTATGATAAGATGATGAAAGCTGCGTTTGATGATAAGTACTATGGTGAGGAGGATTCGGATTTGAATAGTGATGAGGATGATGATGGAGAGAAACCAGATTTTGACAAGGAAGATGAATTGCTTGGACTTCCTAAAGATTGGGATGTGACTAAAGGTGGGGATGTTTTTGCAGCCGCAAGAGAAAAGGTTTTGAAGCATAAGGAAAACATGTTGGGTATTGATGAAGAAGAAGAAGAAGATGAAGAGGAAGAGGAAGACGAAGAAGAAGAGGAAGTAGATGAGGAGAAGGAGGCAGAGGGTAAGAGGAAGAGAAAGCGAAAAACGTCTCTTGTACAAAAGACGAAAGAAGCTTTGATGGAGGAGTACTACAAGCTAGATTATGAGGATACAATTGGAGAATTGAGAACAAGGTTTAAGTATGCGAAAGTACAACCAAACAGATTTGAACTGGATACAGGAGAGATACTTACCTTAGATGACGCAGAGCTGAACCAATATGTGCCATTGAAGAAAATGGCTCCTTATGTGGAAAAGGATTGGGAGGTGAATAGGCATAAGGTCAAGGAGCAGAAACGTAAGATCAGGGAGTTGTGGGAGGGTAAACACGATGAGAAGAAAAGCAAGAAGAGGAAGAAGAATGATGTTGTTGAGACCAAACCAACACCGAAAGAGGCTGAGGCTGAGGCTGAGGCTGAGGCTGAGGCTGAGGCTGAGGCTGAGGCTAAACTATCGAGAAAGGCCAAGAGAAGAAGGCGTCAAGCAGAGAAGAAGCTTCCTCCTAGCAGAATGGCTGCGTATGGGAAAGCATAATAATAAAAAGGGAAACTAATGCATTTTCATTTCTGTTCTTTTTAAGTTTTGAGCTACATTTTAAGTTCTCGAATTTACTCTTGTTATCTCCTAAGTTAGTGAGATCATAGAGAGTTTTAGCTTTATCGTTTCCTATTATAGATATTTTAAGTTTATCAGTTTTCGAACTGTATAAGTTTTAGTTTCATTGTTCTTCAGTGTTTTGAATTTATATCAATCTTTCTTCGTCAGTTTTGATTCTTTATTATTCTTTTAGACTCGAAGAATCATTGGTTCATTTATGTAACAATTCTTTGATAAGTTATCAACTAAGAGAAACTCCAATTTCAAGAAAGTGATCATGATCTTTTAATTTTGTATCTATGATCCAAATTTTGGTGCTTATAAAGTTATAAAAATTATTTTATAAGTAACACTGGGTACTTTGAAAGTTATAATCAGTTAAAATAGTGATTGCGGCAAACGAGAGAAAACAAACTACTTAATAACTTAATTATACATTAAGTCAAGTAAAGAGTTTGCAGAAACTGAAGTCTTACAGAAATCTAGAGAAAAACAGTAAGACAGCAAGAGCAGACCATAATGTTTTCAAAATGAAACTCTAAACCCAGCAATCCGGCATACACCAAATCACTATACCCAGCATTGACTACATTACGATCTCATCTCCGCTGTGGACCAAAACGATTGCAGAACCTAGAAACACTACCGACGACCTACGTAGCCAACCTACGTAGTACCCTTTTATACATACTGTTTCAGAACAAACTATGCCTTTCGGATAACCCTATAAGACATTAAACACTGTTAGGAAACGTCTTTATAACCCAGAGCCCTAACAGTCCTAACTTTCATATGATCATTCTCCTTGAAGTGGCTTAAGGCTAACCCCTAAACCCTCCTCAGTTGCATCAGTGCTTCCTCCCTGAGTTGCGTCAGTGCTTCCTCCCTCAGTTGCATCAGTGATTCCTCTAAGCCGCTTTTCCGGATTTTCATCACCCTGCTCCACCGCATCAAACTTCCTTTTAGACCCCTCAGATGAAATTCCAACCATTTCAGAATCCACCTGCGTAGCATTAGCTTCCTCAACACCATCAAGACCTTGCTGCTGCTGCTCACCATCCCCAACAGGCAAGTCCTGAACCACACCCGCCAATTCGAGCTGCTCACCATCCCCAACAGGAAAGTCCTGAACCGCATCCACCAATTCGAGCAGCTCCAAAGTACCAGAAGAAGTTCCACCATCACCACAGTTGCCCTCAGCAGAACCATCAGAGTTAGACTCATGAGGCGGTGGTGAAAGAGAACGTTCATAAGGATCAGGAACATCAACCCAAGGGATCAAACAATTCCTAGCCAAATGATTCATATCCCCACAATTAAAACAAAACTTAAACCTCGCTTTACTCATACCAATATCCTCATACCTAAAACTCACAATCTTAACCTCTCCAGAATCAAACCTCGCCACTTTCTTAAAACACAAACGTGTATCCACACAAACATTCACACGAGCACGCACAGAACTCAAATCAACCATTCCATCATCTAATTCAACTTCCATTACCTCACCCATAGACGAAGCAATCTCACGAACCGTCCCATCACAAAGATACTGAATCGGAATCCCACGAATCTTCAACCACATAGGCACCGACTTCAAAAACTCAGGACCTTGCTCATCTTCCCATTTCTGCAACACAACGAGCCATCCATCAAACGTGTAAGGACCAACCAAAGAACCATTTCTAAATCCCGCTCTTTCTCAAACACGAACTGACACTTCCCGCCGCCGATAATGCGTCCATGACATTCATATCCTCCGAGACACCACTCAAGACGGAGTTTATCGATCACAGAGTAGAGATCTTGTCTTCTAGGGCTAAGAACTCGACAAACCAAGCTTTGACGTTTTTTCTCACGGACTTGAGCGTAAACGGTTTCTGGTACGGCGATTGGTTCATCGGCTAAACCTAAAGCGAGATATCTCCGTGTTCTTCGCGGATTGTTCAAAGCCATCGTCGCCGGTGAAATTCAAAACGGAGTAATCGCACCGATTTGTTTCGATTTTCGAAAGGGAGAGAAATTAGGATAAGCTCTAGAAATGATATTAATTTAACTATATTTATATTTATTAAGTATTAGTAACCGCCCATTAATGATAACCGTTTACTTTATGTGGTTATTTTGGGTAGTTGGGCCTACTAAAGCCCAAACATATTTTTCCTAGCCCAAACATGGTTTTGACTTTTAATGGGATTCTTGAAGAGAATGAAAAATGGTGTTGATTCATTTTATTTTATTTTTAATAGTCTACCAAACACTAGTTTGTAAATTTCTCTCTAATTAATTAGAGTACTCTTTAAGAATCAGTTTTTAATTTAGTTACTAATTTATTGATTTTGACTCTTTTTCTATCTTTTTGATAATTATGTATGGTAATTAGATCATTACTATATATGGGAGTCAAATAAGTTTCTTATATAAATGATTAATTCACACAAATATTGATACAAACAAAAGATGATATCCACCAAAGCATATAGCCTCTTCCTGGTCTCCTTAGCCTTAACGACCTCTTGGTTATCTTTGGCGGCTCCAGTCTTCACCATAAAGATAAGCAACAACCTTGCACCTGGCTCTAATCCGATCTCCATAAGTTGCATCTCGCCACAAAAAGATATTTGGTCTGCTGTTGTATCTCAAGGTCAGAGTTCCGAGTTTGGGTTTGACACAAACCGATCAGTTAAATGGACTTGTGACATCTCATCGGGAGCAAGAAAGAGTAGTTTCGTCATCTTTGATCTTAATAGAGACAAATCAAGATGCAGATCCGATGGTTTTTGTCTATGGCAAATCAATCCTGATGGTCTTTACCTATATGTCGCTTCTATTCAGAAATACCAAAAGCAATTCAATTGGTGATACACCAAACAATATGCATTGTGTTATTGTATCGTTCAGTCGTATAATATAATATAATTATAAGATTTCTAAGGTATTTTTAAATTTATGATATGATTTAGTTCATAAGAAGAAATCACAGAAAAGAACTTGGTTTAGGTGTCGTAACGAAAACATACGTATGATTCAATTTTTTTTCTTCTTCATATCACATATACGAAAGTTGGCTAACTCGATGTTATCACTTTAAGAACCGATACTTAACATCATCATAAATTTTTTTTTTTTTTTTTAATTATGAAA
>Ga0041059_1001676_pt1 | contig 17307 bp, 11 predicted proteins | sample AraColnosormetaG_FD_56232 | JGI IMG/M metagenome (GOLD analysis project Ga0041059, IMG submission 56232) | Arabidopsis roots microbial communities from North Carolina, USA - Col MF nosort | ecosystem: Host-associated > Plants > Roots > Unclassified | place: USA: North Carolina | collected...
TTTTTTTTTTTTTTTTGTGCTTTAATAATTTTCATTTTTTGCGTGAAAGATATTAGAGGATATAAATTTCTCCAAGTAACGATTCCTGTAAATCTAAGACTGTGAATCTTAAAAAATCAATCAAGTCGATCCAAGCTATAAAGTTATTCTTAATTCGAATAACAAAATCTAACCAAAAAGAAGTTGATAAGATAAACTATTAAGTTTTGTGTGTGTAGGGTAATTCGATTAGATCTATAAAGGTACGTTCCTGTTATATTGTATAAATGTTATATTATAAATTATATAAAATATCATTATGACGTTCATATTATATTGTGTTAATACGTCGTTAATGATGCTTTCGTTATCATCATTATTGTTAATCTCATTATTAATTGGCTGTTTGACTTTCTTATTACTTTTTTTGTGTGTGAAACATTCTTAACCCAATAAGCTATAAAGATTAACCATAGGCGATAAAATCAAATTCTACATGTCGATATTTTGTTGGATGTCGTAAATTGAAACATTCTTAACCTAATAAAGCTTAAGATTCACCATGGACGTTGGAATTAAAATAATTTCATGTCGAGATTTTTTTTGTTTTTTGGTAGAGTTTGAAGTATTGATACAATTATTTGAAATTTTGACAAAAAATAAATAAACATATACTGTTAACAGAAAAATACTGAAAACCTAAAGAAAAAAGCTTTAAAAACGTGATTGGTTTAGCTCTAAAGAACCCGATCCCTCAACTCCAAAGAATCCAAGTCTTCATCATGGCCTCCACGAGCAGCTCCTATCCTAGACAAGCCCTCAAACCTCAGTTAAATGCTTACAACTTCTTTGAGGATAAACGAAAAAACGGAATGGCAATAACGGAGTTGAACAATTAGAGAAACCGTCACCAACCACAATTACCGTTTTTTTTTTAATTTCCTTTTGCCAAATGTGAATATGTGAAAAGCTATATATAATTATCAAGTGATATGCTTGTCCAGAATTAGTAAGTTAAAATTGTGATACACGTCATAAGCTTTTCACAGACATACTTTATTTTAAATGTGAAAATAGACTTCAAAACAAAAAAATACACATGAACGTGTTCGAAATAGGGAATAAGCAAAAAGGGTGACAGACAACGAGCAAAGACAAGAGCGTTGAGACAAAATCACATCCTTGTTTTTTTGTTTTAGATCTAAAACAAATTAACATTCACTAATTGATAGTACATTTTTTGTTTTGTCAAAGCCTAATTGATAGTACACATTATTAAATAAAAGCTTAAACACGTAATTCAACGGTAAATGAAAAATCGTAAAAAGAACCAGATTAAAATTGGCTCATTGTAAAAAGAACCACTGAAAATGTAAGCAAGTTTCTTAATTTCTAGTTAGAAAACCAGAATCGATAAAGAAGCAATGGTTTATAAATTCCGGACTGATGATTATTCTCAAACTTTTCAAACGACACGGCCCACTGGCCCATTAAGAGCAATATGAAACGTAAGGTAAATATGAGCAAGAGCATTTGTTAAAAAAAAAAACGCAAGAGATTAAAATGTGGTCGAAAAACGAAACCGATAAAGCTAGAAGAAATATATAGAGTTAGACAAAATCCAGACAAAGAGCCTCAGCTCTAGCTCTAACTTTAACTCTAGCTAAATAAACTTGAAAATTACCAAAGTGATTAATAACTTAATCAGTCATTAGAGGGGTATCACAAAAGTTATTAAAAAGCAATAAACTACTCCATAAGTGTGTCTGGAATCTAGTAGCCGTTGCTAGGAACAGCTTCCATGTACTGCTTCTCCACGACCTCCATCAATGTGTCTGCAATTCCACTTGCATACACACAAGATCCTTCACAAATCTGCCTCAAACCAAATTGAAAAAGATTAGTTTATTGGTTTGGAGTTAATAACAGAACTATATTAGTGAGACATTTTCATTACCTTAGTGTTGAACAAGAAGCTGTAATGTTCACCAATCTGTCCACCTGCAACATGGTGAAGATCTAGCTGAAGCTGATCAAGAACTTTGGTGGTGAACAACAAACAGTTAATCTTCTTCTTCTGAACAAGCTTGATGGTTACTTCATCATCGATTATACGTACATCGACCTCAGTGACTTTCGATTTCCTCTTAAGCCATGAACATCTCAGTGAGTTGTTGTTGTTCTTGTTGAAGCAAGACTGGTCTACTTCGCTCTGTGGCTTGTAATTCACAGTGTCTTCTTCTTCTTCTTGATCTTCTCCTCCTCCTCCTTCACCAACTCTAGCTCTCTTCTTGCTCCTGAATCTCCCACATCTCTTCTTCTCCACAAGCATCTTAAACTCCTCTATTGTCCTTAAAAGCTCTTTGATGTAATCTATCGCCTCTCCAACTATCGATGCTCTATCAATCTACAGAGATTAAACCAACAATGTCTCTCATTTCATAGTCTCCTCATACACATTAACAACATGAATTGAAATCAAAGCAAAGTAAAGTATATACCTTTGTGGGATTTGGAATGAGGTTCTTTAAGTCGAAGAAACGATCATTGAAGTGAACTCGTCTCTCACGTTCTGTAGGGGAAGTTCTCGACTTTCTTGATCCTCTTCCTTTACGAGTAACTCCATTGTTAAACTCAAGAATCTCATTCTCAAATCCACCATTGTTGTTGTTTGCTCCTTCAAAGTACAAAACATTCATTCCTCCATTAGCATCCATCTGAATTTGATCTTCAACTCCAAGTAAACAAGAGCCGTTTCTTAGCTGGTTCTGATCTCTAGGCTGCATAGGGAAATTCAAATGGAAGAGAGGGTCGTACATAACAGCAGCAGCAGAAGAAGAAGACATAATGTCTGAGAAAGAGGTAGGTAGCATAGAGGAAGGATGATGATTAGGAGGCAATGAGCATCTAGGCAAGTGTAAGAGACTAAGCAAATCAGGAGTTGTTGCAGAGTTAGGTCCCAAATTCACAAAATCCTGATACCCATTATCCCAATTAGAGTGTTGTTGTTGATGTGAAGCCATTTGGTGAATCAAATTGTTGTGGAGTTGATCACAAGGAGGAGGTGGTGGAGGAGGAGGATTGATGTGAAACTGGAGAGGTGTTGAAGAAGCTTGAGGACAATCTTGTGGGCTGAGATGGAATTCAGAGAGCTCTTCTACCTCAACACTGCAGTTGCTGTTGCTTGTGCTTCCGGCAACCAGAACTTGCGGTGGTGGTGGTGGTGGTTCGGCTTGAGAGAAGCTACTCTCCACCGTAACTTCTGCTGGAGTGTTGGGATCGAAACAACCCATTTCCTCGTAAAGGCTTTCTCTTTCTTCTGCGTTTGTAACTCAAACACTAATTTAGATCTTCCAGAACGAAAAAGGTAGCAACTTTCATGAGAAATTAGACCAAATAATGAAATTTTGTTACCTTCCATGGAAATGGTTCAACGAGTACTCTAGATGATTCTTTAACACCTGCAAATCAAAAGTAACATTCAACAATCTTTAAGAAGAAGAAAAACCAAAAATTTGAAACTAATTTCAAAAAAAGTTAGCTCTTTTATAATTTTGGAAACGAAACCATAGAAATGTTTGTTAGGATCCAAAAGATTAAACATTGGGTTAAGGGTTTGAATTTGACAATAGATAGAAAGAGATGTAAGATAATGAGTAATCAGAGCTGGGAAAATTAGAACCTTTGTTACAATTAATTCTTCTCTACGTCTGTCTTCTCAATTTTCAGGAGAAGAAGTAAGTTTTTTAAACAAGAGTCTCTCTCTCCCTCTCTGTGTTTGAAATATACGGACATTTGTAGATGGAGACACACAATACAATAAGGGTAAAAAGATGGCAAAGTTAAATTATTGGATAACATGTATATTCTAGGTGTCTAATTTAAACGAAAATGTTGTATATAATCCATTAAGCTATGTTTCTAATCCAACTTTGATGCATGATTTATTAAGGTTTTGATTTGTTACATGGTTTGTGAAATTACTTCTTGTTTATAGTCATTTTTTAAATCATTTTCTATGCAACTTATTTTTTGATTAATCATTTCAAATGTTGAAACCTGATTACCAAATACCAATATGATCCTAAACATATCTTTTAACACTTAACCAGTTGTAAGAAAATTAGCATTGTATATATTTCTTTTACGTTATAAGCTCACTTTTAAGAAAATATAAATTGGGTTTTTTTTGGGGGCTGTTTTGGTTGGAGCATGTGATTTATCATTGTGGCCAAACATAAAGGTTGGTTAGAAGAATCAACAGATGGGTCCCTTGCCGAATCTCTCAGGTCTTTTCAACGACTTTAGGGGTATTTCCGTCATTATCAGCAAATACGATCTTCTCTCTGACCAATATGATATGGGCTCCACTAACTCACACCGACAAACCAAGTAGCCCCGTTTGCTCTTTCCCATTTCTACCCTTTTCCTTTCATTTTAGTAAAATTTGGATAAAAATATCCCAAATACAAAATTGTAATTGATAAAAGTATTTTAACGCGAAACTATTTTCTTGTCTTAGATGTATGTTTTACTTCTATAATTAATCTCATGTTTAATATGTGTTATGTTTATGCAATCGTATTTTATTATATACTCGAATTGAAAAAACTCTTCGACTTAATACAAGAACCAAAAATACTAATGCACGGTTTAAATGGATATGTTTTGTATATAAAAAGTGTTCAGTTTTAATTTATGGATGATTAACTACCTTATCATCAACAATCATGGAATTATTTATCACATCATCTAGTTTGATTCATCTATACGTTGTACATGGCATTGATAAAACTTATGTATGTATATCATAGTTAAATAGAAGTATAAATACTTAAACCCCTGGGTTTTCTAATTTTATAAGTAAACTGTGTTCAACAACTAAACCATCATAGAATAGTTTCTATCTCAAACACTTCCTGTAATGTATATCGACAACTCACTTAATTAATCTAATTTAACACTTCCTTTCTTTGTGTATAATCGATAACATAAAATGATAAAATAAAAATTCATCCATAAGAAAAATATTTAGATACTTGAAGAGATGTATAATAGAGAATCTGGTAAAAAAATAACATGGACTGTATTGAATATAAATAATTCATTTCATTCATATATGTTTATATTTCAATCTTTTCTATTAAATTTTTCTAAATAAATAACAATTTTGGATCAAACTAATTGTATAAGTTTCCTTGTTGAGCGGTTGGGTCATGCGATTTCTGTTTATAGCAAAGAGAGCGGGTTGTTTGAGAAGTAGTGGAAGTAGGTCCCACATCCAAGAATGGGATAATAATATACTTTATATTTGATTTAGTAAAAAAAAGAATTAGGGTTATTCTTGAAATTCGACAGAAACTGAAAAAATTCTGGTCACCTACCTCTCTCGTACACGGTACACTGCGACTGTCCCCATCCTAACTAAACAGTACAAACTCTGATTACTCAGAAAATGTTAAAATGTATTGCCGGACCAAACCAACGATTTGGTTTTTGATATATTAAAAATGTAGTGCCGCTTGATTCGGTCCATACATAGCCAATAGTTTCAGAAAAGGGGTTGGGTTGGATTCATTTAGGTAATGAATCGTATCATTTTTATTTTATTTGACGGTTGCACTACAGATATTTCATAGAAATTGATATTAGTTTAACAGGGCCTGCACTTCTCTAAAAATTATCGGTCTACAAACCCGACTTAACCGGTCTAAAACACACGTCACAATATCTCTAACAATAGACAAGTCTATTCAAAGTGGTCTATGATTAATTTGATCACTCTTATATATTATGCATGATGCTTCATCGTAGATGCTTGGGGTTGGGGATGAATTTCATCATTCATCACTGCTTCTTTTCTTTGAATCATTCCTTCTTTTCTTTCTCCGTAATCAAAGTGCATTCATCTTTCTTATATAACATTGTCTTGACATTTTCAGCTCTAAAGAAAGTTGGGTGTGTTGGCAAACTAGTCACTTTTTCAAACTTAATTGGAAAAGTAGTCACTTTACTATTCATAATTTGCAAAGTAGTCACTTTTCACTATTTGATTCGTACACTTGGATTGTACAACACTTTTAGTGTACAAATGTAAAGTGTACGTTGTGTATTTTTATATATATATGTACACTAAAAGTGGTGTACAAATCTAAGTGTACGAATCAAACAGTTAAAAGTGTTTTTGTTTTTGGAGAATGGATGCTCTATCTTGCTAGTCCCATAAATCGTGTTTTTATTGTCTACTTCAATGTTGTTGTGCCTTGCACCGCATTTTTTCTTCTCAACCAAATACTTAAGCTCGCTAACTAGTCTTTGTAACTCGTTGATGTAAACGATCCCATCTTGAACAATGGATGCTTCACCTCCCTAGTAATAGAGCATGTGTATTGATCAAGAGATATTGGAGAGAATGAATGAAAGATTAAACAGACGAAAAAGAATGAAAGATTAAACATAAAAATATATATCTAACCTTTGTGGGATTTGGAATGAGGTTCTTTAAGTCGAAGAAACGGTCATTGAAGAGAGCTCGTCTTTCGCGTTCTGTAAGGAAAGTTCTCGACTTCTTTGATCCTTTTCCTTCCTCTGCCTTGAACCTCTCGTTTTTTTTTGTGTAACGTTCCATGAAGATGGTTCAATACTCTAGAAGATTATCAATTTCAAGAGAAGAAACAAAGTTTCTTTAACAAGTCTCTCCCTCTCTGTATTTTGATTGAATATAAGGAGATTTGCAGATGGAATTAAAATTTTCTATTTTTTTTTCACTTAGGACACAAATTTATTATTTTATTTTTTTAGGACACAAAATGTTGACTTGACTTAATTAGCACTATGTTTCTAACCTATTTCACAGTAATGTCTTAAATAGATGTTGTTAAACATATTTTATGTCTATTTTTTAGCTTAATAAAGTTGTGCTTTTGCTGAAAAAATTATGAAATTATACCCTATATTATCTTTACAATTGAATAACTCTTCGACTGGATTACACAAACAACAAACAGATCGAAGATGAGGGATTTGGGTAGATAGTTTCCTACATATAAAGTTTTCATTATTTGTTAATAAATTGACAATTACTACTTCATCCCCAATAATCATTCATGATATCACTTCGTTTTAACCTCATTTATCTATGTGCATCACACTCGTAGAAGCGATGATTCAGAATGTCCAAATTTCGACGTTAACTGTTTTGAAGAAAATAAATTGAGAAACATATCTATTTGTCTCTCTCTTAATAATATCAACAAACGCTAGAAAAATATTATAAGTTTTATGTTGCGGTTAGATCATGCCATATATGTTTATAGCAGTATGAAAGAAGATGAAGAGGTAGGTCCCTCATCCAAAAATGTGAAAATATAATTTCATATTTAATTATTTTTTATTTTTTATTTTTTTTTGTAACGTGATGATTTATGGATACTCTCGTAACTTTATAGAAACTGAAAATTTTCTTGTCACCTACTTCTCTCGTACACAAGTACAGAAGTAGTTGCTATTGTTCCCAACCTACCTAGTCATACAAACTTTGGAACCATAACGATGGTTGTATCAATTTTAACAAAGAAATACCAAGTGTTTCTTGGTTTAATGGCTTCTTTCACTGGCCGAGGTAGGACGAATTTTTATTGGGTCAAATTTTTAATAAAAGAAAAACATGAAAATGTATTTAGTAAGCGAATGTGTTTAATCTTAATCTGTAAACCCAAATTTTATAAGGTTTCTAGAAAAAATGTGGGGTTTTAGGGTTTTTTTTGAAGTAAAACATAAGTCAAATTTATAGGGGTCAATATAAAATTTTCAGTGGGGTCAATCTTACAATTTCTTTTTTTTTTTAATTATTTATTTTTGTTGGGTCAGTTGACCCCATTCCCTTACAATTGCCTCTGCCACTGGTTTTTAATTTTTTAAAGAGAACATATACAAGAACATTGAAAAAGAGATATGCCTAGTTCGGATTGCAGTTAGAAAGAGGGACATTCCAAAGATAATCGTCTAAAAGTTGCCTCCAGATATTTGGAGAATATAGAAAAAACTCGGAGCTTAACGAAAAGATAACAAATCTAACATAGAAATGATGAACTTATGATGTTGAGTAATATGTTCATTCCTTTAGGTCTTCTAATTTGTAGGCTCTTTGGCTCATTTGAGGGATCCAAATCATACATATCTTGTTAGAAACTAAACATCCAAATCATCCAAAATGAGTTTTTATTTAGTTTTGCAAATGAGTAAAAATTACATGGATTAAAAAACGTTAGAAAATAGATGAAGTTAGCCTAACAATTAATAGTTACTGTTGGGAAGAGAAGCCATGTAGTGTTTATCCACAACTTCAATCACTCTGTTTGCTATTGCACTTGCATATATTGTTGATCCTTCATATATCTGCAATTTATTCAATCATTATTACCAAAACTAAATCCAGTATATATCAAAATCCATAAACCAAGATTTGTTATATATATATATATATTCATTGATCACTAACCTTGGTGTTGAACAAGAAACTGTAATGCTCACCAATCTGTCCTCCGGCAACATGGTGAAGATCAAGCTGAAGCTGATCAAGTACTTTGGAGACAAGTAACAAACAATTGATCTTCTTCTTCTGAACAACTTTGATTGTTACTTCATCATCAACAATCCTAACATCAACTTCTGTTACTTTTGATTTCCTCTGCAGCCATGAACATCTCAGCGAGTTGTTGCTTGAACATTGGTCTATTACATCGCTCTCCGGCTTCTTCTCCATGTTTTCATCATCATCATCATCATCTTCATTACCATGATCATCCAAGTTTTTGTTGTTATTGTTGTCGTCTACTTCATTGTTCTTGTGTCTCCCACCACATCTCTTCCTCTCTACCAAATACTTAAGCTCACTTACTCTTCTGCGTAACTCGTTGATGTAATCGATTCCATCTTGAAGAATTGATGCTCTATCTCCCTAAATAACATATAATATGAATTAAGCAAAGTGCCATTGGAGATAATGAATGAAGCTAAACCAAGAAAGATTGTTGTCATAAGTAAATAACTAACCTTACTCGGGCTAGGAATGAGCAATTTCAAGGCCTCGTACCGCTCATTCAAGTGACATCTTCGCTCACGTTCTGTAGTAAAAGGTTTGTTCTTTCGCTTCCCTCTTCCTTTACGCCTAATCTCTTTGCTAAACTCGATGATTCCGCTATCAAACTGAGCATTGTTATTTTCATCTCCAACATTAGACTCATCTCTTTGAGTAGTAGTATTGGTATCAATACCAAGCAAGTACCCTGAGTAGTCATTAGAAGGGATCAATGGAGGTTGTGGAGGAAGGTTTAAGTGAAAGAGCGGGTCATACGTGAAGCAAGAACCCGCCATTATATCAGAGCTTGGTAATGACATAGAGCATCTAGGCAAATGCAAGAGGCTGAGAAGATCAGGGATTGGAGTTGTTGTTGTGTTTGGATGTGAAGTGTTCATGAAGAAATTAGAGTTGTCTTCAGAAACACCCCAATTCGATTCTTGAATCATTTGGTTGATCAAATGGTTGTTGTTGCTGATGTTTTGGTTCTGAGTTTCTGAGTTTGGGAGAGAGATAACAGAAGGGAAAACAGAGAACTCATCCATTGTTGGGAGCTTAAGATCGTCATCAAAGCTGTTTGTTGTGCTTCCAAGCGGTGGTTGAAACTGGTGGCTTACCGTAAAAGTTGTTTCCGCCGCACAGAAGCCGCCGTTGTTGTCCACCATCGAATTAGGATCAAAACATGAACTTTCCTCATACATTTTCAACTGATTTTTTTCTGCAACCAAAACTAATTTTCACAACCATAATTAATCTTTAAGACAAAAGCCAATCTAAGTTAATTTCATTAAATAAAGAAAGTTTGTATAAACTCAGTTAAAACCTAATCTCAAACTAATTCCCTTAAGCACCTTTCTTTTAGATTGGAAAAGAAAAATCCTCTGTTTTTGTGTTTTGATAGCTTCTCTTCTATCACTTTTTTAGTATTGATTCAAAAATCAGACTTTGTTTAGAGAATGAAATTATCTAATTACCAAAAGTTAGAAGATGATGATCTTTTTCCTTCTTTGTCGTCTTTGAAGGTTACCACCAGCTATATTTCAGCTTCACAATGTCAAATCAAAGATCATTTCAACATTTAGAGCTTAAATCAAATGTAGGAAAAAAGAGAGAAGCTTTTTTGGTTTGCTTTATTTCTGTTTGATGGAGTTTGGGTGTGTGTTTGTGTCTTTTGGGTCTTTCTTGTTCCCATAGGAGAGGGTTTTTTGGACGTGTTTGTATTGTTTTGGACAGCTCTCTACTAAATACTTCAAGACAGAGGAAACAATTTTTCTTTTCTTTTTTTTCTTCTCCCTTTTATGAATGAGAACAAAATGGTTCCAACCTTTAATTTCTGACACAAACAAAGCTTTAATTCTTTACTAAGACATGTTCTAATATTTGGAGAATTATTAGAAAGTTTAGTTATTTTCTTTTAAACGTAATTCAAGCCGTGTATTTATAAACTACTAGAGTTTGGAGCAAGAAAAATTAAAACTAATGAAATATGTTGGAACTAATAGATATATTTTACTTTCCAGTTCCACTTCTTATTCTAAAATGTTCCCCAATGTCAAACAAATAGTGGATACATGATGATAATAGACTGAAGGAAATGGACCTTAATATGAGATATGATAAATAAACATATAAAAATAATGCAATCTCCTTCCTAATTGAGATTTCAGTTGGGTCATGCAATCTCGCTTTTGGCCACAACGGCAATGGACCCCACTTGCAACCTCCTAATTCCTTACATTTTTTCTCAAATGGTCAAGGGTATTTATGTCATTTTGACTCCAGTTTGGTAACATTTTTCTTTTTGACATCACAGTTTGGTAACAGTTAAGCAATTAGGAATTAGGAATGGTAGGTTAAGTATACAACCTCATAAAATGGTTTTGCTCTCAATGGAATCGGAAGGGGATATGCGGAAACAAGAAAGAGGTTTTTTTTGTTTTGTTTTAGAAAGCAGGTATATGATAGAACTATTATACATACAACTTAAATTTTACTACACCGAAGAAAGTGAGAAAAAGAAACCACAAATGATGAGGGAAACTTTACACACTACCACTTTCTATATTGTTCGCAAGGATTAGACTCGAATTCAAGATGGCTACAACAAGAGCTTATACAGAATTTGCTAGACTAGTTTAAGAACTCTCTCATCATGCTCATCAACATTCTCGTTATCTACTAAAGAGAAGTTTCTTCTCCCTCTTAACATTACTAATATATCAACCTTTTACGATCTTAAACCATATTCAGTTTACCTAAGCTTTAGGTTGTGCAATCTGAAACACCAGAGGTTATACAGTTTGACATAGAACATGAAACTGTGTTTACACAAATCAATCCACAGAGAATACGAATTATTCATTACATTACCATAAGTTTTGAATAGACATAGCAATCTTGCTTGCTCTCAGTTCGCTCGTTCGCGTAACACTTCAAGATCAACCTCAGTAGGATCAGTAGCTTGAATCTCATAGTGAATCCCTTGAAGCTCCCTACTTAACTGGTCTTTAGAAGTCGAGTAAAGCACCTTGGCTCGAATTCCAGAGGTCGAAGGAGACCTACAACATCAGTAGTCCCAAATCAAAATGTTTTAGTCTCAACACATCAAAACCCTTATAGACTTACTAATGGTAAAAATCAAACTAACCAAGCAAAGAAGAAGATTTTGCTCTTTTGACAATTCTCAGAAGTAACGAAATCAAAGTCATAAACAGCGTATCTGCAGTCATTATCAGGAAGTGAAGCTAAGAAATCATCGTAGCTCTCTGTAGGATTTCCAGTTTTCTCAACAACAACTTCTTTTTTGGATTCATCAATCTTGAAGACCACATAGCGATGAGTTTTTTTCCTTTGAAGCTCTAGAAATGTGGTTTTGCTCTCATCTGCAACACCCATTCCAGATATTGCATTTGGCTACAGATATAAAACCAAAACACATATCAAAACCATACCAAAAGATTCGATTTTTAATCCAAAATTCATCGAATTGACTTCATCTAGTGATCTTAAACCCTCAATAAGAGTAAAAATGGAGATGGGTTTAGTTTTTTTTAACATCGACTTCATAAAAATCAAATTTTTAACATTGAAGATGCTTGCGACATAGACAAGAGTACATCGATTTTAAGCAAGAAGAGAAAAGTTTTTTTTTGTAATTTTACCCTGCTAAGTCCTCTGAAAGACATGGATTTGATTCTGCTTTCTTCAGACACCACAGAATTGGGTTAGAGAGACGAAGACGACACGAACTTATCAAACAAATAAAATCGGATGCGTCGCTTTGTTCTTCGTGCACACTTTTGCTTAGTAATTAAGTTTTTGAATTTTTAACTTTTTTTGGTTTATTGCAGAAGAAAAAGAAGTGTTCGGTCGGTGGCGTTAGAACAACGCGATAAGAAAAGTCGTGTTTCTTTTTAAGTGGGCCATATTTGTTGCCCCTTAACTAGTCGCCGCGTATCTATCAATATTGGGCCTTAATTAAGCCCATTAGTGAATAGTAACAAAAATCATTTGGGCCTCAGAAGTAGAAAAGGAACGAAGAAACGACGTCGTTGTTAAGATAATCTCTTTGATTTTGTTTTTAGACGGCTCTAGGCGATTACTGTTGTGGTGGTTCACTCCAACTCCGGCGACTCTTAACGTTCGGAACCTGACTGTGCCATCGTGTCTCAGAGATGCAGTTTCTTGTAGGATTTCACAATCTTTATTCTATTGTATTTTTAATCTCATTTTATGATTCTCCAAACTATAGTGAATGACTTTGTAACTTGGGGAACGAAGCAGGAGAAGGTGAAGTTGATAAAGAAGGAAGACCCAGTAATGTTGAAGAGCCCTGAAGACTTTCCGGTTTACTGGTTCGAAACCTCTGATTCTGTCTCTCACCGTTATCAGTTCCAATCCGACGGCCACCTCTCTGTAAATCTCCCTCTCCCTCGTTCTTGTCTCTCTTATGCCATTGCTCTCAACTTGTAGAATCATTATGTGAATTATCACGTTTTAGATGAAAGTTGTTGATGATGCAAGACCTGTTCCTCAGAAGATGGTTGAATCTTTCCTTAACAAGTTCTTTCCTTCTGGTTATCCATACAGGTGAACTCAAAGTTTGGAACTTTTGTTTTTAGAGAGTCTCTAGGCTTTAGCCTTAAAGCATGTGTTTTAACCAAGTTTCTTTCTTTACTTCTTCTCTATAGTGTCAACGAAGGATATCTTAGGTACACACAGTTTCGAGCACTTCAGCATTTCTCTAGTGCAGCATTATCAGTGTTATCGACTCAGGTCTTCTTCATGATTCAGCTTTGATTATTGATTTTGGGAAAATTGCATTTGTTTACTTGAGCTGTTGTAATGGAGGTTTTCACATGGACACATAACTTTTTTTTGTATCATTCCTTTGCAGTCACTGTTGTTTGCTGCAGGCTTGCGGCCTACACCGGCACAAGCAACTGTTGTTAGCTGGGTATGTTAAACCACTTCAGTTTGTTTGTTCGTTTGCTTGTTCAGTCCCTGTCCGTAAGTGAAAGTTTTGTTTACTCTATTGGTTCTGTAGATATTGAAGGATGGGATGCAACATGTCGGAAAGCTAATATGTAGCAATTTGGGTGCAAGAATGGACTCTGAGCCTAAACGGTGGAGGATTCTGGGTATGCACCATTCTGTAGCTACATGTTTCTGCTGATGTCTTTATAGCGTTAACTATAAAAAGTATTGATTCATAATTTTCAGCTGACGTGCTTTACGATCTTGGTACTGGTCTGGAACTCGTTTCTCCATTATGCCCGCATCTGTTTCTTGAAATGGCTGGTCTGGGGAATTTTGCTAAGGTATAGATATCTTTCTTAGAACATCTGTGCCTGCTTTCCTCAGCAGCTTCAATAGGAGACCTATGAGATATATTAGCTTTCTAAAGACCATCCTTTTATACATCAATCAGCTTCACTGGTTTCCTGTTTTTCATACTTTTCTGGCATTGTTTGTTTTAAATAGGGAATGGCTACAGTTGCAGCAAGGGCAACAAGATTACCAATATATTCATCTTTTGCCAAAGAAGGAAATCTTAGTGACATTTTTGCAAAAGGAGAAGCTATCTCTACTCTTTTCAATGTTGCCGGGATAGGTGCTGGTATTCAACTTGCGTCCACAATATGTTCATCAATGGAGGGAAAGGTAATGTCATTCTGCTACATCGTTACTCTCTATTTCAAAATGCAGTTTCTATTTGTTTGGATTGCAACTCTATTATGAAAAGGCTGATATCTGCAGTTGGTGGTTGGGTCAATTCTTTCGGTTGTACATGTGTATAGCGTTGTAGAACAAATGCGAGGGGTACCAATCAACACACTGAATCCACAGCGAACCGCTTTGATTGTGGCTAATTTTCTCAAGGTAATTAGCATCATCTTTTGTTCAATTTTTCTGTAAACCATCTTGTTGATTTCTTTTAATTACATAAGAGGTGTTGTTGTATCTTCTCAGACTGGTAAAGTCCCAAGCCCTCCTGATTTAAGATTCCAAGAAGACCTAATGTTCCCCGAGAGACCAATCCAAGACGCAGGAAATGTAAAAGTGGGAAGGGCTCTCCATAAAGCTGTGAAGCCTTCTGAGGTACAAAGACTAAAACAAGTGTTTGTAGAAGAGAAGTTTCTATTGAGTCATGGAAAGTCATGGACCGATATGGTCTTAGAGCACGATGCAACCGGTGAAGATGCATTGCGAGGGTGGTTAGTTGCAGCATATGTCAAGTCAATGACAAAGATATATAATGACCCTGATGACATTATATTGCAAGACGCGTATGACAAAATGAACGATGTCTTCAATCCATTTTTATCTCAAGTGCAAGCTAAAGGATGGTATACTGATAGATTTCTCGATGGCACGGGGACAAGATTTGCTTGGTAGCTCCCGAGTTTCGAGTAATTTTGCTATTGTAATTTTTTATTGTTTCAAGTATAAACACGAATTTGTAGGCGTAAGAAGTCTTTATCCAGATCATGAATCCACAATCTAGTACTTTGAAGACTTAGATGGATTAGATTAGAGTGAGATTGTTAGGTGAAACAAAAGTTTGAAGGTACGGTTCTTGTCCTCGTTTGTACTTTTGTTTTGCCATTGTAAGTTTACATATTTTATCATATATATCAATCAAAATGGAATCTGATTAATGCTTTTTATGGATATATATATATATATATATTTATTTAAAGTTAAAATAGTTCTCTTGGTCAAATCTTGTGTACGGGCTCTATTTTTCCTTAGACCTGGACCCTTCCTTAGTCTTCATTTTGGGATATTTTGATCAGTGAAAATGTCCCAAATATATCACTTTTGTTGCATGTTGTTACATATAATATTTGATAAATGCAATTATCAGAACTACCTTATACGAGGGTTAGCCAATGCTACTGCCTACTGGACACATAACTAGTAAGATTCTGATAGAGCATGAGAGGAGGTAAAAGATTTTGTTGGTTAAGTTGTGTTTCAGGTTTGGTTAGACTTAGACCAAACTTAATTTCAAATTATCATTATGCATGTTGTTAATAAATAAAAAAAACTACAGAAAATAAAAATGTCATTAATGTATTAAAATTAACATTTCAACCTTTCATGATTATTTAGCAATTTGTTAAGTGATGAAAATGTTTACTTTGTTATTCTTATACAGATTTCAAAATTTAGTTGAGACATTTTATTTTAGGGATAGCTAGTTGGATCTGATTGAAGAAGATAAGTAACACCTTTTTAAATATTAACTAGTGAAATGTTTAAGGCTTCTTTACTTTTGACATGCATGTATAATCAATAATGCAAATCAGCCGACCCTTGGAAAATTACAAAAAGAAGCGACAAAGTTAGTAGTTGAATGGACCCACAAATATCTAGATTTCGTTAGGTCACGATCCATTTGAATTTATCAATTATCAAACAAAACACTTGCATTAAAAACATGGGAACTCCACAATTATATTGGAGTAGTGTTGTAAGAGAAGATAACCCTCGTTGTATTAGAAAATGAAACCCCAAAAAGAAAACGGAAAGAGAAAAAAAAAATTGTGAAAAAGGGCAAGATCTTGGTAATGATGGAATTAGATATCGACGATCTTCGTTTTGTTTTAGTCTATTCTTTTTAAAACGTTGTAATCTTGGTCTAAATACGTTTAATTTGAAACAGTATACAAAAGTTGCTTTTGACAGAGACAAACGAATAGTTTAACTCAAAAGTAAATGTTGTAATGGTGAGTGAAGGTGTGCAATTGAAAGAAGCCAAGAACCATATCACTAAATATCAATTGACGACAATTTCATACATTTTACGATCTCATGGTTGTAATTATCTTACGTAATGACATATACCGTAAGAAAGACATTTCTGTTTTTTTTTTACGGTATGACACTATGAATAATTGACGTGTTTCAAAATAATCTGGTTGTCTATTTTATTTTAATTACTAACTCACCGGTAATTTAATAAATTTAAATTTGTATTTACAAAGTAAAATTATAAATACTCTTTCGAAATTAAAGATTCATATGACCAAAACAATTCAGATGTAGTATCAAGTCATATTTAACATTAAAAGAAAGCGGGAAAACAATGACCAAAAAGTGGAGTCATCAAATCATATTCTAGCTAATAAATCATTTCATAAAAATTTTTTGTTAACAATATGACCTCTGATTCTCTGAATCATATTAGAAAAGAGGAACCCCTTTACGTACGTACCGTACCTACTTCGATGTCTATGATTTTCCCTCTTGACACCACAATTGTTTTGGCTCTACATACCTATTTTTTAATTAATCGTAACGGTATTATATACATTAAGAAAGAAAATAGTGTAAGTGTTTAATATGCGCATAGAAAAATATGAAACTTTTAATGTTTCTTATTGACTTATAGGTCACCCAACAAGCTTGATTGAGATTAAAAGTTTGATTATTTTTGGCCCATGATTTGATCGGAATTGAGCACTATGAGCCTCTTTCTTTGACATTTTTATGCATATATAATTTGAACCTTTCTTTCCTCTCATAATGTTTTATATTATTTTATTTCCTAATTTCTTATTATTTATATTGGAGCATTTTTTGCTTAATATCTTTTTTATATAACTCCGTAATCCGAGGCTCCGAGCGGGAGTCCGGGTAAACTAGAATGGAGCAAGCTTGTGAAATACAAACACACCATATTAAACATTTAGACTACATATCAAAACCAGTCGTCCAAAAAAAAAAAAAAAAAAAAAAAA
>Ga0041059_1001677_pt1 | contig 17304 bp, 11 predicted proteins | sample AraColnosormetaG_FD_56232 | JGI IMG/M metagenome (GOLD analysis project Ga0041059, IMG submission 56232) | Arabidopsis roots microbial communities from North Carolina, USA - Col MF nosort | ecosystem: Host-associated > Plants > Roots > Unclassified | place: USA: North Carolina | collected...
TTTTTTTTTTTTTTTTTTGATCAGTTAGGAAACTCAGAAAATGCTGCAATTTCCCGTAGTATCACTCTGGCATTACTTTAATTTTGTGAAAGAAAAAACAAAAATTGAAACAATGGGGTAATAGAGAAAAGACGCAAACTGTTTGTAACAGTGAAATTCTCCTCACGCGCTGATTTTTTGCATATTTGGAAAATTAGATGATTTGGCTGACTATATAGACCACGGAAATTGAAATAAATTTAGCGAGTTATTAGCACGCGCTCTCATTGCCAGTGGTAATATTTTTCACAGATCTGGAATTAATTACTATCTGCGTTTCGCTGACTTTTAAGTGTGCTTGGACTTTGGGCTTAGGGCCCATTTATAATTCAATCTTATTGGTTCGGTGTTCAACAAATACTTAAAAAACTATTCGGGGGGCAACATAATACAAAAGAAAGACATTTGGAATTACTAATGATATGAATTTGAATGGTGTAGAGCAATAGGTCAGTCCGAGTTCATAACGGATCGAGCTTAAAAAAACGCAAAGGATTCAAAATAGGCTGGGATCAAAACGGCCCATCACAGACACTATTCAAAATTGGTTTGAGTTTAGTTTCATATGCACACAAGGTTGTGGTGAGTTGTGAACAAAATGTTGTAGAATAATAGCCTACGTGAGACTTAACAATTTTGAGGCAATTTTGTTTTCTGCTAACCAATTTTAGAAAACATAGAGATGCTGGAACAAGAACCGGATCTGAGAATGAATCTCTTCAGCCAAACAATTCCAAGAAGCTGCACATGAAAGACACATACACCCAAAAAAAAAAAAATCAATGGGCAGGTCTTAGATCATAATCAGGAAACTATGATTGCTCATCTATGGATAAGAAGAGTACCTGAAAAAGTCACTCTTTGTTTAGTATTTTAGGGACTTTTAGATATGCGTCCTCAAAGCTTGGAATGGAAGCTCTTATACTGTCCCTGTTAGAGGAATATCAAAACTCTTAAGTTTAATAGATGGCTTTCATCTTAAAGCCGGTATCATTGCAGATGAAGAAAATTGTGTAAAGATCAAACCTGTTGTCAAATGTTTCTGGAGCATCCTCTCGCAAATTTCCACCATCCATTTCTACAAGTTTTTTGAGATTTATAAAGGCATCAAGATATTGAAATAAGCATGATTTCCAAAACGGATCAAGATTGATAATTAGACCTCTTACTAGTATAAAACCATATTGCCTAGTCAGAGAATGTGCTTAGACTAGACACTAGAAAGACTTATACAGTCTCCAATCTGTATCACATGACATGAGTCTCTCTACTTGAAACAGAACAAACAAATCTTACTTACAAACTAGTTTTACCAATGATTTCAGAAACCAATTTATAAGATCAAAAATACAGTAGACCAAATAAAAGAAGAACGTTGAGTAATAATTGATAAAAGTTTATGATTCTAACCTGCTCTAATAGCTGGCTCCACACTGTTAACATCAACTTGTTGAAGCTGCCCAAACCTGCATTTCTCAGCAATCCAACAACACATTGATTCTTTCTCTTTTGGTTCAATGACATAAACATGGAAGCCAATTTCGTGCAGAAAGAGGTAGATTAGTTACCAGTCGATGACTCGACGAATTTTAGTTTCACATTCCTCTATCTAAAAAAGAAAAGGATCAATGGACGAAGAAGCGGAACTCAACTGGACAAAGTAGATTCGATAAAAGAGAAAAAGCGAGTACCTCCGCCGGAGTTAGAGAGATTCGAGCTGTCTGAGCAAGACGGGCCACATCCGGCGGCTGAAGAACGGAGGAATCCGAGTCAGACGAGTAACTTCGAGCTATTCTGTGGTTTTTTCTACTCTGTCTTTGGTAATAATGACTTGAAGAAGAACAAGTTAAAGATTGGATTTTGATCCTGCTCGGAGAGATGTAGCAGCGATTCGGAGACGCATATATAACGGCGAGCAAAGCTCTGGTCGCCATGGCTAATTTCTCTCTCGACTCCTGTGAATGAATAGATAGAATTGACCAGCTTCATAACAAACATTTCTAAAACGACACAGCCTGTGTCGTTTTCTCCAAGGACTAACTAAACCGGTTTTAACCGGTCCACTTACAATAATCGAATTTTGTTTTTCAGTTTTCAGTCAGAACACCTCTCTTTTCTGCTTTACTTTTGCAATCAGCTTACAAACTAGTGAAAGATGGAAACTGGAGTGCTATCAGTCTATTTTGATATGGAAAAATACAGACTAAATGTAGTACGAAACCCATACACACAAATAGATATCGAGCTATGGATTTATTAGCCTCAACCCGCGCTAACATTCTTCGAGAAAAGCACGTCCGAGATTTGTTGCTAGAGCAAGTCTCACTGAACCCACAGCTTGAGCAGACAACTCAGATTCTATGAAGCCTGGTCTTAACCTTGCTATTGATAGCTCTTGTAATTTGTTCAACATCAGGTTGGTCTGTGTTACATTCAACAGCGAACGTTCGGGCCAATTCAACAGCTTCAACTGCACAAACAAATACTCTTTTAGTGGTGCATTCTCGTAGTTGGAAAATAAAAGGAAAGAAAACAAGATTTGGTTATCTACTGAATCATGCAGAAGAGGAAGCCAGAAGCGTTGAGGAGTAGAAGGGCTCTTCATTAGCTGCAGTAATTCAAATAGCATTAATTCACAATATTCAGTGGAGAAAAATGTGTAAGAAAGATGTACTACACACCGATACAAGTCTCTCTACGGCTTCATGAGCTGCATCTATAGTTTTTCCATCATGGACTACCTTCAGCGATCTCTTGAAATCTCTATACCTGGAATGTATGGCATCAATAATCAATTAATAATGTAGGGTAGATTTTTACAAAAACAAGTCATTTTCATAGAGAGTAAGAGATGACAAATTACTTGTGAAGAAAATCGAGACCACCAGAGATCTGTGATTCCGAACCCAGCAACTCGACTAGGCCTTCCCATTGCTGCATGTATGAAATGAAACAACGTCATCTAGGGCACAGATAGAAGAACCCACAGTGAAATTATATACTGAAATTTGCTTTGAGTATGTCTTAGAGAATATATACCTTGAGACTTTCATCAGACAATGATTTTCCAACAGAATCAAACAGCTGTTGAGCAATCACGCTGAGACAATTTTCGTCCCGAGCTTGCTGGAGCCAGAAAATCCCTGAGCCTTTCCTCCCATGTTTCCAATGATGCACTCCAGAAATCTGAAAACCATAACTTCAGATTAAATCTGTTTTTCCTTTTTCCGCCCAATTTGGAGATTAGAGAATACAAGCGTAAAATAGTGCCTCAATATATCAATACCTTCATTAGTTTAGCACTGACATTACTGAGTTCATAGAGACGGCAAATCTCTAGGCTCTGCAACAGGAGAAACATAAGTACCAGGTGAAGGCTTCTGACAAGATCCTAGAATTGTAAACGACAAACCAGAACTAGAATTGATGTACAAATGCAACTGAAATAATGAAACCTTAATAAGCATCTGATTCTCTTGAACAGGCTGCCTGTAGAACAACAGCTCTAATAAGCCTAATCCCTGTTTCTCGCACGATGCTAGATAAATAGGAGCTATCTGCAAATTTCAAACACAATATGGAAGAGTTTGATATAACAAGAAGCGCAATAAGAAAGGTGCCGATTTGATTACAGGGAAGGTACTTGATAAGTCATAAAAGAAAGGTACCTGCCAAGTCAAAGCATGAGAAGAAAGAACTTGAGCATAAACAAGTCTATGGAGCTCTTCCATGTTAATTCCACCCAACTTACGCTGTTCCTCATGTACAAGAACTTCTCCTTCTTCGCTTCCAGCTGTCAATAATTCCATGGCATGTGCAACCATCCTAACAAAAACATGAAAAGTCTCGTCCTGATTCATATAGATAAGAGTATAGCGTACTCAATAAACTTAGTAACCAGAAACAAACATCGCCTGCCTACCAGGAGCCAAATTCTTTGGAACACTCTGCCAGAACAACCTGCATCATTTAATTACACCATGCTGGATTAGAAAGTGGCGAAGAGCTGAAACAGTTGCACCTCTGACTAGGTATAAGATGTACTACTGACCTCAGTATTTTCTCCAAGAATTCCAATAAGCAGTCTTAGAAGCTTATGGGAAGTGTTAACTGGCTTTGACTGAACACACTTCTGGGCTAGGCTATGCATGCCATCTAATCCCTGCAATGCAAAATGGTATTAATTTGATTTTCAAGTTTAATATTAGAATGATAGCAAGACTCGAATTTAAATAGACAAACAGCAGGTAAAGCAATCCACCTTCGTAAATGGCCTGAGATAAAGAAGATGTGAAACAAAAAGCTCCATCCAGTTACATGTCGCAGCTCTGAGGCAATCAGCATTTCCTATCATGATCTTCAACATATTTCTCAAGCCCTCACGGGTCTGATGGTGAGCACATTGAACCCAGAAGGCACTGCACTCTAGTTTAGTTATCTGAGACTGCCATCTTTCTCGTGTCTGGCAAAAACGGCAAGATGAGTCTAGACACATAATCAGATACAATAAAAAGAGTTAGAATGATACATGTTTCTAAAATACCTTCATAAAGTCAGGCTTTGCTGCAGAGCATTCACCAAATTTCCCATCTTCTAGTTGTGGCCGCATTCGTGGCATTTTTGAAATGAGAACAGCAACCGCTTCTACCAAACCATTTTCTGTCTATTTCATTAAATTTGTATTACATTATGAATAATCAGAAATCTGTGCATATACAAAAGTACTAGCACGTAGCTAGTCACTTCATATGACATAAATCCCAAAGGACCTAAACATGAACAACTTCATTCTAACCTCACGATGTCCCAGCTGGTCTAGTTGATAAGAACCATGTAGGTGTAACAACTTCACCTGAAAATAAAAAGTATGGGCAGAACATTTCTCAAATTGTAACATTCAAGATCAAATTACAAAGAACCCCCAATCCCAAAAAAAAAGTACTAACCACTATTTCTAGCCAACCAACTGATAAAGCAGAAGCCATCACTTCCCAGTATCTTGGATCATCCTCGATGGCCTGCAATGGCACATAACCCCGTTAAGAAAGTCAGGTTCTTCAATCACTTATTTTCTGAGAACTATCGACTTCTTAGAGATGAGCAAACCTGCAGGCCAACAAGTTCCTTTTGGAAATCCTGGAGCTTTGAGTAGATTGTTGGATGTGAGCTAGAAAGGAGTATATCGTATTCCTGCCATGTTATAAATGGTAGGTAAGAAAACACTAGAAGTTTAAAAAAATAAGATAGCTCAAGTGTCGAAGGTAAAAACTAATTACAGATAACCAATCAACGAGCCGTTCTGGCAACCAAGACAGACATGTCTTATCTGCATAAAATAATTCCATCAACTCCCACGCAGCCTTTAAAGAAGTTGGTTCCTCAGCATTCTGCATATGTATGTTAACAGGAACATCCATTAACAAAGCTCCACACTCAAACCTATACCTCACTCGCGGAGGAGTTAAATTTACAAGTAAAGTTAACCAATTGTAGAACCAGAAAGACCAACGTACCTTTATAACTGATCTCGGGTCTTCAATCAAAGGAGCGGGCAAAGATATTGTATTACTAAGGAGAGATTTAATATCTCTGCTGTATTCCATTACGTACTCCCACCTGATTAAAATTACGACAATCCAGAATTGCTCAAACACGCTTTAGAAGTCTAATCATAAGATAATCCAAAACAGTATTTCAGTATTGAATGGGCAAAATCTGGGAATTTACAAAGAAGATACTCACCACGCAGTCTGATACAGAGAGGAACTCATATCCATCTTAGACAAACTGGAAATTGAGTTTCTTCTGCTCTGCAAAAGCGCGAACGGAGATACCGATCCATAAGCGATCCTTCGCCACTGTGGGTCACTGATTTCGCCATCCTCGCCGCTAAGCCTAACGTTTACGACCTTACCACCAACTTCTCCGTCGTCATCATCGCGTAACTCTGGATTCCTTAAAACCGTGACGCGTAGGTTGTTTCCGCAACCCCAGGAGATGGAGAGCCTGTGAACCGGAGACTTGAGGCCATAGCTTAGAGGATACAACACCGGAGTTTTTTCCTTGGTCGAAAACAGAACCAATTCTCCACCGCCAGATTCCGAAGACATACCCGGCATTTTCGGAGCTCCGATGGTAGAAATGGCCGTTAGGGTTTTAGATTGGGGTTGTAGCTTTTCCGGAGGGAGAAGAACTGAAGTGGAAACAGACCAACAAAAAGGAGCGACGACAGTAAAACGCACCGTGTGTTCGAGAGATATTCTATAGTAATTACATTAGTAGCTATATACTGTTAAAACTTTTCTAATTGGACCATGTATTTTTCCAGAATGTACATTAAGCCCCAAACAACGCGTCGTTTTGTAATCAGAGATATGAACACCCTGACGTTTACGGTTACTAAGGCTGCTCTTATCTCCCTTCTTCATCATACTCATGGGCATTCGATTTTAAAGGCTTAGCTTTGTTCCTCTGTCGCCTTGGAGAATCTCCAGAAGCGTATCATGTGGCCTTCGTCTCGAAACTCTTCGCAGCCTCAAGCTATGGTATTGATTTCGACTTATTTTCCGTCTTTTCTGTTGATAATTTGTTCTTAGTTTTGTTGCTTCTTTTTTGTCAAAATTTATCTCGGGCTGAGGAATTGAGTCTAGTTTGATCAAAACTTCCGAATGGCATCAGTTGGCTAGTGAATTGGAAAACTTGAAACTAAACAAATTACAAATTCTGAGCTCTTTCTTCTTTTGGTTATTGATGTAAGATCAGTTAAGCTCAAAGAGTCAAAGTCTGATTCTTTCTTAATAGTGTACTTTGCTTTAAGTGTAAGTGTTTGGCTTTATAGTGCACAAGTTTCTTATATGTATGTCTATGGTTGATTTGGCAAATAAAATTGAGAGATTTGTGGTGTAAATTTGAATGTTTGCCTCTCAGTTCTCACCACCCAAACGAGAATTTATCATGTTTTTGTCTCTAAAATCTTACTGAGACTGCAACAAACGAGCTTATTTACTCGGTTGTTTCGGTCATGTTCTGAAATTTTCTTGTAGCTTACTAAACCAGCATTCTTGTTGGACAGTTAAAAATGTATCATTGTTTTTTTTTTTCCGGTGAATATGATCAGAGACAAGAAAAGAAGTCGATATCTGTGAGTTTTAGAGCAGAGAATCTCATACCAGGGGTTGTGATAGGATTCATCATAGGTATGATATTGGATTTATCACAGCAAGTGACCTCCCCAGTGAAAAGGAGCAGACTTTTATCCAGCAAGGTCCAGAAGCAGAGTTCTGTACCAGGCAATGGCAAGGACCAAGAGCTTAAAATGGTTTGTCTATCATCTAGTGTAACGATAGTCTCTTGTCTCTGCCCCTAGATTTTATTGGTTTGGAGTAAAATATTATAACTTAAATCCTTATAACAAAACCTAGTGATAATGCAAGCTGATTTATGTTCCAAACCCATCAAATGATTGAAATTTTAGCTTCATAAAAGAGACTTGCATAATCTATACAAGGATGGTGATGAGTTTTCAATGATGTCAGATTTTTAGATTACAAGTTAAAATCAGAACATTTGTGTAACTAATTTGAGCTTGTTCTGATCACAGGTACTGGTAGTTAGGCAAGACTTGAAGATGAGAACGGGCAAAATTGCGTCACAGTGTGCACGTAAGTGTCTTATGAAATGTGTTTGAAATTTGAACACTGGAAGTAAAATGACTTTCTTTTTAATATTCGCAGATGCTGCCACCGGCATGTATGCAGAGTTGATGCAGAGGTAATTTCGTCTGAAATGAGTTGTTTGCTTTGTATGATGCATCAGTCCGGGGTTTATGTTTTTTTTTGTTTTCATCTTAATTCTTTCAGTGACCGATACCTTCTGCGGCGATGGGAGGAAAATGGGCAGCCAAAGATAGTCGTCACTTGCAAAAACCAGCAAGAAATGTAAGCAGGTGAAAATCTTGGGGGATACAAACAAAACGCACTTCAAGACATATTATTACTTTACTACAAATGTTAATAAGTTGTCTTCAATAAATTTGAAAGCTACATTTATCTTTTCTGCTCACAGGAATAAGATCACAGAGGCTGCTGAGAGCGTTGGCCTCCCGACTTTTGTTGTAGCTGATGCTGGAAGAACTGAGGTTTGTCGTGCTTGATCAATTATTGAGGCTGAAAGTATAATCAGAGCTCCTCCTATTCAAAAGAAAATCTAAAAGTTTCTACTAATCAAATAGTTAGAACTATAGAAGACATAAACACCATCCGACCTATTGAAACACGAAAAGACTGCTCTTGAATGAAAATTATTTGTGAATTTTCTGTGGTAGTAGTACGCTAACAAGTTTCTCTGGAAACTAAAACTCTTCCTTTAACAGGTTGCGGCTGGATCAAGAACAGTTCTTGCAGTTGGACCTGGTAGAGACAATAATTTTTTGAAATTCGGTTTTAGCTAAGATGTTGTTCCTCAACATGTTCATTACTTTTCTTGTGCAGGACCAAAGGAGTTGGTTGATTCCATAACTGGTAGGCTGGCTTTACTCTGATTCAGGAGCTTTTTCTTGGCGTAGTTCCTCTGGGATTTTGATTTCTCCAGGATTAAGGTTAATTCAGGCAAGGCAATGTTGTTGTGTAATGATTATTCAAGGTACATGTTAGATTTGTTGTTGGTTAATTTGCTTGTAGTAGTTCTTCCACCGGTTTTTTGGAGTTGAATTCATGTAAATTTCGATTACATTCTGACACTTTCAAGTTTTTACCGCTGTAGTATAGGGTATTGGCTTCCAAAACCAAAGTAACAACCAGAATTTCATAGTTAAAATAACAATATTTTAACTAATAAAGGAAACATTCTCATATACATGAGTGCCAAGATTGATCGGTCTAACCGATAGCACTGGGCTATATTGATCCCTCGGCAGTCAATAGTAGACTTCCACAAAAACTTGAATAAGTTAAAATTTTAACAGTGTATTTTTTTTACAAAATAAAAGGTTAATAAAAATCATAATCGTGGTATATATATTATTTTGGTCGTTAATATTAATCTTTAAAAAAGCTTAAATAAATCGTCATATCATTTATTTTCTACTCTATTTGTAATAGGCAAATTTCTTTCGATCAAAGATCTAATATTTTCCCTGTACTGATATGTAATGATTTTTAAGAGAATCTAACAATACTAGTTGTTCTGACTCTCTCGTAATTGAAAAAAGCTTCCGGACATTACTAGAAACGTACTGTGACGGTGACACCTTTTTCCCGTCGTACTACCTCAATTTCTAGTACGTACATGTCTCAGTGCTTTTGTTAGAAATGATTCTTATTAGTGTTTTTACTTATGTCTATTTCGTTTTGTATATAGTATATATGTGTGTTTATATAGCTTATATCGTCCTTCTCATGTTTTAAGTTTTATATTCTTTCTTTTTTTTTATGTAACATATAGGGTGACTTTGGAATTGATTTCTTTTTGATACTTTCTTTGAGTGACGTCGAAGTCTTCCCCAAAGTTCAGCTCGCTACGTTGGACCGTTATGATTCCACATTATTATATATAAATATCTATATGCATCACATGGCATACTGTATACGCAACATACTCACATGACTCCATAATATTTAGATATATGTGTGCTTTTACGTATTCTTTTCTTTTCTTTTTGGATATGATATAAACCAACATAAACAACATTATCTAATGTTTAAAACCAAATAATCATCAATGTTTATCAGTTTCTAAGTTATGTTTGGATGGTAGTTAACAAACAAAAGAACAAACAGTGAGAGAAATTTCGACGAGTTTTAGTATTACATATCTCATTTACAGTGGAATGCATAGGCTTTTGTAAAAGGAATTCAAGGCAGCCTACCATTTGGTAAATTACTGAATTTTCAACGTGTAAAGTTGAATGGAGTGATAAGAATTGTTTGTGCATAGAAAAATCTAATAATAAGGATCGCTTAAACCAAAAGAAATTAGACATTACAAGTACAGTCCGTGGACCTTTACCTATATATCTCTATCAAAATAAAATATTGAATGTTGGTTAAGAAGAGGACCATTTTGATATTATAGCTATATAATACTACACTATACATCATAAATTCGCCCACTTGCTGGTTAGGTTTGCATGAGAATGCATGTGACGAGCACCTCAATCTATGCTCCATTTCCCTTTATTTAAATTAAATAATATTTCTATATGACTTTTGTGCTGTGCAAATTTGTATTTGTCCCTTTACTATACTAAATATATTTCAGATTAATATTACAGCATCAGATTTCCTCGAATATTGTCAGAATGTAAAACGTGAAAGAAGTTAAAATTCAGAGAATAATTAAGTTTGATAAATTATAATAACCCATCTGTGAATAATTATTAAGCTTCCGGATCCCAGTGTTTTGGGTGAATAAGAACGTTTTTTACTTTTTTATTTGAATTTGATTTTAAATTGAATGGAATATATTGTTCTTAATCACACACGACGATTGCAACCAAATTCATAACACGCTTAACACTTTATGAAAATAAAAACAGTAGAGAAAGGGAAATAACAACTATTTGGAATTTTTTATTTTGGGTTCTAGTTGGATTCAATTATTTTCGTGACTAGTATTAAAAACCAGAAATAGATTGATATGTATATCATTAATTAACTCCTTTATTTCTACCATATTTCTCTTATTTTATAAACTTTCTAATTAAAATTTCGGGAAGTCGAAGAGCAAAAACAAAAGCTATCAAATATATCAATAGTACTAGAAGTAGTCTGCAGAAAATGAAAAACAAATGTTAAAAAGGAAAAAAAAAAAAATAAAGCTAAACGAAACGAACAAATTATTGCGAAATTATCCACGTGGAAATAGAAAACTAGATTAAGTGTCTAAAATCAGGAGCCACGTGGTTAGTATTATTATGCATTAAGAAATCTTCACCGTTGGATCTGATATCCATCAGTAGATTCTCACACCTAAGCTGACTCAGCAAATGCTCGTCTCTCATCTCCTTCTGTCGCCGGAGCTCCATCACTTTCCGGTGAGAGTTCGAGTGCCTCGCCATCACGAACGTCGGACTCGACGCCGGTCTATACTCCGGCACGAGCCTCCCTGATTTGTACCTCACTCCGCAAGCGTTACAAAGCGTCTTCGGACCCATAGGTCCCGTCCTCCATTGCGGCGTCTTCTCCGTCGCGCAGTGCAAACAACGTCGTCCTCCTCCGCTTTCTCCGCAATCCACGTCCATATCTCCGGCGAAGTCTTGTTCTTTCACTCTTCGTTGTTTCTTCTTGGGATTGGTTTCGTCGGAATCGGCTAAGGATAAAAGACGGGAAGCCCACGTGGAGGCTGCAGAACGTGATCTCTTGCTTCTGGCCTTGGCAGGAACGGCGACGTTGGATTCATCGATGTCGATGAATTGATGATCAAGTTCGGGTTCGGGTTTAATTAAGTGGGTCAGGGTCGACCCGGTGGTTTGAGGGTTTTTTAAACCGGAAAATAAGTGAAGCTTGTCTTGGTCTTCTCCTGCGAATGATTCTTCCACAAAATTTGATAACCATTCTAATTCTGCTATATCGTCATTCTGATTAAATAAGAAGAAGAAGAAGAAGAAAAAAGTGTTACTATTTCATAAATATTGGCGTGGATTTGAGAAAATAATAACGGAAAATTACCGGAATATATAGGTCGGAGAAGCCAGTGCCGTCGGTGAAAAGCGAGGAGGAGTTGGAACTGTCGGTGAGAGTGCCGGTGGAGAGTGTTGAAGAATCGGGAAGAGTGTTTAAGCCGTCGTCAACTTCGCCGTCGTCGTTAGAGAAGTCGAGGAGGTCGTCGACGACGAAAGAGTCCGGGTTACCGGCGACGAGGAAGAGCTCCGGAGCTATCTTTTCCATCAAGGCAAAACAGAGAAGGTTGGAATTGGAAATTAAGGAGCGGAGAGAATAGAGAAGACGAGAGAGGTGAGGTCTATTTTTGGGGTTGTGTAAAGGAGAGTGATGTTAGAGAAAGTTATGGTTCATGTGAGAGATGAGAACGAGACAGAGGACAGCTAAAACAGAGGAGCTTTGACTATGTGTTACTCTCTTTTTTATTTTTCTTGTATTCTTAAATGGATTTACTAAAATTATAACCAACGAAGTTAGACATTTGCTTAACAACAAGGGGAGGTGAATCCCAAAAACTATTCATTATTTTATAACTAATTCATTTAACTATTTTCAATTCTTTTTGGTCAAGCTCTTGAATTCTGTAATTAACTATATCTTGAATTTTGAACTTGTACTCTTTGAGTCTACGCCTTTACGTACAACCAAAGAAAATGAAAAGAAAGAAAAAAAAACAAGATTCTTATTTGCAACTTCGATACTATGAATCCGATACGACTGATAGATCATACATATAGCAAGAAAACTAGATTAATAATTCAGAGTCATAGTAGGTTAATCGAGTTAGAAACTATGAAATTTAACATATTATAAAAACTCGAGTTTGATCCATAAAAGATGCTATATTGTAGAGTGAGATTTGGTGCGAGATGGGACGGAAGAGCGCATTATCTCAATTGTGTTATGGATTTTCTAATTATTAAAAAGAAAATCTCAAATGAGGAAGATGTTGGAAAAAACTTAATGTTACAAAAAAGCTAACAACCCCATGAGCTATGTTTTCTACATGAGCTGAAAATGATCTTTTATATCACCATACCAGAACTCAGTGTTTGGTAAATTTCTCTCATCATTATCAATGTGATCTTAATCGTCCACGTAAAACACTTTTTTATAGCATCCACATCGACCTCGTATTTGATGTTTATTGTGAATTAGAACCTCCTGAAAAACTTCACTTTAGTGGTACATAACATCAACATCACAACTTTGTTGGTTCCTAATGAGTATAGTGTTGCATTCAACTTACTCACATGGAATAATTTTGTAAGTATATATGCATAATATCTTCGACTAGAAATCTTAAAGACTTCAATATCTCAGATGTAATAGCATTTTATTTTTCTTGCGGCCTTCAGATGTAATATCTACGATGTAAATCATGTAATACACCCTAGAATCAATGTGTGTGTTGGGTTCATTAGTGAACATTGTTCTTCAATAAGCAAATGATGATTTTCAAAATCACACACTTGTGTTTACTAGAATACTGATCAATAATTATAAATAAATAAAATAGAATCCTGATCAAAACCAAAATATTTCACAACCAGTTTTAAGCCATCATATGCAAGAAACAATTAAGTTGTGAAGTGAGCAACCAAATGCCAAAGTGGAACCATCTCGCTCTCAAAACAAAACATAAAATGGGCCTTTTTGTCAAATTATACGGGGGCAAGAGTATTATGAGTTTTACTCAGTCTGGACATGTAAAATATAAACCCAATAGGCATCAAACTCATAATTCTCAAAAAAAAAAAAAAATGTATGGTCTAGAGCAAAGCCCAAAGTCTAAGTTACAAAACAAAACAAAACAAAATTTAACATTTAATTTTATTTATGCATATCATTTTATCAATGATAAGTTGAAAGGTTCAAAATTTTGTCATTATCAATGAAATGAAAGGTTTTATTATTCATTATATGTGTAATCTTCTTATTAAGTGTATTTAGGAAAATTGAATAAGTGTGCAATACAGATATTGCCTTTATAGCTAAATCGGCTAAAATATAATATTCGAGATCTCACCACTACAGTACTTTGTTAAAGATGAGATTTGGTTTGGCATAAAAGTGCGGCCGCCGAATATTCTCCATAAACTTTCTTAAATCGATAAAGAAATCAAAGAATTACGGAATCACCCACAAATTAATTCATACAATTTTAAAATAATAATAATATTCAGTACTGGGCCGTGGTGGCCCGTTTAGCCTCGAACGCAGCTTAAAAAAAGGTCCCACCACTTAATTGTCGGCCCACGCTGAGCACCGCTCTATTTCTTTGTGCGCCTTTGGCATATTGGCGTGCCTCTTTATTTTATTTTCTTTCAACTTTCTGTTTCTGTTACTATTTAAATTTTATTTTCTTATCTTTGGTTTCACGGCTTCTATTTTCTATTCTATGAAAAAATGAATTATCATGTTTTTTTCTTTGCAATGTCTATCTGGACTCTAGACATTTTAGTACTTTAAGAAATTAACTTATTATAGTAGTCCTATTTTGTAATCCAACTAATGATAGGATACTAAAGGTTGAACGATAGTGCATAACAAATATGATTAGGTGTAATAAATAAAATAAATAATAGTATAGAATGGACACAACAAAGTGATTAATGACATTAAACTAAAAAAGAAGAAGTCATATTTATTAGTATCAAATTTTATTTGATTATTTCAAGCATTTTAAATAACCGAAACATTTAAAGTTTTACTTAATTATGATCGCGATCCAACGAGTGGAAAATAGCATGAGAATCGTCATCAACTTACCTCATATGGAAATAGAATTGAATACTGTAGTTTTTAGTAATCCGTTACGGTGACGGAGCAAACGGACGACACGACTGTCGAAAGGAATGTGTCTGGAGCCAGTTTTTTTTTTACCAGCTTCTTCACGCCAAAATATGAGACACGTGTACTGTTCTCACGCGCTCGTGTTCTTCCTAATGGTTACATACATTCCTCGTTTTTACTTCTTGGGATTTGGTATCTATCTATTTATTATAAACGAGGAATGTATTCAATCTCGTATTATTTTGAGTTTTTTTTTTCCAATCTTTTACGACTTAAGAGTATTAATAAAGTTTAGAACCTATTCAGTATTCATCATCCTTAGAAATATAATTAATCGTTCTCTCCGGTACGTACGGAACTAATTGTGTCTTATGATTTTTAGTTCAATTACATAATTCCGGAATATGTAACAAATTTGAAGTATATTTGATATATTTCTTATATAAATCTAATATGTCACATGTAGATAATGTGAAATAATGTTATGTTTAAGAAACATTCTTCTTGTGTTAGTAAAACAGTAAAAGATATATGCAAACCATGTTATTAATAAATTTTCTAATGTATGTGGAAAAATAATATAACAAGATAAAAAGGTTAAATAGTAGAAAATTAAAATCATGCAATTAACTAGTCTTTGGGTAATAAAAGCCCTTTTATCTTAACCTTGGATTCGTTAAAGAAGCAAACCCACCAAACCTGGTCTGCCATTATTACCGTCTTTATCAAGTTCATTTTTCCTTATTGTTTTCGTCAACTATCAAAATAGCATGGTTTAATTTGTTTTTAAATAATCAAAAATTTCTTACGAAAACAAAATAAAGAACTTAAAATGAAAAGTGAAAGTATTATGGTAGTTGTGAGGTGACTTAGCATTGACCTGACAAAAATCAAATCAGGTGGGAGGCATTGACTCTTTGCCTTAATGTTGAAAACAAAATGATACCCAAAAAAACAAAAGTTGATTTCCTTTGTTTTTTTCTTTCTGTGTGGGGTTAATCCTTTCAATTTACTCATCGTTTCGATAAATTTTGTTTTAATCTTCCCCCACCCAAAAAGTTACATTCCTTCTGTTTATCATTCTTATTTTCACCTTTTTCAAATTACTCCTCCTTTGCTAATTTTTATTTTATTTTATTTTACATCCCAGTCCAAAACGTTTTCTCTTATTTTCTAAGTAGTACTCCATTATCTTTTCATACTATAAAGCTACTCGGTTATAAACTACTAACATTTTCGTTTTTCACTTTTTTTTTGTAATAAGATATTTAAACCAAAGTTAAATAAAACGGAAATTTCTGTACTCTTGAACTTATTATAATGAAAGAAGAGTGAAGTTAGATAATTCATATTTTAGGAGGTCTTATTTATGTATTTTGATAAAAGGACAAAAGACATCTAATAAAAATGCATCAAAATTGTTAATGTTTTCTCTAGAAGATGGTAAAGTAGATTTTAGGTTGGCGATTATAAAAGCCGTACGTTCTCCCGCCATAATTATCTATAGTAATTTTCTGGTGTAGTTAATTAGTACTTAGTGTTATCATTAAGACTCAATTGATCTGTAAGAAACGAATGCCTAGGGCTAGAAGCATATATACACTTAACAAGTAGAAAATATTAATGCAGAGATTAGATATCATTCTTTAATATAAATATGTCATTATAGTTTCATGTCATCGTTACAATAAAAAAAAAGAGAGCAAAATAATAATAGAAAACATACGTCCACTAAATTAGTGGAAACTTTCGACTTTGCTTGCTTTATACTCTTATGCATACATTTCATTATCAAAGGGTCCACTATTTTTTTTTTTGTATACTCTTTAAGAAAGGTGTTGTTTAAATAATACATTCTTAACTATAATTGCTTAAATTATATTTACACATGTATACATTATACATACGCCCGTTGTTCTTTATAGAAAGCTAACGGTCCTTTGGCACCGTTGACATATAATCACATGCCGATCGAAGATAAAAGAAAAGACCCATTAGAGAATTATGATGAGTGACAACTAAGTATGTGCTTTATTCTAGTATTTAGTGAACAGCCTAAAATATACTATTGAAAGTATTAGCGTTTTAAACTAATTAATCAAACCATAAATAAATGAACAAAAATTGTTTATTTTAAATGCTAAGTTTCGTAACAAAATAATGTTACTTATGAAAGAGACTTCAACTTGATATTTTAATTGAATATTCCCTAAGATTGCATGAAGAGATGAAAGTTCTTGAGGTAATCAATCACATATAAGATTTTTTGTAAAGAAAGAAAAGAAGAAGATTCATCAGCTTACTAAAACGGTAGGAAATAGATTCACAGATATTATATTCCTCATCATCACATTATAGTCTTGAATAGATGTCTCTATCAAAAATATACTTATTAATTATAGTGAAAAGTCGATAATTTAATTTGTTATATGATAAAAACAAAAGAAAAAACACTTGGAGAAATTTATAAGTGAGGAACGCTCAATATTTTACATTATTAATTTTCACTCTTTTCTTGCATATTTATTCTAGCTTTAACTAATAAATACATAGTGTACTTGAACATTTTGTTATAAGATAGTGAATAGTAGAAACTATCTTCAAACTCTGCATAAAAAATTAACAAACATTTTTTTAATATATTCAAACACAGCTGATAGTAGTATATTTGAGTTTTTTGTTTTTTTGTTTTTGTTTTTGTAAAACCTGTTTGTTAATCACGACAAAACTACATCACATTCCCACAAACGCTAAAATAAAAAATAAGACAAGGTAATCGTCATATTTGAGCTATGATATATATATATATATG
>Ga0041059_1001678_pt1 | contig 17304 bp, 15 predicted proteins | sample AraColnosormetaG_FD_56232 | JGI IMG/M metagenome (GOLD analysis project Ga0041059, IMG submission 56232) | Arabidopsis roots microbial communities from North Carolina, USA - Col MF nosort | ecosystem: Host-associated > Plants > Roots > Unclassified | place: USA: North Carolina | collected...
GTCTNTTTTTTTTTTTTTTATAACTATTATACTAGCTAACTCTAAAATTTTCGTTCTTCTGAAAACTAAGCAGCAGAGCATAAACAAACTGATTGCTTCATAAGATTATACTCGGAAATGGAAAGTTTGGAAAGGTATTATATGTCTTCTCAATTTTGCTCATACTATATACCTAAAATCTTTGTTATGATATGATAAGATGATATGGGACTCAATTTAAAGTCATAGGGCCGTTGCGTTGTTCGCGTCGGCTCATCAGAACATCGATAAGAAGAATAGCTTTGCATTTGTATCTGAGGAGATACGACGACAGATGGAGAATATCAAATCACATATCCTAACAAACGGGCAAGTTTCTTTATTAGATCACACATAGGTTTTTATCATTCCTGTATATGTATATTATACGATGTTATTAATTATTGTAAAGGAAAGTGTAATAATCCAGCCAAATATACGAGAGAACATGTAGAAACGGGAAGTTTTTTTGAAAGGTATGTATGTTTTTGATATAAAACTCGTATGAACCGGTTTTGGCCTTATAAACTTTCTTCTTTTCTAAAATAGAATTAATCATGAATTGTCAGGGCTGTAGCATTGTTCTCGTTGGCTCGTAGAAACATTGAGAATAGAATGAAATCTGGAGCAGAGATGAAGAATTCCTCAGAAATCGTAGCATGTGTATCCTCCAAGGAGATACATAAAGAGATGGAGAATATTAAGTCCCATATCATTACAAATAGCAACCATATAAAGGTTAAGCTTGAGAAAGACTTTTAGTATGTTATGTTACACCCTGACCTTTTATGTATTGATTTCTTGGGTCTTGTCCATACCTATGTTTTTTTTTAATATCAAATTAAAACTGAGTTTATCATTTATTGCCTAAAAAGCCGAGTAAAAGAACTTGGGATCGTCGATCTCTTCCTTCAAAATTTGGATGAGTCGGTCCATGGTCTGAAAACACTTTCTAATGTCGAATTCTAAAAACAATCGAGAGGTTCCCCACTCTTCCTTGATCCGTCGTAGGAACGAGTGGGAGGCCTGACTAATGCTAATATGTATCGCTTGTCCAAAGCCACAAACTTATTAACCAATTAGCAAACTGGGTGTTGGTCATTTTGGAACATGATTATCATCCTTTATTGATCTTAAAATATGTAAAACATTTCATTTTGTTAACATAAAACATTTTAAAATAAAAGTAAAATATTATTAAAAATTAAAAAGGAATATAAATGAAAATGAATTACAGGAAAATGTAAAATTAATAAAAGAGTAGTCTTGAAAGAGAATTCATAGCAATTTCTATAGAATAAAACGTAGAACTCATATTTAACTGGAGTGAAATATAGAAAAACAAAAACTAATAAATCCAAAAATATTTTTGTGAAACCTTATAAAGATGAAACATTAGTAAAATCTAGCACCAGAATTTAAATTGATGAGTGAAATGAAAATTAATAAAAAATATAGAAATTGTCTTTGAGGTTTTAAAAAAATAACTTTAGATAAAAATTCATATGATTTTTTAGAAAAATAAATATAATCTGTCACTTACAAAATAAAATAATTTTGAACTATTATGTATGAGTTTATATCAATAATTTATTTTGTAATTTACCTTATTGTAAAAGTAATATATCTTATTTTTATTAATATAAGATATCAAATCATAAAAGCTTTTAAAATATTTTTTAGTCATCTACATATATTAAAACAAAAAATACTTTATAAAAAATAAATAAAAATTGAGCCACGTAACTCGGACTATTATCTAGTAACCAATGGAAAAAGGCAAATATATTGAACGTATCAAAACTTTATATCATCGATTGAGATAATAGATCTGTTTTATTATTCTTGGGATACGTAGTATTTAAGAATTGCACAAATACGATCCTTTGATTTACAAAGCAACCCCTAGAAATTATTTTATTCGATAAAGTGGAGTTTTTCTTTACTTTATTCCACAACAGACCCAACCCTAATTCGTTTCATTCTCTCGTTTCTTCCCCAAAATTCTCAACTTCTCGCGCTCCTAACCCTAGCCTTCCCAATTTCCTCATCTTCTAGATCCGCTTTTGTGATTTGGTAAATCTCTTCTCTCCCTCACTTCTAATTTCGTTACAGGGCAATGTTTTTTACTTTTGATCAGCCAATTTCAAAATCCTCGTTTGTTTTTCAGAAATTTCTAGGGTTTTTTTTTGGTGTGTGTTTTATGGATTGTTGCTATGATTTAGCTGAATTTTGTTGAATTAAACTGTTTTCTTTTGCTGTTTAGTTCTATTCAAAGTTTTGTACTTTGTGGTGAAGACCCAATTTTGTTGTTTCTGAGTCCTAATTCAAAGACTGGAACTTTAACTCTTTAGTAAATGTCTCTTTGTGAGTAAGGCATTTAGCTTTCTCTCCTCTATATATAAAGGTGAGATTTTGATGAGTTCTTGAGTGAAGGAAGAGTTAAAAATGTAGGGTATTATCTAGAGTGTGCTAATCTGGTATCAGAGTTTGTGTGGGATTGATTTGTACAGACTATTGCTTTTGAAATTCCAAGATACTCAGTTTGTTTTCCCTCTCTTAGTGTGTATGGAATTGTTGCTATGATTTTAGAGGATTACAGAAGTTACTTGGTTTGGTAGCTGACTTTTGTGAGATTCAACTATTTCCTTGTGTTCTTTTGCTCTTTTGTTTTGCTTAGTTCTACCAAAGTTTTATCCTTTATGGTGCAGCTAGCCTATTCAAAGACTAAAACTTAAACCCTTTAGTAAATGAGCAACTCTTTGTGATTAAAACATTCAAGCTTCTCTAATCTACTAAAAAGGAGAGATTTTGATGAAATTTTGGTTAATGAAGAGCAAAAATATGCATTTTAGTTGCGGCCATTGTGCTTATCTGGTGTCAGAACTCAGAATTTGTGTGGGTTTGATTATATGCTAGCTACATTTGGCTTTTGCGGTGATTTGCTATTCTACGTGTGTTCTCTATACGTTATCAAGTCTCAGTTTAGTTCAAACTGATTGTGAATTCTTACAGTTATATGCGCTTTTTGTTTATATTTAAACATTTGCACGCTTGACATTTACTAAAATGAACTTATTGTCCTATCCCGGTTTGCTAGACTGACCCTTTTACCGGCTATGGTTGTAGTTTAGGCGTATTACTTAAGACGATACAATTTGCTTGTGTATCTGATGTAACTTTTTTCTTCCGTTTCGAGTTCCTCAGGTTTCTGTGGGTATGGGAAAAGGTAAGCTTATATTGATTTGTCAATCTGGCGGAAAATTTGTGACTGATGATGATGGGACAATGACATACACTGGGGGAGAGGCAGAAGCGATAGATATTAATCATGAAACTACGTTTGATGATTTTAAGCTAAAACTGGCAAAACTCTTGAACTTGGCGTATAGTTCTTTGTCCCTCAAGTATTTTCTTCCGGGAAACAGAAGAACCCTTATCACCATGAAACAAGAGAAGGACATGAAAAGGATGTATGATTTCCATCTGAGCTCAGTCACAGCAGAAGTTTTTATTACAGGACAATATGGCTTCCAGTCTGAAGCAGTTTTGTCACCTGGTACCAGGTATTCCCTCTTATTTAACCATGTTTCTTGCAGGAATTTTTTTTCTTTATATCGATTTCGTAGCTTTCTCTTTTACTTTAATCTAAGTCTTCCAGAGAATGTAGTAGATGTATCAGTTTTGCATCATTTAAGAAATAATAATGTGATGATAACTGATAATTTATTATCCCATTTGTTTGAGAGCTGAGTGAATTTTAACGACTGCCTGTTTTGCTCACGTCTCTGAAATGCTTGAGATTTTTTTTTCACATACAAATCTTTTTTACATCAAACTTCATTTACTTCAAAATTGATATATACCATTAACAAGAGAACATTTTCAGTGTTATTGGTTTTTGATGTCTAGTTGTCTACACAAAACCAAAATGTTCATTACAATGACATTCTCCTATAGATAAATTAGGTGCTCTGTTAAAAGGGTTCGTTGATTTGTGTGGTTTAAAGGCAGTCGTTGATACATAAACTTTGGGCTAATTTAGTTTTTTTTGTGTTATCGCTTTTGATCCAATGGAGGAGACTCAGACATTCTGCTCTACAGAAATAAAGATCTTAATGTCAGTAGCAATATATAGTTCTACTGGGCTTGTGATCATGGTTGCGTAATCTATTTCTGTTTTTAATTGCAGGTCTTATAATATAGCAATCGGGACGGAGACGACACCGGTGGCATATGGGAATGTAGCCAATGTACCCATCCAAGTTATCACAGGAACTCCTGAAGAAAATAACCTCGCTGATATTAATTTGAGTTCTAGAAAGGTCGCCCCCAGAGTTACATCTGAATCCAGTGGCCTTATTGATATTCCCGTAACAATATCCACCATTCCGGTGGGACCAGCCAAATCAACCTCAAAAAAATTCAAGACAAAAGGGAAGAATAGTCTTGTTTCTAATATCACCAATCTGACTCCCAAAAGTTTGAAACAAACATTCATAGGTAGTAATCCTGGTAGCAAAAGCTCCCCTCCAACTTCTCTGAGTGTTGTGTGTGGTGTGACTACCAGTTCCCCTAGAAGTGTTAGTAAACGAAGACGTGTGATGGAAGAACCCATCATTTTACTCCAGGATGAAAATGTCACGGATACAAGGAGAAGATCCTTAAGAAATAGGGGAGAAATTCGAAAGCCTGTAATAGAAACTGATGATGACGACGTTGATGCTGATGAAGTTGATAGTGACGAAGATGATAGTGATGACGTTGATGCTGACAATGTTGAGGATGATGATGACAAGGACTATGTGCAGGATATAGAGACCTATTACCCTGAAACTGAGGATCTTGACTATGAACGTGAGATAAATTATTCTATCTCTGAAGCTAACGATGGTTCTGTAGAGAGCTTGGTAGCCTCATGGAAACGTTGCATTACTGGTGTGGGTCAGGGATTTGAAAGTGTTGTTGAATTTCGTGATGCACTGCAGAAATATGCAGTTGCTTGTCGTTTTGGGTACAGATTAAGGAAGAATGAATCAAATCGTGCATGTGGTGTTTGTTTAGTTGGAGGTTGTCCTTGGAAGATTTATGCATCATGGGTACCATCTGAAAGTGTGTTTAGGATAAAAAAGTTTAATAGAAGGCATACGTGTGGGGGAGAATCTTGGAAATCTGCTCATCCCAAAAAGAACTGGGTAGTGGGTATCATCAAGGAGAGGTTGCAGGAGAACCCAAATCAGAAGACTAAGAACATTGCTGACTCTTTTTTTCAAGATTTTGGTATTGAGCTCAGTTATTGCACTATAAGACGAGGCATTGATGAAGCTAAAGGAGGACTTCATACATCATTCAAAGAGGCATATAAGTATTTGCCTCATTTTGTGAATAAGGTAGTTGAGGCAAACCCTGGAAGTATGGTGAATCTGGTGGTTGGTGAGGACAGAAGATTTCAGCGGCTTTTTCTGTCTTTCCAATCTTGTATACATGGCTTTCAAACTGGTTGCCGGCCGCTTCTTTTCCTTGATGCCATTCCATTTAAGTCTAGGTATCATGAGATTTTGTTAACAGCTTCTGCCTTGGATGGAGATGATTGCGTGCTTCCAGTGGCATTAGCCCTTGTCGATGTGGAAACTGATGAAACGTGGCGTTGGTTTCTGGAACAATTAAAGGTAGCTTTGTCCAGTTTACGGCCTCTTACCTTTGTCTCCGACCGAGAGAAAGGACTAGTGACTTCTGTGTTGGAGATTTTCGAGAATGCCCATCATGGTTATTCTATTCATTACTTGATGGAGGATTTTATGAGAAGCCTGAGAGGTCCGTTTCTTGGAGATGGGAAACCATCGTTAACATACTATTTACTGGCTGCAGCACGTGCTGATCGACTTGATGGGTTTAAGGTTTACACTGAGCAAATAAGACGAGTGTCTCCTAGAGCTTATGATTGGGTAATGCAGATTGAATCAAAGCATTGGGCCTGTGCCTTGTTTGAAGGTGAACCGTACAGCCATATTACGTCAGATGTGGCAGAGATCTACTCGAAGTGGATTGAAGAAATTCAGGAAACTTCCATCGTCCAGAAACTTGTGGCATTTGTGAATAAAATTGTGGAGTTGGTAAACAGTAGCCAAGAGAAGTCAAAACCGTGGTTCAGCCAACTTGTGCCATCTAAGGAGGAAAGTCTAGTGGAAGAATGCAAGAAAGCAGGCTCGCTAAAAGTTTTCTTTTGTTCAGACACGCTTTTTGAGGTTCATGATGGGTCTGTTCAGCTTGTGGACATCAGTAACCAAACCTGCAGCTGTTTCGGATGGAAGCCCACAGGCCTTCCTTGCCAGCACGCGATTGCTGTGTTAAACACAAAAGGAAGAAATCTGTATGACTATTGTTCAAGTTTCTTTACGGTTGATAGTTACCGTTTAACGTATTCAGTAGCTCTAGGAGCAGTTGCGATTGATTTAGCTTTGGTGGAGAATGAAGGCAGCGGCAAGGAAGAGGATGAACAAGTACTTCCACCTCTATTTTCCCGAGTTCAGGGAGTGGAAAAGAGAATCAAAGACCGGAAAAGAGGACGATCTGTATGCTGTACAAAGTGTGGAGGAGTAGGACATAACAAGGCTACTTGTAAGGATGATTGATCATCGACAGCCTCCATCTTCTCACTACATTTGTACAGAGGTTTGTACTTTCCTTCATAGATTTTGTTGGAACCGCAATAACATTCAGGCAGTATCGCTCTCTCTCTATCTTTGTCTTAGTGTATAAATTAATAAACTCAGAAAGTGTTCTGCTTTGTGGTTAAGTATTGCTTTGGATACAATACTATTTTCTGGTCTTTCTAACAATCCTTTTTCCTTTCATCTCTCTGAATCAGTTTTGTGCAAAACCTCAGTCTCTAGCTAGCATCTGTTTTTGTACATTAGATTAATAGCAAAATGAATCAAGTAAAGAGTTGAGGTAAAGATGAGGTTACATGAATACTCATTACCCTCTTTGCTCTAGTTGTGACATTTGTGCACATAAATTGAAGCTCTGGATGAGCACAAATGTATATCGTTTTCAATTGAAGATCCATGGGCATATCTTGAAGAGCTAGAAGATCTAAAGTCTATTTAAACCATTTGAAGCTCACACGTAGCAAACGTCATAACCTTAATACTCGGGCTCTGCCGACGAATACGAGACAGTTATAAGTTATTGCTTATCATTCTCGTGAAAATGGGTGACTCGCCATAAACACAACATACACACTTAAAGATGGTGATGTACCGGGACATGCAGCATAAGATAAGTCACTATAAGAACAATATACACACTCAGCTTTTCAACATGGTACCTAAACCTAGGCAGCAATTGATGTATCAAAATATATGAAATGATGCTTTCCAATGTACTAAGTGCAACTCATCCATAAACTGTGATATTACATGAACCGCATATCATTACTCTTGACTCGTAATCGTCAGTGTCCTGGATCGGTGTACAGAGAGCTAGTATCGGAGAAGAGGTAATAATTTTGTTCAATCCGTATTCCACAAAGCCTCTATCTTCCGAAGCAACTGGTCAAATAGCCTTCCCTAACTTATAGGCACACCCCATCCCGTACTAAAGTGAAGAGCGAACAATCGACATATGATTGAACAAACCCAAACCATACAAGAGTCGATGTGAACTAGTCGACCCACTTTAGCTGGATCAGATGTTTGAAACCTCGCAAAGAGTTTTATTATATTTCTTTGGACAAATCTCCATGTAATAAACACAAATGGACTTCTCAATTCACACCCATGTGAAACAATTCCTTAACACCGTTCTAAGGAATACATTATTCACCAAATCCATAATCCCAGAAGTAGACCTCACTTCATCAAAAGACTGATAAGAATACATAATTCCCTTCATATTCCAGATTGCTGAAAACTTAAGCGGGAAAGAGATTTAACATCAAATTAAGTAATAAGTTCCGAGTTAAAAGAATATCCTCACACACTTTGATACAAAGCATGAGGCAGACTTAGTGAATTAAGTGGCGATCCAGCCACCAACAACACTCCTGATATAATGCTTCTTAAGCTTTCTCCGTCGAATGTTCTTTCCCCTGCGCATTGTATTCACTTAGTACTCCATCTATGCAGTTACTAAGATTACTAACGTGAGAAATAGAAAACTTACCAGTACTGGTTGTGTAATACAAATTCATCCGTTGCCACTTTCTTCCCATCATCATTGCGGTTCCAGTGGTATATAGCGTGTGTTCGGTTCTTTATATCCAGAGTAGAGTGGCCATAGCTAGCTTCCCGAAATGCAGAATAATCTGGCTGTGGTTCCGTAAACCTGAAACAAAAAGGGCACATTTTCTCATCACCCAATACTAGTAAATAATAACAACTCTACAGCTCTACTACATATGAGACTTTCGCAACTTTTATTATCATTCTGATCAGCTCTGTGGATCTTCATCAGCGGCTTAGCTATAGGTCTTATTATACCTCCTAGCCTAGAACTGCGTGTAGCAGACTAGAGCTGTTGTGAGTTGCTTAAAGAGCAGTTAGCCAGGTCTGGGGTTGTAAGGATATCTCGGCAGATCGTTTTCGGGTGTGTATTTTCTAGGTTGTGGTTAGGCATTTGGTGGAGAGTGTCTCTCCTTAGTCAAGTCTTATAGCGAATTGGAATGAGAAGCAGTTTTATAACATCGTACTTATAACATTCCAAGGCTCACGCTTTTTGTGTTCCAGTAATCTAATTGAATCTGATCATGTTACTAACCTTCCAGCCAGACCTTCTTGATTTCCTCCGTCTCCAACTGTGATATAAACAGGCGCTGACTTATCTGGAACTGGGTAACGATCTCCGCTTGACACGTTATACCGCACATTTGATATTCGGTACTGAGATGGAGAAACAAAACAAAGATTTTACTAAACACAATGAAACATATATATTCTATGCGGAGCTTATGGTAATACGAAAGTACCGATCTCTCGTAGGCATGAACATGCCCAGCAAAGATTACATCAACTTTGTGTTGGACAAACCACTCCTCAAAAGCTGCTCGCATGCTTTCACCCTCCATGAAATGTGCTTCATTACTGTTGTATATTGGGACGTGCATCAAAACAATTAGCCAAGGTGTTTTCTCCCTATCAACTCTTGTAAGCTCTTCACTAAGCCAGTGCCATTGCGGGGTATACTTCACTGTACAACACACAGAAAGAGTCATGCTTAACCACTCATTTGGGTAAATCTTTTACTTATAAGAAAGAGTCATGCTTAACCACTCATTTGGGTAAATCTTTTACTTATAAAGTAAAGAACAAAAAAGTTAGAAGCAGGGGATGTTGTTGAGCAGTTAAGGTATTACCAAAAGGCGAATAGCTGGAGAGGACAATGATATGAGCAGATGCACGCCTAACAGCGTACCAAAGAGGACTGCTACTTTTTGAGGCTAAGTAAGGCGTAGTGTAACGCTGAAGGTAATTCCTGAAAGGTGTCACCTCCCCCTGTAAATGTTTTACATGTTTGAGAACTCTTAGGAGAAGCAAAAACAGAAGTCAAGCGCACAATCGGAATAGAAATTACAAGTAATAGCTATAATGAATTTTTCATTTTCCTGTCCTATATTTAATCATATCAAAATTCATGTAACCAGTTCATTTATATCTTCTAATCTTCAGCATACTTTCTTAAGAACCTTTTCCATTGATCTGTCTGAGAAACTGTTAAAATGCAAAAACCGTAGCAGTTCGAACCACTCACTATTTTAAATTCCATAGGAGTCGAATTTATGCATAACCTATATGTTACTTGGCTAGGTAGAAAGTAAGTATAAGATGAATCAGATATTAACCATGTATGGCATGTAATCTACTTCATGATTTCCTGCAGACCAAAGCCACGGTTGATAAGCGGTACTACGCTCCACAAAACGACCCCAGCTATCCCATCTCACACCAACGTCATTATACTGATATCTATCAGCATAAGAAAGATCTCCAAGAAATAAAACAGCCTGAGCTCCACTCTCCATGTAATGTTCCAACGTGGATAACGAGTTGAATGTCTGACCCATATCGCCTACAATTCGTAAGTAAAACTGAGTTTGGCTAGTACAGAGCTAGAGAAACAAGTCAAGTAACTCTCATTGAAACAATACTACAAACTACCTCTGCAATGAATCTTAAAGCACAGTTGCATTTAGATCAAACTACTAACCTATAATACCAAACTTGTAGGAAGCATCTGGATGTACATGTGGTGGTGTAACAAACCAAAACTCTCGAGAAGATTCACCGCTTTCAATCTTGTAATAGTATTTTGTATCATGCTGATAACAAAAAAAGAAAATCAGCATTTGTATGTAATCTAACCACCAAATATAAAATATAAACTCAGATACCTCAAGGTCAGAGACAAGGCAGTGATGAATAAAGCCAGACTTATACTTGTAAAACGTGTAGTTATGGTAAGTCCCTTGAGCAACAAACTCATATTTCCCCTGAACCGCACCGTAATGTACTTGGCTAGAACCAGGTTCATCAGGTGTAACCCAAGAGATGATAACAGCTTTACCATCATAATCACCTTGAGTTATGTGTACTTGTTGTGGTGCATTATATCCTTTTGGGACTTTGAAAACATGATGATCAAGTGGTATATCAACCGCAGGCCATTCAGATCGAATAAAACTACTTGTGATTCCAGATTCTCCTCTATATAACAACAATACTGAGCTCAAGAACACAGAGATTATCACCAAATGATTCATCACGTCACCAAATCTCGACTCAGTTTTTTTACCTGTAGCCACAAAGAATCGCGAATCTGAATGTTGATTTCAAATCTAGAATGAAGCAAATCTTAAGATACAATCTGAGAAATTCGTTGTGATTTTAAGATCTGAAGAAATCGAGAGAGAGGTTATGGATATTACCTGAGAGATGAAGGAGATGACATTTGGGAGATTATCGTCTCGATGACATTAATAAGCCCGTCGGATATGTATGAATGAGCTATCGAAGAAGGTGACCACATACGTGGAGATTTATGATTGGTTGAGGGAAATGGATTGGGTCTTAAGCATTAAAGTGCATAACGTAACCTTTTAACTAATTTGATATTCTTAGAAATAGTTTGGTGTCAAGAAAAAGTTTGGACTCAAGACTTCCACGATATCGCTGGAGAAAAAGTTTCTAAGAGCATCTACGACGCAAAGTTTTTAATTTGATTTTTAAGTTTAATTATATTATATATATATATATATATAAAAGTAGGATATAATACTTCAGTTTCAAAAATATAATAGTTCATGCGGAAAAATATAAAAGAATTGATTTGGCTATATATGTCACCAAAGAGTAGTTATCTTTTTCGGTCAAAGGTTTTGATTCAAAAAAGAATTTCACAGTTATGAGTGTTTGAACTGGAATAGTTTTATGATGGGTGACCTTCCGATAAATGATTGTCGGAACTATGCGAGTGAGGATAAAGCAAGAGAAAATATCATGTGGTAACAAGTCTTTAAAGCTTCTCGGACGTGGCATACCGACCGTCGGACAGGGGTGTGCTCATGGGGCTGAGAGAGGACGTAGGATCCACATATAGGAACGGTCGGGGCGTTAAATAGGGCTTCACTCTCCTTTTATTAGTCTATTAGAATAGTTATTAGCGTAAGGCGCAGCAAGCCGGCAAAGATATAATGGTGATAAGAAAAATAAATTAAGAATTTTAGATTTATTTTAGTGAATTTAAAAAGTGCCAAACTTATTACCCAAAATATATGAAATATTTACTGAAATGTTATAGAAAGTTGGAATATTGTTAGAATATCATACATTCTCTAAACATTACTTATATATTTTGTGCAATTGTGTAATTAAAATTAACACTCTTGATTAGTTTTTTTTAATTAAGATTTTTTATTATTATTTATAACTAAAAATGATTAATGAAAATTATGATAATCCACCTCATTAAGAGGAACGTTTTGGTTTCCCTCCCTGTTATTGTTTCGCAGCAAATTTACATGTTACGGCTGAATTATAATGCTACACATAAGATGAAAGGTCGCGGAAATCTACATATTACGGCTAAGTTATTACGAATATACATATTTTTCATAGCCTTGTTCGAGAACATGTAGCTCAGCTTTAACTGATGGCTCAACTCATTCAAACCATAGTCATCGAACACCAACTTTACAAGCTTATCGTGCGTTCTTTCCGCATAAATTTGCACAACTCTTCACCCTCTATCGTTAGTGTTAAATACAAATTCTTTACCCAGTTACCACAAATAACAATTTCTAGAACCGGATTGATTATATCGGGCGAAGGATGTAAGAAAATGAAAAAGAATGAGGAAGACGATGACGAATTGGAAGTTCCAGTGATGTGAAAAACTCAGGTGAAAAAGACGAGTTGAAAAAAAGATGTTTCGTATTTCTTTTAATGATGATGAAATGAAATGTTACATCGACGTAATTTTTTAATTGATGAAGTAGCAAGTAAGCCACCAAACAAACATGAAAATTTGCCTAAATAAATTAGCCATTAAACAAAACTAGAAGTCAGCCGCAACATGAATACTATTACAGTAATTAAAAAACAAAAAAAAAACGACAAGTTAATTCAGTCGTTTAATGTTGTAACTCAACCTACAATCTTTAACTCATCTGTATTGTTTAATAAGTCGGTCGTAATTGCTTGCTATTAAAGTAATTAATCTTTTGCTACTAAGTCAGCCGTAACTAGGCCGAGTTATCCGTTAATCCAGCTCATTACGGCTGATTTATGACACTCGAACATAAATCAGTTGTAAGGACATCCCATAACTAAGCCGTCTTTGATAACTCAGCCAGTCGAAAAAGTTAACTCAACCGTGTCAAGAGAATAACTCAGCCAAAGTTTTGACAATCAACCATTAGGTAAAAACTCAGTCGTAACTTAGGCTGGGTTATTCTTGAAATTCTCATAACTCAGACAAATCTCTTTAAGTCAGCCGTAATGTAGGTTGGATTATCTCATAACTCATAAAAATTTTCATTAAGTCAACCGTAATTCTACGCTCAGTTATACTATAAGTTAGCTGTTTTCTCATAACTCAGCCATTTTTTCTTAAATCAGCCGCAACATATCGTAACTCAGCCGTCCCTGCCATTATATTATTTTACGGCTGAGTTCATTAATACATGTCAGCGATTACTGACGTGGCGACGCGGTTTTGCTAACATGGCAATGAAACTGAAAAATCGATTTGGGGATTTAGGGATTTGAAGATTTGGGGATTTTGAGATTTAGGGATTGAAAAATCGAATTGGGATTTTGTGGTTTGTGTTAAGCACAAAACGACGTCGTTTTAGATAATAACGAAATGATTAACTTCTGTTATCGTTTCTGTTAACGACATATAACGTTGTGGTGTTTTTGGCTTTTTGGCCAAGTCAACGTTTTTGTATTTGTAAAATGGCTGGTCAACATTTTTGTGTTGTTTTATTTGGCCACATACGAAATTCACGTATTAAATGGTCAACATTATCATATACACATGATATATCACATGAACAAACTAATATTTTAAGTTTAGTTATAGATAGTTCAAGATTACCTATTACATATATTTTTATGGGCACATATCGCTAGTGTACACTACTTACCAAAATTCATAATGCATGAAAGTATTTTACTAACGGCTAATATCGCTAGTGTACACTACTTATCTCACCAACAATCCATGAGGGTAAAAAGTATTGTCACCAAAAACTATTTCCCAAGATTTTCTTTCGATGAAACTAAATTAAAAGGATTACCGACTTATAAATCTCTTTTATTCAAATTAGAAAACATGCTTATATTGCTCACTAAGATCCACATCTAATCAAATCAATGATAATCAATAAAATATTTCTAAAACACTATTAAAATCTCGAGAGATTGAAAACACATAAAAATAAAAAACACGTTAAAAAAACTGATCATTGTAAAGTATACGGTCATCTTAACACAAGCAAAAATATTAATCCATCAACATTGGATAAACAGACTAACAACATTTAGAATCAAGCAAATCTGAATAAATCGAAGAGAGGTTATGGATACCTGTGTTGGATAAGCTTGAAAAGAGTAACTTGAGGAGTAAGTTATTAAAGAAGAGAAAAGGAAATTAAGCTTTAGTGTTCTAGGAGTTATCTAGAATAATGTATTTGGAAATATCTAATTACAAATCCTAGGATACATCAAGGTGTGATAGAACTTATGAGATTTGAGAGAGATCGAGACTTTAGGTTTTGAGAGAGTTTCCTAAAGATACTAAAAAGAGAGATATTCGTTTATACTTGTGTTCTTAATCTTTCTTGAATACTAGATTTGGTATCAGAGCCTTGCAACGATGTCAGAACTCGCTGTTTCAACGGGAAGAACAAAAGAATCTGGAGCATCTACATCGATTCAATTCCCTATGCTTAATACAACAAACTATACAATATGGGCTTTAAAGATGAAGATCGCTCTCAAGGTTCACAAAGCTTGGGAAATCATTGAAACAGGAGAACCGGGTGAAGAGAATAATAATATAGCCATGCATCTCTTGTTCCAATCCATACCCGAGGTGATGACATTACAAATTGGAAATCCATACCCGAGGTGATGACATTACAAATTGGAGAGCTGGGAACAGCGAAGAAGGTCTGGGACGCAATAAAAGAAAAACATGTTGGAGCAGATAGTGTAAAAGAGGCAAGGTTGCAGAACCTAATGAATGAATTTGATCGTCTCAAGATGAAAGAATCTTAAACCATCTATGCTTTTTCTGGAAAATTGTCTAAGATAGCTTCAAAGTCAGCTGCTTTGGGAGAGAACATAAAACAGAGAAGTTAGTCAAGAAGTTTCTCAAGAGTCTTCCAAGAAAGAAGTATATACAGATCGTAGCTTCTCTCTAACAAGTTTTAGACTTGAAAAACACAAGTTTTGAAGACAATGTCGGACGTATAAAAGTATACGAAGAACGTGTGTGTGATGATGAGGAAGATACTCAAGAGGATCAAAGCAAACTAATGTACACTAGTACAGATTCAAGCTACCATGGAGATTCAAGAAACAGGGGACGTAGATAAAGAGGATCCTAAAAGGGAAGAGGACGAGGACGGAATGGTGGCAGAGATGCATCACAAATAACATGTTTCAGATGTGATAAACTTGACCACTATGCCTCGTATTGTCCTGATCGATTGTTGAAATTGCAAGAAACACAAGAGAATGATAACTCAAGTACCGGATGAGCTTATGATGCATGAGGTGGTTTATCTAAACGAGCAAAGTTGTGTGCCAAGCAAATTTGAAACAATCATTGATGGAGGGAATGTTTGGTACCTCGACAACGAAGCTAGTAACCACATGACAGGAGATCGTAGGTACTTTGATTAAATAGACCATTCTATTACAGCGAAAGTACGCTTTGGAGATGATTCACGCATTGATATCAAGGGAAAGGGCACAATAGCTTTCATAGACTTGAATGGTCAACCAAGAGTGATGACAAATGTCTACTTTATTCCTGATCTAAAGAGCAACATAATAAGCCTTGGACAAGCTACCGAGTCAGGATGTGAGATAAGACTAAAGGACGGATATCTAACTATGCATGATCAAGAAGGAAAGCTGTTAGTGAAAGTCGAGAGGTCTAAGAATCGTCTATACAAAGTGAGAATGGGCTTGAGAAACAATGAATGTTTGTACTTGACAACTACAAGTAACTCAAGTTTGTGGCATGCAAGGATGGGACATGTGAATCTTACTACTCTAAAGTCTATGATAGACAAGGAATTGGTCCAAGGAGCTCCAAGTCTAGTGATTGAGTCGGAAGTTTGTGGTTCTTTCTTACTTGGGAAGCAAATAAGACAATCATTCCAACAAGCGACTGTCTTTAGAGCAACCAAGAAGCTTGAACTTATTATACATGGAGATCTTTGTGGTCCAATAACCCCAAGCTGGAAACCTCTATATCTTTGTTCTCATTGATGACTACTCTCGTTACATGTGGACAATGTTGTTAAAAGAGAAAGGAGATGCTTTTCACAAGTTCAATAACTTTATAACTTTGGTGGAAAAGGAATCTGGAGAGAAGATTCAAGCCTTCAGAATAGACAGAGGAGGAGAGTTTGTATCTGGAGAGTTCAATTCTTTTTGTGAAGAGACAGGGATAAGAAGGCATCTCATTGGTCCATATACCCCACAACAGAACATCGTAGTAGAGAGACGTAACAGGACCTTATTGGAGATGGAGAGAAGCATACTTAAACACATGCATATGCCGAATTTCTTATGGGGGGAAGTCATAAGACATTCTACCTATCTTTTAAACAGAATCGCAACAAGAGTTCTTACGTACATAACCACCCCATATGAATGCTTTCGAGAGAAGAAACCATTCGTTGATCACATACGGATTTTTGGTTGTACGGCATATGCAAAGATAGATAAGCAACACTTGAGGAAACTAGATGATAGATCTCGGATACTTATTCATCTAGGAACAGAGCCGGGATCAAAAGCTTATAGACTACTCGACCCACAAGAAAAGAAAGTAGTAGTCAGCCGTGATGTAATCTTTGATGAGACAAAGGGCTGGAATTGGACAAGAGAGAACTCAACACAAGACGGTGATGGAAGCTTCAAGGTCATGATTGAAGATTTCGGGACTCATAGACTTCAAGAGACATAAGATAATACTGAAATAGACCAAAATTTAGAAGAGAAAAACCAGAATGATGAGTCCAATTCTGAAACAAGTCATGAAGTAATACAAGAAACAACAAAATCAAGTGAAAGTGTTCCTTCTTTACCAGCATTGAGAAGAACAACAAGGCAGGTTAGTAAACCAAAATATCTTGAGGACTATGTTTTGCTTACGGAAGAGGAAGGTGAGATGTTACTCTTAGCTTTAAACAATGAGCCTTGAAGTTTCTATGAAGCAAAAGAACAAAAGGAATGGATATGTGCTTGTGAGGAAGAAATCAACTCTAGTGAAAGGCTAGGAACATGGAATCTCGTGGATTTGCCAATTGGAGTGAAACCGATTGGACTGAAGTGGGTATTCAAACTCAAAAGAAACTCTGATGGAAGCATAAACAATTACAAGGCTCGTCTTGTTGCTAAAGGGTATGTACAAAAGTATGGAGTTCATTTCGAAGAAGTCTTTGCCTAATTGTTTGGTCATTGTTAGACCTAAGTTCTGTTTTCTAGCTTTTGTTACACATTTTGAGAGAAGAATCCAATCCCTTTAGAGAGGATTCTGAACTCC
>Ga0041059_1001679_pt1 | contig 17297 bp, 10 predicted proteins | sample AraColnosormetaG_FD_56232 | JGI IMG/M metagenome (GOLD analysis project Ga0041059, IMG submission 56232) | Arabidopsis roots microbial communities from North Carolina, USA - Col MF nosort | ecosystem: Host-associated > Plants > Roots > Unclassified | place: USA: North Carolina | collected...
AAAAAAAAAAAAAAAAAAAAAAAAAAAAAAAAACTTAAAACAAATCCAAATGCAAGGGTTACAAACAAAGAACCCATGAAAAACTCTTGAAAGAAGTAAACAAAGTGATCACAAACAAAAACACACGCATAATGAAAAATACAAATACAAAAAAAAACTCAATTAGAAAACATATGATCCCCTCATAACAAGTGACCCAAATCCTTTATTATCAGTTTATTGAAGATCTCAAAAACCAGAATTAGGAGGTGAAGAATCCCCAAAACGCAAATATCTGGCGTAATCTTGTTCATCATCTTGTTGCCTTGAAGATCCACCAGAAGATGAAGAATTTGTAGTAGATAACGTCTGATGATTATACATTGAGCCTCCGGTTTCTCCACCGGCCAAGCTATAACTTAATGCATCGTTACTATTCCCCCCTTGATGAAGATATTGGTTATAGTAGTATTGGTTAAAATAAGGTATGGTTTGCGGATTAGTCTGCGGATTTGAGTAGTAAATTTGATTATTAGAAGAATAATAGTTTGGTGGACCGGTAGTTGTACTAGTGTTACTTGCTAGTTGAGCTCTCTCAGGGAAATTGAGTTTGGCTTTGCTTCCTTTGAACTTAAGAGCTGCGTTATCATAAGCTAAAGCCGCAGCTTCAGCAGTCTCAAATGTCCCGAGCCACACCCGTGCTGCCTTTTGCGGATCCCGAATTTCAGCTGCCCACTTTCCCCATGGTCGTTGTCTTACCCCTCTATAGTGCCTCTTCCTCAATAGCCCTAATCAACAAGAGAAAACATTCGTATATATACTTGATATATTTCTCATATATACTACATGGATATATTCGTCGTCCAGAGCACAAATTCAACTGCTATTATAAAACATTATGCTCATTTTTTCATTCACATATATCATCCCATAAATATGGTAACTAATTTGTCAACTATATATGTAAATATACCTTGATCTTGAGTTGGAGGAGCCGGTGGGTTAGGATCTTGTTGATTATACACAACAGGTTGATGTTGGTTATTATCATGAGAGCTGCTTTGGTTTCCAATGACTTGAGTCAAGGCTGAGACCATGGCACGCATGTCATATTGGGATCGGGCAGAGAAGAAAGGGAATATGTTCTCATCATCATCGGCTTCTTTCTTTTCATCCGATTCATCGCCTCGAAAGGGCCTCTTTCCATAATTTCCTGAATTCGCCATCTTTGCTAAAATCTTTAAACCTCTTTTTTCAGGTGATCTCGATTGTGTCTGTAAATTTAGGGTTTAAGATTTGGAATTGAGGATGTCTTGAATATGAGAAACAAAGAAAAGACGAAGAAGGAGAATGAAAGAGGGAATATATAATTAGGGTTTTAGGGGTGAGCTATTTTGACGGTTTTATAGAAGCTTTTTCGTCTGTGTGAACATAAGACAAATGACAAAACAAAATTTAACGTCAAGCAGAAGTTTTGCATATTTTTAAAAAAATTATATATTTTTCTAGCTATTGTAATTTTCGATATAGAAAATCATGTACTATATCAGTGTACCCTGCTAAAACTGTAGAGACGCGTGAAAAAAGCTTTTTGATTTGATTATTGCAAAAAATGTGTACGTGTGAATCTGAACAAGTTAAGAAATGGATATCAATAAAGATTAGTAGAAAAGCTCTAATAGAAGAATGTAAAATAATATGAACGCTATGTAAAGCTCCAAGATGACAAAAAGAAAAAAATAAAGAAGGAGTGCATGCATATATACATATTCTGTTTAATTGCTTTTTTGAGAAAACATGCATGGAATCGAAGAAGAGAAAAGAAAAATAATTATATTCTTTTGGAAGTTTGATTTAAATACAAAGAAACATAGATATTCTTCGTGTATAACTATAAACCGACATTCTCTGGAAAAGTTAAGGAATAAGAAAATAATCAAATTGTTTTACATATATGTTGTGATATAGAAAAGGAGTTTACGTTACGCGAGAGTGGGGTCTTTTCTCCCCTATAAAATATTTGGATAGAGATTGAAAGACAAATTTAGTTATATTCGAGAAATGTGTACACATTGATCACTAACTCAAGTAAAAACGTGTGAAATGTTGTTATTGAGGCTCTTTCTACTTTTGATAGATAATTCGAAGAGGATTTCTAATTTCATCTATATCTAGAAATAGTTCAGTTAAATGAGTAATGAAAAAACATTTTTACATGCAAACACCAAGTCCAAGATTCAAGTTTTAGAAAGAAAAAAAGAGATAAGATTATCACAATTCAGGAGATCAAAATTGGAGTAAATTTTCATACTCACTTAAAATGTATATATAGATAACGGGTTAGATTACTATTAATGTTTTTTAATAAACGATAAAAAGAAAAATTAGTGGATCTAGGGAAAGTTTACAGTAATATATTAACATTTAAAGCACCATTTTGGTATTAAACAAACAAATTATTATAAGGATATGCTCACACACACAAAAAAAAAAACATTTTGTATGGGCCCTTGACAAGTCGCAATTCACAACTAACGATATTTGTTGATCTCAAATATTTAATTTCCTAAAATCTAGCTTTTGATATTCTAAGAAATAACTTTTTTTAGGTATAGACAGAGCTTTTTTTCTCATTACGGAAGTAGGAAAGAAACCAAGAGAGTTGCAATCGAGAAACTGTTGTCTTTTTTTAGTCATGTTTGCACGTGGCACACATGACACATGTGTTTGTTTGTTATTCTTTCTCAACAACAAGCAACATGCTTTTTTTGTTTCTTTGTAATGTATTAACTATTAAAGTAAAAAATATGTAATATTCAAACTTGATTATAAATACATTGAAATAAAAACATAACATATAGCATGGCATCTGATAAAACGTAGGATAACACGTTTTGACGGGACGACGAAAAAATAATTTCTGTTCAGGATTGCTGTTCAGGATGTATAACGTACTCATTTGACTATGGATAAATATGATTTGATATTATTATGATCTATTAAATTAGCCAACTTTTCTACGTCTAAATTATACAAAAATGACATTATATAGCTAAGATTACGAGAAAAGAAAGTGACTTTTTTAATAAGAAAGTCAATCTGATAGAAAAAAGGTTGAGAGTATCTTACAACGACATGTCAATGAATTTGAATTTAAATGAAAAAATTAAACTTTAAAACAGGATATACACATGGCATGTGTAGGTATTTTCAGATTTGTTGACGAGAACGAAGAAACAACATTTTGTGAATTTGCCAAGCAGGGAAAATGAGTTTAACGACGTCACATAATGTAAATTTTTTTTTTAAAAAAAAAATCTTTTTTGCATAAAACGGCTTGACAACTTTTTTAAAAAATTTACTTTCAATTTTATGATAATTATAACACAATACGTATATATAAACAAAATTTCAGATTTAGTATTATGAGATTAAAAATAGATACTATATAATAGAATATTTATATTTTAAGGTCTCGTTTTGTTGCTGTAATAGACAGTATCTGTTTCAGCGACAAGTACGGTAAAGAATAATCAACGGTCACGTTTAATAAAAGTTAGACTTAGAAAGTCCACCTAAATCCCAACCAAATTAAGAAAGTCAACAACTATATATGTTGACCGTTGAAACAGTACATATCTATGTGAATACGCCCAAACCAACTAATAATTTGGCATATATAATAAATTATGTTTTTGACAACAAATATAATAATGAAGAGTGATGAGATATAATTTGACGTGGAATACTGGAAAACGGAAAAATTCCAGACAATATAAAATCGAAAAAAACAAAAATAAAAGCCAAGATAAGACGACAGCGTTTATAGCTGTGACTGACTGATGTATGTACAGTGTTGAGAGTGTGGATCAAGTAGAAGATGGAGTAGTGGTGGTGGGAGTAATATTACGGTTTCTCATATACGTCAAAAATTGTGTTGGCAATTCTGCTAGAAGTGCTTCTACCACTGAGACCTCTCCATCTGCAACAACAACAACAACAACCACAATGATCAGAGACCAAAACTCTGCCTGACAAATCAAGAAACACGAGACTCACATTGTATGTCTCGTAATGCAACAAACTGGACGATATCGCGCGATGCTATTCGACCACTGGAGCTCTCTAATTTCTCTCCTTTATCTCCATCTAGTACCTATACAAACAACCAATACATAAACCTTGTAAGAATCTATTTCAAGAAGTTTTTCAAATGAAGTTAAGCATAACGTTTTTGTTTAAGAACCTCCATTTCTTTATAGTCAGCTCCTCCGACTCCAACGATGAGGATTGATAATGGGAGATCCGATGCACTGACAATTGAGTCTCTCGTTTCTTGAAGATCTGTTATTACTCCATCCTACAAAAAAACCGACATGGTATTTTCATATAGATAAAAACACAAGAATCAGAGGAAAATCACACGTCTTGTTGTGTATAAACTCACTGTGATTATTAACAAGACGTAATATTTCTTTGCACTTTGAGCGAGTGAATCGCTTGCGATTGTTGCAGCAGCGTTGATTACAGGACCAAATAGAGTAGGTCCTGCAAAAGAGACATTGAAGAGAGCGCCATTGTAGGCATTCATGATTCCTTGAATTCCGTCTACCTGAGAAACAATCAAATAACAAAGATTAATTGAGAAATTTTGATACAAAAGTTAGTTCAATGTGAGTAGGATTTGTTGCAAGACCTCGCAATAAGTACTGCTTCCGTTGAGGTTAAAGCAATGTGAGACCGGGATGTCGATTGGACGAGCTCCAAAACCCCATGCGGGAAAGCGTTTGTCCGAGTCATAGAACTGCAACACTTCTCCAACTTCAACTATTGCCTGAATAGAAAGAAGAAAGATCACACACAGTCACCAGCTTCTGCAAATTAACTTGAATAGATCGAGTTCTTACTCTCTGGTAGGCATTTAATCGTCCTGTAGGATCAATGTAATGCAAGGAATCTGGCAGGCGAGGATTTCCATTTGAAGCTGATGGAAGAAGGGACAAATTGGATTAGTTTAAAGAGAGAGAGAGAGAGTCTAGAAAAACTCTGCACTTTTCAGATCTTTTTACCTGTGAAATCAATTGCAACCATGAAGTTCAATTCAAATCCAGAAGCCAAGTATTCTAGGAATGTATGCTGGACGGTTTCAGTAAACTTGTCAACGAAAAGCTGGCTCTTTAATACCTGAAATAATGCTAAATGTTATCAGAATTCTCGCATTTTAAATTGTGTAAAAACCTCTTGTTGTTGAAGGTCTATACCCTATCTTCATGTTTATGTCCAACACCAGTAGGTAAGGCTAAATTGATTCCTTGGCCAGCCAAATGAAGCTTTTCTAAGTCTGACAGTGATTTCTGAACTTTTCTGGCAAAACCAATAAGATACAAGAATCATCTCAGCTTCAGCAAATCATTTTCATATCTCAACCAAAAAAGAATGCAAGGAACTGAGATTTTGTGACTAACCCTATCAGATCGTGATTGCCATTGCCATTGAAGTCTAAGCACTCTATTACCAGTGGGCTGTCCTGCAAGATTACAAAAGAGAAACTAATACATCTTCCTGGTCAGACAAAACTCAGATATAATAAACCCCTTTGGTTGGTTTACCTTACTCCCCACTTGTTGAACACTTAGAGAGACTGGTTTCCAAAGTGGATTGGGATCATTCTTTAAAACTTCTGTTTTAGAGACCGGGATTGGAGTCCCGTGCTCTACAATCTTAGATATCACCAAAAACGGGTCCTGAGCATGAACAACAACAGTGTTATATTCATGTCTGAAGTATACTGAGATAAACTGGTCAAAGAGTATAGCTTACACTTTTAGAGAAAGTATCCTTTGATTCCAAATTCAACCCCCTAAATACAATCTCTGTATTGGTCTTAGAAGCTAAAGACTCCTCAGCATGAACAATAAGCTTTCCATTATGTTGTGGCTGAGTCTGTGCAGCAACACCTTCTTTACGCATAAGTTCTAAAGCAATCGTCCTATTTGATTTGGTAACCACCTGCACAGTCAACACAACATCTAAATCAAACTAATCTATAGCAAGTTTATCTTCTCTTCCTTACACTAAAAATGATGTAATAGAGAGGTTGGCATACCTCGGACAATGTACATGTTGCCTCACCGAGAAATTGCTGTTCGTCGAGCTTAAGCAACTGAAAACATTAAAAAAAAAGTGTAACTTATATTAAGACTACCTAGTGACAAACGAAAAGATGAAAAATTTTGGCAGATACCTCCTCCTTAGAATTTTGAAACTGAGTGTCAATATCATAGACACGAAACCTGTGCAGCAAAAGGTGTTAAAGTTGATTCCTTTTCCTCAAGTTTTTCACACATATAACCGAGGTTTCAAGGAACTTCACTTACAGCAATGTTTGCACAATCTCGAACTGATAACCAATAGTAAAATTCTTAATCCATTTAGGATTCAAAGAATTCAAAACAACTTCACTACGAAACAATTCAGCAAGTGTTCCATCTCTTCCTTTTGTATAAACAACCACCATTGCATCACTCTGAGATATAACAACCAAAGTAATGATATAAGCTTATATACACTATCCTTGAATCAAACCTATAACACTTAATTGGCTCCAGGAATATCAGTTTTCTGGAAGAAAAAAACGAACCTTTGAAATCACGTCCCGGTCTCGCAAATTGGAAGCAGAGAAAGATAACTGCGAACAAAGAAAAAAAAGATGAGTGAAACTAAAAATTTCAAGTCTTGAAGAAGGGAAAAGGGAAGAAACAGACCTCGATCTGAGAAAAGAGGCCATTGTAGCCACGAGACTTGAGATAGTAGTCAACGGCGTCGTTAGGAGTGGCGGCGGAGGAATTAGCCCCACCACCAACACCGACCATTCCTCCACCAGCGTAAGAGCCATCAGACCAACAGCTTCCCATTAGACGGCGAGAGTCTCTTCAGAACAAAAAAAGAGGAGGAGGAGATTGGGGGGAGACGAACAAGGAAAGAAGAGGAAAAATCAGGACAGTGAATTAGATGGGACCCACCTTTGTTTTTCCAAGTCGACGATCTGTCTTGACTCCATTTAATTTCCTTTTATTGTTGTTTTGAAATTATTGACAACATAAAGAATTAAGTATTCCCCAAATTAATTAGTGTAGGTTTATGTTTGATTAGTGGAAAACTAGATGGTCCATATGTATTAAATTGGCTGTAAGATCACGTGAATATATTTACTACAACCGGTCTACTTGTATATATTTTGGTCCACATCGGAAAATTGTCTTAGTATCAGATTTTTGAATTAAGCCGACGTTTAAGAGATAATTTTGTTTATAGTTCTATGGGAATAAAAGTATTTTTAAAAAAAATATATTTTATAATGCGGTGTGACTGTAATTGAAATAGGAACAAAGAAAGAGAGAACGCATCTTTTAGAGGGAGACGTGAATAATAAGACACACCAATTTTACGTAATGACCAATTAAAAAAGATTTCGCCACCAGAAAGGCTAACAAAACTTTTTCAAAAGCATAATTACTACTGGACTACATATATAGTAACTTTTTGTTTCTATAAATATAACAAGAATAACTATATAGTATTATAGAATATAGTTCATGAGATCGGTTCCTTATCCAAGAGAATCATCAAGTATGTGTTGCAGACCAAACCCAGTTGCTTCTTTCTTTCCAAAGCCTTATAATGGATGGATACAAGAGCTGGACTGGAGAAGGAGCCAAGGAGGTCCTCCACTGCCATAAATGGGCCACTTACTCTCAGGGGCCAAAAATGTATCCAACCAAGAATTCTGATAGTCGAAAATTTAGAGACCAAGTGTCTTAGTAGTATTATTTATTCCAAGAGGAAGCCTTAAACAACTGACTGTGTCAGAAGCTTATAAAGTGACCGACTAAAGATTCAAAGAAACACTAAAAACCAAAAGAGAAGAAAGCAATGCCAAAAACTTCGCCCTCAAAAGGGTTTACATAAATGATATTATATGGTCCCAAGCCACGGGCGAAGAAACTGAACACATCGTACTAGGTTGTTACATTTGTATGCAAAGTACAAAGAAAAAGATCCTTGTAGACACAACCCAACAATTTTTTAAGTAAAACAGAAAAATAAAAACTTAGAAAGCAAAAAGAAAAAAAAATCAAGCAAGGTTTTCTCTGGGAGGTTTAGTGATACAACAAAACTTGTGAAGTAACCTGAAGGAGTTTAAAGGGACCAAGACTTCAAAAACTTTCTCCTCTGCAAAATGAGTTTTCTCAGGTAATTTACCACACCCCCAAGGATTTACAGAGCTGTGGGGTTGTCAACGATATATATATATTTTACCTTGTGTTAATCTTTTGGGTCTCTTTTCTTTTACCTCTGATACAAGACGCCTAAAAGGGTTAGTCTGGCTTACGACATGAAAACTGTCTGGCTTATCGGTTACATGGAGTCGTTCCCATTTGCAGGTTCGTCTCGGTTATCAGAGCTACTGCTAAAGTTGGTGTAGTTCTCGATGCTATTTGTTCGATGCTTGCCTGGTCTTGACCGGATGTTTGAACCCATTGGAAATGGTTCCTGCACATTTACAAATGCAGTAATCTCTCATCAAAAACAGCTAATTGAAAGGGAAATAGGTTCTCTCATTAGGACCAACTATGAACCTAATTTATGTGTGTCACGCTATAGTGAATACATAACTACCAGATGATATGATTACTTGCAACAGAAAGAGGTTATAGTTTGAATAAGGATATCAATTGAGCCCTTGTCTTCCTTACCTGATCACCAGCATTTGGACCAGCAGTGTGGAAGAGAATAGGCCTGCAACGTTTGTCTTCGTTCATCAAACTTGAGTTCTGGAAATGGGCAATAAGAGCTGATTTCCCCTGAATCCGACCATATGCAAGCGATGCCACCTTCTCGCTGTTGAACTTTTCCCATTTCTTACCGTTGAATGCCTGTTAAGGTTTTAAACTTGTAACCAAACGCTTTTTTCCTTTTTTTCTAAAGAACAATGATACATCATCTACACAAATTGATCATAAAAAGGTACAAAGCTTATACCTTATAAAACGGAACAATATTTTCAGGTTCGATAAGGTTGATGAAAGCATATCCGACATTGCATTTATTCTGCAAATAGAAGGAAGGTTCATTTATATCGATGTAGAAAATACCCTAAGCTATAAGGCTGCATTAGACTCCATTAGATGAAAAAACAGGTAAGAGGCCTGCATACCTTGAAGTCAATTGGCAAATAAAGAAAATCATATGTTCCTTTACAGTACTCATCAATAGCAGCTAGGAGCATCTTAGAAGTATACCTAAACCATTACCAGAACAAAGACAAATAGGAACAAATGAGCAACATATAATGTTATAAAACAGGGAATAATAGGGAGAAAAGGTGAATTCACTTACTTATTAGGAATGTTCTTTATCATCAACGTTGTTCTACTGTCTTCCCCACGTAATATGCGATCTACATCAAGCTCATACAGTTTCTTTTCAGCATTACTAGAGTTAGATTCACTTCTTCGGTGAGAGAGATTCCTGTATCGTTCATTAGGCAAGTCAAATGAGCCTGACACTGAAAGCATTGGGCTCCTTCCAGTAAAGAGGTGAGGCATCTGTCGCGATGATCGTAATACAGCATTTTTTGAATTGGCCTCCATGCGATTCCCACCGACATGAGAAAAAACCTTATGAGAACCAAAATCCATTGGATGTGAGGGAGACGAGCCAGGAAATCCCATGCTACCGGGAGAACCTAAGTGAAATCCTGAAGATTCTGGAGATTCAGCTACATATGCCTGTCTTCTATCCCAAAAAGGTGAGTTTAATACCGGGGCAGATCCAATGTGGTGGTGCACAGGCGATGATGCCATGTTCACCATTAAAGGAGATGCTCTAGAGAATGCAGTAACAGGTGGGATGCGCTGAGAGGGAACGCCGTTGACGCGAGATGGTGAGTTAGGCCACATCATGCCACTTGACTGATTATGTTGCTGACTGTTAGAGTTACTCCATAAGTTGAGGTTACCACGATGGGATCCTTGATTTATGGGAGATCCTATGACTACAATAAGAAAATACAAATGAGCAAACGTTATTCCGATGCCGTTATTGTAAGAATGACAAGTTCTACACCCAGGGGGACAAGTAAACCAACTATCTAAAGGTAATACCTAAATTTGCATCCTCTGTCACCTTTCGTAATCCACTACTATTGGTTAGGATCAATATAAATATCCTTAATTAGAGATTGTACTCATGGATTATATTCTAAAATCTACAGTAAACTATTCTTCTTAAATTCACAATCATTGGTTACGCATCATCACTAACCTTAGGCAAGTGTATCAAGGTAGAATAGTAATAAGAAGAACATGTACTTACCACCTCCATTAAATCCATCTACTCCCACTCCACGAACATTGCTCATCATAAAGCCCTCATTTGCTTTTTGGCCATCGCTTACCATTTCAGAGAATGTCGTAGAGGATTTATATGGACTACCGCTTGCAAAGTTGTCAAGGTAATCAGGAAAATGAGGATGGAGATTTGGCATACTTTGGATCCCCGTTTTCGAATTATCAAATGGGTTTCCAAACTCCTGAAGACCAACAGGCTTGCTAGCTGAGATGACTCTTGCCGATGGTGGCAAACCAATAGGAACATCGAGACTCTGATGACGTTCAATGAAGGAGTTCATAGGTGACCCAACAGAATTGTGCATACCTCGAATAGATCCACCATCAATGGAGGTTGAAGCTAATATTCCTGGGAAATGTCTCCCTGAAACAGAGATGTTAAAGGATAGGTATGAGTTGTGACCCTGGATGTTCAATCATTGAGAAACGATTAATCATAAACCGTGTGCACTATCTTACCCATGTGAGCTGATGATAGGTTATTAAAAGCCATTTTAGGTAGACCCCCCTCACCATCATCTGAAGCGAACTGTGGCCAGAAACTGAAAGAAACAAAAAAAGTATGATGAATCCTACACATCATCACAGTTCAAAATATGGTAGTTACTGCATCAGACAGCCATTGACAAAAACTATGGCTGGAAGAAAAATCGATAACTACCTTGTACCCTCTGGACAGGTTGGTGCAAGTTTAAGCTGCCTCCCAGCGACCTCAAGTCCATTTAGTCCTTGAAGTGCAACCTTTGCCTTTCGAACATCAAAGAACTCTATGTAAACTTGTGAGTTCTCATGCATCGTTCTACGAACCTACAAACAAAAGAAGTAGCAAAGTTATAACAATATCACATAACCGTCAATATCATAAAGAAAGAACAAAGAAAACACTAGTAAGCAAACCTCTCTAATTTCTCCATATGAACTGAATATACCGTGAAGCTCTTCATTGGATATAGAAGAATCAAGATTATTTACCCACAAGGCTCCTTCGCTGGAGTTCTCTTTAGGATTTTCCTGATATCACAGAAAAGAGTAGTAAGCAAGACAGTAAAAGTGACAGGTACAACGCACATAGCATACAAACAAGGGGGATAAGAAGAGTGAACAACACCTTTGGAATAGAATAGCGAATATCAAGCTTCCTTCCCCTTAAGAGCCTACCGTGGAGTGCTCTTGCCGCTTTCTGAGCAGCTCTTATATCATAGTATGATACCATGATAAAGCCACGATTCTTGCCAGCTGTATGAAGAGCCCGAACATCTCCAAATTGCTAAAAAATATAAATATATCATCAATGAGAAGAGAAGACTACTGAAATTTCTAATACCGTGTCTTGCCATAATTTCGGAACCTGTAACCAGAAACGCAGGTGAAATTACGTACCTTAAAAAGGACCCCCAGCTCGCAATCTTCAATGCTGCTATCCACATTCCTAACAAAAAGTATTCTGGATAAAATTTCTCCTTGAGGATGCTCAGCAACAGTCGAAACATTGCTGCCTCTCTTGCCATCTCTTTGACTGACAGAGGAGAAAACATCTCCATCTAGTTCCATGCCACCAACACTGCTGAATAGGTCACAATCATCCAAATCATCTCCACCATTGGCACGAGACTTATGGACACCCTCACCAACCACTTCTGCAAAAAGATCATCCTCATCAGGAAGAAGATTTCCAATAGTTTGCGCCTCCATTTCTTCTAAGGACTCTGAAGGTTCTTCCTCGCGGTTTGCAGACATAAAGGCTAACTTATCACTTCTTGGTAGTCGTACTGCAAAAACAAGGGAAGTCATTAGAAAACCAACAATAACAAGTAAAACTATTTGCAAGAGTGAATAAGAAGCTTACATTTTCTACTAAATAGGTCAGACAGAGAGCTTGAGAATAGACTGCTCTCCCAGTGAGTATCATTTGTAGTTGTTCTTCCATTAGGGATAAAGGAGGGAAGCGCCCCAGACAAGCTTGATTGTTGAGAGAGCTGGTAACTGTCAGATGTCCAAGAACTAGTCGGTAGATTTGAACTTCTATCCACACCACCTTCAGGCATTGGATTGTTTTTCATGAAACCAAATTGTTTCTGCAAAATAAAACATCAAAAAGTCTTGAGAAAAACCGTTCTAAACATGAAAACACTTGTGCAGCGTATGTGGAACCAAAATCGAAGAAGGAGTTACCTCAGGAGTGATGCGAATGTCTTCATGAAAATGAGAAGGTGTAGGCACACCTCTCGGTTCCAATATATCAGATGGCATTGTTCCAGCTGACAAGAAATTACAAAGAATGAGACTTTTTAACTTTCTAGTTTTACCACCTCCAGAAACAAACATAAGGGACCCAACCCAGTCTCAAATGCCAGAATGTATTACAATTCAATGGATAAAACAGGAGCTTTCTATTACAAAACCAATCCAACTCAAAATCAAAGACACCAAATTAAGCAAATTCAAGCAATCTATAGGGTAAGAATTAGTTTGACTAGAAAAAAATATTATAAAGACACAAAATTCGGAATTAAAAACGCCATAAAACTACAATTAGCCTAAATTCAGATCTTTTAATAGAAGCAGAGAAGAACCAACTCCTACCAAATTCAAAAGTTGAGCACAAAGATAATCAATAACAAAAACCCTAATCAACAATTAACCCAACAAACAAAGACAAAAACTTACCAGATCAATTGTGCTTCTTCTCTTCGTAATTCGTCCAAAAGCAAATTGAAGCAGCTAAAAATTACTGAAACGGATCTCGTAAACCTTCTTCTTCTCTAAACTTCACGTGGCAAAAGGAGCAGAGAGACAGAAACAGAGAGAGAAAGAGTTCTTCTTATATCTTTGGCTTTCCTTTTTGTTTCTTTCTATCCAATCATCATCATAACCAGCAGAGAGAATTATATCTATATATAATTTCCAAAACAAAAAAAAAGTGAATCGGTGCTTCAATTTCAAATTCTGCTTCCTCTGACGGACACGTCGTGAATTCCAAACGAGCAAGTAAAAACTTTGCACGGAAGCAAAACCGTAATTCCGGTGATAACTCCGATTAGATTCCGGCACTCCCTCCAAGAGAGAGAGAAATGGAGAAAAGAAAGAGTTTGGTTTTTTTCGGTTAGTTGGATTACGCAACAACAAGGAAAAAAAAATGAATGGTAGAAACAAGACAAAACAACAATGAGAGAAAGAAAAAGATTTTTGCTACGCTGTTTCTGCCATGGATCTAGCGTTACGGTGTGAGCTTTTATCTCAACCGTTGGATTAGGATTACAATTTCCTTTTTTTAATGGATATATATATACATTTACGGACTCGCGACTGCAGTCGTTGGATCCTGGCTGCTCCTCGATCGGCGAATTATGTTTGTTTTTTTTTTCTCTTCTTGTGTTGATAATACAGAATTTTATACTTCATCAATTATCTTAAAGTTTTTATTAAATTAATAAATGAATGGATTCCCCATGCCAAATGTTTAGAAGATAGAACTTTAGCGTGAGTACAGATGTTAAAAACCCCCAAATAAAAAGTTTTTGCGTGAGAAAAAGGAAACGATAAAAACGCATTAACACCGACTAAAATGGATATACATACATTGAAAATAACGTTTTATTTGGTTGTTTTTAACAATCTTTTTTTGTGTGCTTGTTACAGTCTTCACGTTCTTTCTCATTCTTCTTTTTTCACCTACAACGAATCAGATAATATCTAGTGGATAATCATCTTTTGGAATATCTTTGGGATAAATATAATGATTTAGTTTCCTAATTAGACATTGCGTAATATAGTTTCCCTAGATATTTATTTCGCTTAATTTTTGTTTTATTTTTACTGAAATTTTTACAAAACATTTGTGGTTAGTCAAAATTAAGCCGAGTCGAGCCATATTAGCAATGATAAGCCAAGTTTAGTGTAGCAAAGCTGAAAGAGATAGGAAAGCGAAGTTGTTGTTGTTGTTGTCCGAAAATTTTTAATGGGCTAGACGCGGCGTGAAGGATTAGTCAAGGAATTTTTATTTTTTTTCTTTAACAAGAAAAGCATTTTTACTGTTTTAATAAGAAAACCAAGAAAAGCATTTATTCTTAAGACGCTCTTCTCAATACCTCCACGTGTATATCTTTCTATGGTTGACGTCAACAAAACAAATATCCTACGCCTGCTTCGATTCTCTACTCTCCGATCTCTATGCACCCTTCACTCACGAGCCGTTGGATTCGTCGAATCTCTTTATGGTGAACTCTTGAACACAAACAAAGTGTAGGGTATTGACACTAACATCAGGTCTAATCTAACCTAACCTGACCGGTTCTTAACCAATAACCGGTTATATAGCAAACCGGTTCCAGTTGTAGCATCAAGCTATCCGTTAACCAAGATTAGCAGGTAATCTTATTGTTTATTAATGATACTTAGGTCGTCATCTAAAGTTACTTCAAATGTAAACCACCGAAGCTACGATATTAATATTTGTCGTTGTTTTATAATCTATTTTCAAACGATTTCTTACATATCATGAAATTTGCTATTGTTTTAGGTTTTAAGTTGCTAATTGCTCTTAATGTTTTAGTCTACGTTTTTATCACCAATTTCTTTACACTTACCAATAGAGCTATATATTGAAGACATTAACAATTTACCTTCTTCTTTTTTGAAAACGATGACTCAAATGACACTATAATCTACTCTATATTAAATACATGCATCATACAATTACAAAGTACACATAAACTTTTGAATTTGGGTGTCAATGTATGACACCTAATATATAAAATGGATAACTATCTACAAATTCAACAAGTTTATTCCAATTTATCAAAATATTCGAACTCGTGTCTATTCTTGCGTACTAGAGTTTCTTGAAAACATAAGTAGCAATGTGTACTATATCCATCCATTGATCACATGCAAAAGTTTACCCAAATTATTTATTGCTTTTGTATTTTTCTACACAAATAAGCTTAGAAACAAAATTTTGCTTGCACGCCTTTAGGTACATGTAGGATAAGTTGAAGCGTATAACACGAGTCATATGACACACTAGACACGACTATATATCATTACGCGTATAATACGACGAACTTAGTTACAGATAATCATTGTTTGACAAAAACAAAGTTACAGATAATCATTAACAGAATTTGATTTCCTTTAATTAATTTACATAACATATCTTTGGGAGGACAAGGTTTGAGAGAATAGAAGAGCAAAGCAAGAGAAAATTAATTTGAAAATAAAACCCAACCAATAAAAATATTTATAACTAAAAAAAACTAAATTAAGATATCATTGAATAATTAATTTAGTAATCATTAAATAGTGTTTACTACAATAATGCATTAATTATTGACTTATTCACATGGTCCATGCGGTCTCCTATACAGGTCGTCGTTGTCTCTATAGATTTTCGTCGGTCTACTGACTCTACTCGACACACTAATCCCATTACACCTGTATATATAATCAGTAAATAGACTTTGTGTTAGCCAACATATGCTTTGTTTAAAATTATATAAAACTAAATAAGCAACATTGCAAGGAAGTAGCTTCAACAAAAAGAAACATTGTAAGTAAGTATTGTTTTTTCAAAACATTGCAATACATAATTATGATTACGGTTAGCCATGGGCTGTATCCATAGACCCGTGATATCCACATTAAATAGGCCTGGCCCGTACGTATAATACATAACCCACTAGTTATTTGATTGATATTATATTACTGATGAGGCATAAATTGAGATATTTAGGTTTGTGCAATAAATGCTTAATCCGTGAATTGTTTGGACAAAGTCTACGACTCCTATATATTTCACGAGACTTCATGTTTGTAGGTTTTTAGTTAGCGTTTTTTTCTATTGTTTTCGTAGTTAATTAGAGAAAACAAACCTTTTTACAAATTTTAAAAAGAAAAGGTTATATACTATATATATATAAATAATGTGGTTATCATTTCGTAGTGTAAATTATATGAACACGTTTGGCGACAGAATAAAAGAGCAAGTTGCAGAAATTTTGTATGTAGTCAATAACTAAAGAATAAAAAGAAGTGGGAGTGACTGTAAAATATAAAGCCAGAAGTTTGGACTAAAGATTTTTCCCTCTATTTACAATAATTATTTACTGACCACCATACTGTATTTCTTGATTTTGACTTGACATCAAACAGCTACATTCCAACCTTTTTTTTTTGCAATTTTATTTTCTTTATCTCATAAATGTGGTTTTGAACGAGAAAGGGCATTTCTGTCAATTTAATGTTTATTTTTAATTTTTGTTTGTTATTAAGGAATGTACATTGGTTTAGGATTACAAAAAAAGTTTGATTTTTTTTTTAATCATATTAAAATCAAATAATTTAGTATAGATATTGCCATAATATCCGAATCCGAAAAACCGAAACAAAGTCTACCCAGAAAAACTCGATCTGAAGTCAAATACTCAATGATCTTAAACTTCGAGATCCAAAAATTCAAACTTAAACTTAAAAAGATATCTGATAATACTTAATATATAAGTTATTTTTCGGATATTTAGTTATTTTATATATTTTTGCATATATTTAAGTAAAAATATTTTTTTTGGAAACTTTTCAAGTAATTTGATAGATTTGCGTATAAAATTTTTGTTTTCTAAATATTTAGGTAAACCCGAACCAAATCGAACTCGATATCAAAATCTTAAAATATCCAAATTAAGCCGAAAAACCTGAATATGAATAGCTCGATCCGAATACACGAAAGCCAAGACCTAGTTTGGTATTTGAAAACTGTAACGATAAAATTTGTTAATTTAATAAATTTCATTTTTTTTGGTGAGTGATAGGGAACAATGTCCCCTATTTTTTATTCAAACTAAAAGAAATTACAAACGAACATGACGCGGAAACGACATTCCGTTCCGGTCTTCCAACATAACCGAATAA
>Ga0041059_1001680_pt1 | contig 17296 bp, 19 predicted proteins | sample AraColnosormetaG_FD_56232 | JGI IMG/M metagenome (GOLD analysis project Ga0041059, IMG submission 56232) | Arabidopsis roots microbial communities from North Carolina, USA - Col MF nosort | ecosystem: Host-associated > Plants > Roots > Unclassified | place: USA: North Carolina | collected...
TCTTGTTCGATGTTTTTTTTTTTTTTGAATTATTAGTAATATCTTGGTATAGGAATTGTTTTTGAATTACAATGTATCTCTTACTGTTTGTGTTGCTACCTCACAAGGCCTCAGCTTGCTTGTCCAAAGACAGTGCTGCATATCAATATGGAGATGATGTTGTCATTGTCGCGTTAAGTTTCTCTTCTTCTTTTGATATTGTGCAAGACTTTATGGAAACTTGTTGAACCTTTTTCTATGCTTCTTGTGATTCACAGGGCACAAAGGACTGCACTTTGCAAGGCAAAACGTGGCAGCTTCAAGGATACATTTCCAGACGAGTTGCTTGCCTCTGTATTGAGAGTATGTCTTGTTCAGTTCTGTTTCCTGTTTTTTGGCTTCCCCTTTTTCCAATTTGCACTTATGTGTGCTTCTTCTTGCTAGGCATTGATAGAGAAAACTAATGTAAACCCAAGTGAAGTTGGTGACATTGTAGTGGGTACTGTTTTGGGACCAGGATCTCAGAGAGCCAGTGAATGCAGGATGGCTGCGTTCTATGCTGGTTTCCCCGGTAATATTTTCTTCTGTATTATGGTAATCCTGAATCTTTTCTTCTTTTTCGTTTGTTGTATGCTTATGCTCTTTTTGTCTGTTGGAAGAAACTGTTCCCATCAGAACCGTGAACAGACAGTGTTCATCTGGGCTTCAGGCTGTTGCTGATGTTGCCGCTGCCATAAAAGCTGGTTTTTATGACATTGGTAAGATAGTAACTATCTTTGGTTACATAAATTGTCTTATCTTGGCATGAAGAATTGAGCTGAAATTACGTTGAATACAGGTATTGGAGCTGGGCTGGAGTCCATGACAACTAATCCAAGGGGATGGAAAGGATCAGTCAACCCAAATGTACCATGCTCTTATTGTCTCTCTCCTTCCTTCCCGGAGTGTATTGATTGGCTCTGTTGAATGATTAGCTCTCATAGAACGTATTCTGTTGTTTTAGGTGAAGAAGTTTGAACAAGCTCACAATTGCCTTCTTCCAATGGGTATTACTTCAGAAAATGTAGCACACCGGTTTAATGTTTCAAGGGAGGAGCAGGATCAAGCTGCTGTAAGTCAAATAAGCATTCTTAGTTCTAATGCATGTATTCGATATTGCCCTCCATCCCTTAGTTTATCGAGTCAAATGTGTAGGTTGATTCTCACAGAAAGGCTGCTTCTGCTACTGCTTCCGGAAAGTTTAAGGATGAGATAACCCCTGTAAAAACCAAGGTACATGCTGTTTTCCACCTTGCAACAACTGTGAACATGTTAGATTCTTCAGGATGCATCAAGTGCTCTTTACCCAATTTAATGAATTTTGTTTTTACATTTCAGATTGTTGACCCAAAGACAGGTGATGAGAAACCCATAACAGTTTCTGTGGATGATGGGATTCGACCTAACACAACCCTTTCCGGACTTGCAAAGCTGAAGCCAGTGTTTAAGGAAGACGGAACCACAACTGCTGGTACTTTCCCCAGATTAATTGGTCATTTTCAGAGAAAAATGTTTGTTTGATCCATCTTTTTCCCAAATCCCTTGTTTCCTTTGTGTCAAACAGGGAATTCTAGCCAATTAAGTGACGGTGCTGGAGCTGTTCTCCTTATGAGGAGAAATGTCGCAATGCAGAAAGGCCTTCCCATTCTTGGTGTATTCAGGTGGGCTTGATAGTTGATACTCTATATTGACCTTTCTTTGCTTCATTTAGTAACAGCACTCTTGGACACATTACAGGACATTTTCTGCAGTTGGTGTGGACCCAGCCATCATGGGGGTTGGGCCAGCCGTTGCCATTCCTGCTGCAGTCAAGGCAGCTGGTTTAGAACTCAATGACGTCGACTTGTTTGAGATTAACGAGGTTTAAGATAATAGAACAACTCTTCTTCCTTTACATTTACTCCAGCTCATAGTCTATTACTTATAGGCCTTATATTCTTTGTCTAAAATCCTACTGTGTGTTCAGGCATTTGCATCTCAGTTTGTTTATTGTCGGAACAAGCTCGGGCTAGACGCGGAAAAGATCAATGTCAATGGAGGAGCCATAGCCATTGGACATCCCTTGGGCGCTACAGGTATGCTTCCTCTTTGTTCACATATCATTAATTTCCTTCCTCATCTAACAACTACACATTCTCAGGAGCCAGATGCGTTGCGACGCTGCTGCATGAGATGAAACGACGTGGTAAAGACTGTCGTTTTGGCGTAGTGTCAATGTGTATAGGTATGTAATATGTTCACTCTCACTCTCCTTTTGACTCCCACTCTCTCGTACACACTAACACTCTCACTGTGACTGGGAAACCGCACAGGTTCGGGAATGGGAGCAGCCGCTGTGTTTGAGAGAGGAGGCGGTGTGGATGAGCTCTGTGATGTCCGGAAAGTCTAATGACAATAAGGCCTTTTGACCAAGGACCCTAGCTAAGGACCAAATTAGAACACAGTACTACAAATAAACATTATCACAAATAAATGCGTTCTAGATGAATAAATCATAACGATAGTACAATACATGAGGGAAAACTTCTTGTTATTTTTTAACTCTCTTTTGTTATATGGTTGGAATATATACAGATACTCTTTGAGAACATATCATAATCTATTTGGTTTGTCATATGTATGTACACAATTGTAGAACTATATTATTGAATCACGTTGCATAGTAATGATTAAATCAAAAAGGAAATGTAGATTACAAGTGTCTTTTATCGAAACGAAGAATCAATTATTAACCCTTGTGACAATATCACAAAAAGGGGTGGTGGCGCAGTTGGCTAGCGCGTAGGTCTCATAGCTACAGAGTGATCCTGAGGTCGAGAGTTCGAGCCTCTCTCACCCCAAATTCTTTTTATTTCTCAAACTGATTTTGGAGTTCGACCAATTCTTCTACTACATAGTCTACATTCAAATGCATTGAAAGATAAAGATATTGCTGATAGAATGCAATGCAACTACACTAGTCATTAGAAAGTTTATCCCTCGAAGATATATCAAGCATGGGGTTTAGGTTTACTGTCAATGACATATATGTTGTATTGTGTAAAATATATAGTAAACAAGATTTCCAACGAAAAAAACAGTGGGTATTTACACAATTCATTTTCTCTCTTACTTGGCTTTTCTTAGCATATGCAAACATTGTCATAAATCAGATTAAAGCTTAGTATGTAACTACTAGTCTACTACGCACCAATCTAAGACTGACTTCGTTGCAGAATCATAGTAGAAACTCCCGCATTCTAACGGGTCTCTTCACAGCATTTGTGAAACCCTGTACGTATAAAGCATACACATAACATCAGTGTCAATATTTCGAATTTGGCCTTAAGTTTGAATCTCATAAGGTTTGTATATAGTTATCTTAGAATCATCCTTTAGAGGAGCTTTTGGTTGGTTGCTATATCCCGGAGGTTGTGACATACCTCGTTAAACTTGAAGAGAAGAGGACGTGAATCTCTTTTTGCAGTTGCTCGATTTTGTACATCCTCTGGATCTTCATAATCTTTCCTTGACTTCCTAAACCTGTTTTTACCAGACAAAATGCAATTAGTCATGATTTCTGTCACTGAGCTGTCTGGTTGAAATTAATTCCGATGAGGCAAGTCATCCACCATTTCTATGGGTGATAATAGCTTGGGATATAATGAAGTTCTAGTTGAGAAAAATGACATCCAATCCTCCAATTACCTGTCGAAGAAATTAAGGGCGTTGCGAGATGCCTTTTTCACATCACTAGAATTAGGTTTTGATGTTGTCGCAGTCCCAACTGAAACCGACGGAGGTTTAGAGGTAACTGGGGTTCTTTGACTTTCATTTGCTGCAGCATTGGTTTTCTTCGCTAAGTCTTGATTTATTTTCTTAATTTCGGGTTTGTTCAAGATCCCGGACTTTCCTCCACTTGCTTGCAGTATCTTTTGCTTCTCAACCTGAGTTTTTAACATGTTTTTGAAAATCAGACAATCAAGATCTTCAGGCAGCTAAAGGCACAAATCCATAACAAGTTTAGTGGAAGAAGATGCGACTTACTTCATGTACCAACACTTGTTTCATCGCTAAGGCGAGTACATGATGTTTAAATTGGTGACCCTGTCAAATGTTGGAAAGGCGATGAGTATTATCTCCAAAGGCAGAATGTAGTGGACAGATACTAAGAAAAGAAAAAGAAACAAAACCTTGAAATTAATGAAATCAAATAGATGTGGATCTAAAGCAAGAACTAAAGCATCTGAAGCAGCATCCTCCCTGAGGCTACTTAGAACAGGATCAGATTTCACATTCTTATAAGTCAAAGAATAAGAACACATAAGCATGACCAAACCCGCCAGTTGTTCCTTTTGCCTATCTGATAGCAAATGCGATGCCACCTGAGGAGAATAGCAAAGATGATATGCTTAGAAGAGCAGCACAGTAAACCATGAAAGGAACAATGAATACAAAGAAAAACCAACATTCAACAGATGAAGACATACCGGTCTAAGAGTTGGGGGAGAAAGAATATGCAATAGCGGGGAAATAGAGTCTTCTACGAAAGACTTGATTGACAAATGCCTTCCAATATAGGGAGGTATCTTGTGGTGCCAAGACCGCAGAGACTCCTGCTTTTCTACCAAAAGTGTTCGACATCTGGTACATTTGATATTGAGAAGCACTAGTAAAAAGGGACGCTTTGAATGTTGCCTTTCTTTATCAATAAAATATGACACCAAAATCACCTGTGGTATGACTTAGGCCACTCAATCATTGGTTTTTGAATTTGGGCCACACGACGGTGTATAGGTATCACCAGGCTAGGAAAGTAAACTACATCATAAGGTAAAAAGAAAATATCAGTCTTATTTACAGGACTCTGCAATCATCTGAGCTTTAAAGCCTTTACCATAGAGAGGCATTTGCTGAGTGCGCATTATGTATCGATGCAGCAAATCAGAAGTTCCAAGACCGTCCAAGCAGCTGATCTTTATGTAAAAAAGAATACACATACGTTATTTCAGAACATAGCCGCACAAACATACAGAACAAAACAGTCATAGGGATTCAAAGTCATTAATTAGCCTTACTGTCTTGTCCATCACTGGATCATGGTAGTGGAGCTGCAAAATGTTTTCATGTATACCATCGAAAATCAAATCATAATCACCCCTGCACATTCAGTTAAACTTAAGGATGAATACACAAAGCAGAAAAGTTATTGAATAATGAAAGAAAAATTCATTGTCTAGTACATACCGACTGGACACGAGAGAGTGTAAGAAGTCAAAGTTTTTGGCCCCACTGCCAGAAGCGTCATTAGATCGTTCTCGTTTCATTTTTCTCGTGGTGAATATCTAGAAAGAGGAAGCAAGCTTAAATATAAAATGAAATTATCTGTAAGCAAAGATTGCTACGACACTTTAATTGGGCTTACCTCTTTCCAGATATCAAACAGACTCTTTGACATGTCTTTCCGCCCAACAACTTGAGATCCAATGTCAATCTGAAAGAGAAAGAAGGCGGGTCTTAGCTTATCAGAAGGCTAAATCCCCAAGGATGGGAAACCAAATAAAAAGTTAGTTGCCTATAGAACAAAAATGTTGAAAACTGTTACGGTGTTCCTAGCTAGATGGGCTAGTACAAATCAAATCGAAAGTGGAAAACACAGAGCCAGTGCAAGAAGGGTATCAAAGTCTCACCACATTGATGGTTTCTTTCTTCTTGTAGAGAAATTGCAGAGTGTTCAAGCAAGAGCGAATGTCACATTCTGTAACCAGTAACCACCAAATAAAAGGCAAAAGATAGCAGAATTATGTAGGAAACAAATACACGACCAAAAAATTTCTCTAAGAAAATTAAGATCACACTAAAAACCAAATTAAAGAGAGAAAGATACCAGTGTACTCCGCAAGAGCACTAAGAGCGAATGATCTTGCTTTCATACCCTCCATATTACAGATGTACTTGAGCCTGTCATTTACACATATCAGCCTAGTAAGACGATTTTGATAGATATCTAAAATCAGGGAGAAATTTTGACTTTAATATGAATATAGTTCAATGGTTCTTATCCAAAATACTTCCCAACCATGATAGCAATGAGATGTGCTGCATCATTTCATACTATTTAACAAATTTAGTCACATCTTGTGGAATGATAAATTTCCAGACTCTCAATTCAGAGTGGAAAATAGTCTTACAGGTGACTAACAGTTGGATTAATAGTTATCAATGGCCGTAGCTTCACCAAAATAAAACAAAATAGTGAAGAAACTTAGAAGAGTTCTTCTTCGCACACAGTAGAGTAAGAAATAGTTACCTGTTTACCACACGACTCACTGTTGGTTGAACAAATATATGAACCCTGCAACAGAAGCATGGGGGCTTATTATCATACTAATTACTAAGAGAAGAATTCTCTAGAATAAGCATATGATAAGCAAAATTAGCTAACGTGTACCGGAGACAGTTAAGCACTTTGAAAGCAGTATGCTCTACATAATAATAAAAAAAAGTGCTAGCTTCACCACACAAACAGGAACTAGAGACCCTTAAAGCCAACAGAACGTTGAACTTGAACTTACTTTGCTATCTGTCGCAGAGGTCTTAGTGCTGGTGCATATAAATCATTACATATACAAATGACAGGTCTTGATAGTGGTGCTGTTCGGCGGTCCTTCTTCGAGGAAGTCTTTACATTCTCTACATTTTCCTTGCCTGTAGCATGTTTTCTTTCTGCCAACACCTATGTAGCAAAGATACAATTATATACTTAGAAATGCTAATACATAGTCCACATAGTCATTCCCAAATTGGTCTCCAAGAGGAGAAAAAGTTCAAGAAATGATAAAGAGAATCAAAGGAGGTTTAGAGCTAGCAACGTAAGATAAGATTAACCAAAAACCTTCGTGCAGTTACTGAAACTGGGAAAGAGGTAAAACAAGCAAAGAGTTGATACTAAGTAGACCCAAACTTAACCAAAGTCTCAGTACCAGCATACATACACATACCATCTTAAGAATAACATCAACTGCTCCTTTTCCATCACCAAGAGCTCCATCTATCTCATCAATCACCTACATAAATTAGTGTCAGTCTCTTCCATTTCAGACAACATGGAGTAATACAGTTCGACATAATGAAGAAAGGTCCCAAGCGAATAAGGAGTATGTAAAGCATACCAAACATTTAGGTCTAGAATCAGCTGTGACAGAGTTCATCTGAACTACATCAAGAATTCTAGTTTCAATAGCTGATGCTGATCGCTCGTCACTAGCATTGATCTGCAAAATAACACAGGTTGAATTAAACATAATACACAAGAAAAGAAGAATAAGAAATGCACATACAGAAACGTTGCTGCAACAAAATGATGAAGAATCCATTCGTTATCATGGAAAGTAAAAGGTATACAAGAATACCTCAACAACGCGATATCCACAATGCTTAGCTGCAATGTGAGCAAGCGTTGTCTTTCCAAGTCCGGGGGCACCACAGAGCAGAAGGATCTACAACAACAGTGAAACTACGAATTTTACAACCGATGCATACTTATGGTTATAATAAAAGACAACCAGAAGCAGATTATAAGAATAAACTTGAAGTCTAGATCAGTTTATCGCTCACCTTTTGTTCAGGAGGACCAGTAAGTTTGGACTTTTTGTTCCACAAGTCATTAATATCTGCAGTGTTGGTATTGCTCACTTCTGCATTTTTAGAATATCCAAAACTCTCCTTACTCCATCTATTGAACTGTTTTTTCCTTGTAAAAGCTGAATCCGATTTCTGATGATGACTTGTGGTAGAATGTCGTTTCAAAGCTGACAATACTGCCTCTGTCGTGCTCCTAATTTCAGATCCAAAAACAGAAGCATCCCACTGCTTAAGCCATAACAGAACCTGCAAATAACATTAATAACGGTCAACTAGTACAACAAATAAGCCTCTATTCTACCGAATTCTCTTCTTCATCTAATTTTCCAGATTCATCACCAAGAAGTGAAAAGTACCTCTCGATTGGTTTGCTCATCACTGAGAAGCTCAGTGAAGGAGCTCGGAGAATATTTGTCCACCCAGAGTTTCTCATGCATTACAGACGTTTCTGCAGAAATGGTTTCATTCTGATCTTCAGAACTAGCTTGCAAGACCTTGTTAAATGCCTCTTTCTCTGATTGCTGCAAAAGAACACTGATAGGATCTTTAATAAGACCTGCAAAAAAACAAATGAATGATATAAGTTAACTATCGAGAAAATTATAGTTCTTGTCAGAAGATTGAGAAACGAATGAATACAAGAAAAGAGTATTCCCCAGTAAGAAATAGATAATACATGGTACCATTAGATTTGTCTTTCACATCCAATTTGTTCACCTCTTCATCTCCCAAAGCCCGGCAGAATTTCGCATAAACCCTATCTCCTCCGTCAGGTGCTGTGATTGGGAAGCATTCCCCATCTATCTCAGAAGCGTATCTGCAAATTCCAATAACGAGATTACTAAAAAAGAAATTCCGAGTCGGTAAGTCTCATGAACAGTATAGTAACCTGGACAACATAGTCTCCTGGGGAATGACAACTTCTTCTTCCTCCTCCATAACGTGAACTACTTCCTTAACCGGAGAGAAGCGTAACCAATCCTCATCTTCAATTTCTACCCGGTTATCATCAATTTTGCTTCTCTTATCAGAAGCTGGAGAGACTTCGTCGAGATTCACAATCGGATCGGAAATTAGACTCCTGGGTCGTTTACAACCCTTGATATCAGAAGATTCCGATTGTCGGACATGAGGCTCCTTGTGCGCGACGCGTTCTTCTTCCTTTTCTTCATCGCCGTCGATTGGGTAAGGATATGGCGGCTCCTCAAAGTTTAGGTACTCATCTTCTTCTTCGTAGAAATGAGAATTGGCTTCTAGAAGCTCAAGCTCCTCCGGCAATGGGATATCGAATTCCATTCTCTGATATGATTGACCGTATCGGAATTTTGTTGGGATTTGGTGCTCGGTGAACAAAAGTGAAAATCGGAATCTGGTGTGAGCTTGAGCGGGAATGAGAGTGTTTTAGCGGGAAAGTTTTGGTTGCAGGATCTCAAATTAGGTTTTACGGCCCATTAAATATTCGGCCCACTTAACTAAAATAGCCCAAATATTTATACCATTGTGACTACAGATTGTTGTTTCTTGACAAGATGCTTCTGTATGTACTACTAAACTCTGTATTGGTTGCTCCTACTGATAGCAGAGTAAACACGTATGTTTGAACTCATAAACGACCCGATGGCCGACAAGATCTACTCAAGCGTTGCGGGAGGAGTTTGAACAAAACAACCTTGGTGGTCGGAATATGACGTACGTATATATATGTACTACCATCCCTAGTAACGATATAGAGAGGGCACTACTCTTATCTAAATTTAAAGTAACCAGCACACATCACGCCGTATAATCGTCAATACAATCTCAAATTTTTATCATCACCACCACAATGCAATCTTCAGTCAACAAAATCATTTAATAGTTTCGGATCTCTTGTCAAGTACTGACTGGTTCGCAAGGGATCAATGTCATCAGATGCAAGCAATATAGCAAATGAGTAGCATACATATATGTCTATCTATACAAAACCAATTCAAGCAGAAACATTAGATTGAAGATCGAACAATAAAAGAGAAGGCACTACGATGTACCGAGTGAGAAAGATCTCAGAAGTTTTGAATTTTCTGGGCTTAACACTTAAACCCATGGCAAACTGAGAGCACGATGATGAGAATCAGTGCGATAATGATGGCGAGCACTATGAGTTTTATCTTCATGTTCTGAAGCCACATCTTTCTTCTCATCTGCGTTCCTGTTGTTCTGAAATCTTGTGCCTGTGGCAGTTTGAGTTCAGTTAGACACAAGATATGGTAATAGGATGAGTCAGCTATGAACTCAAAAAGCATGTTCATCTTTGTGTGTGAGTGTAGGCAAATAGATGCAGGAGATAAGGGTATGAGAGAGTCTAACCTGTGAGCGAAGATTTTCGGTTTTGTCCACCAAAAGCTCAATTTTCTCACCACGGTCAAGAACCTGCAAATAATGAGTCGCATATGTAAGCGGTGTTACATTGGTAAACTGGACATTTCCCGTAAGATGTAATGCATTGAATTATTAGTAATTGATTTCACAGTAACTTAGTATGACTAGATGAGCTCTTTCAGATGGGTCAACCATAGATGTAAATATATACATTGAGGACAGAAAGGGTCAGATTCAAACCTTCTCAATGTTTTCCATCATTACACCCTTAACTTCTGACACTTGCGCCTTCACCTTAGCAAGCTTGCTAATCTCATCAGGATGATCCATGCAATACTGCATATGCTCTTTCAGTTTAGAGCTTCAAAGTTACCAAAAAGAGTCAGTCCACGAATATAAAAGAGAAGATCATCCAAATAGAAGAGATAATGAAAAAGTACCCAAACTCCTTATTCAAGCTGTTTGCTTGAGCAGTTGCAGCCTTTCCACCACCATATCGCTTGTTAAAATCTTCTTTTACTCTTTCCAAAAAGGACATGGGAATTTGCCTCCCAGCAGAATCAACCGCAACAACACAATAGGCTGTACAACAGGAACAAAATCAATCTCCTTGTCTTCCCTTACGGGATAATCAGGTGACATTGATTTAATATGAAATTGATATGGCTACAACAACTAAAGGATAGTCACAAAAGCTTACAATAAGACCCCAGATTTTCATTGAAAAATGAAGCCAGCCAAAACCCATGACCTAGGAAACTATACGCAAATAAAGCAACCAGTAAAAACCCTGTCTCAGATCAATGTTGGTGTTCTTCCACATAGTATCAACCAAAGCTACCACGGATTCTGTCCAAATCTGAGTGATTATACAGGTAAGACTCTACAGAGATTTATTGCGTTTAATAAATATAGATCTAACCCTAAAAGCTTGGTTCATGCGGTTCCTCAGTGAAATCAGACTACTCAGGATGCACAAATCCATACGAATCGATAGGTTAGGCAAATAAACCTAGAAACAAATCGAGGTAAGCACCGAATGGTGTAAGATTAAAACCTATGCATAGATCAAACGAAAAGTGACTTACTGAATCCATCTTCGACAAGGTAATTGAAGGTATGACCGTCGCAGTTGTAGGTGAACTTGTTGTTCGAAGACGGAAGCTTCTGGAGGCACTGAGCAGCGATTGAGGTGAAATTACCTTTGAAATCAGTGAACTCAACGAGGATCACCGTGCCGCGAGCTACGAAACTGTAGATCAACGATTGTTGCGCCATTTTTTCTTTACCTTAAATCTCCGATCCAATCGACCGTCTGATCAGAGAATTTTTTGGGCGGTCGCGGAAAAAAACTACAGATCTAGAAGACTATGAAAGAACAAAACGAGGACTAAAGTGGACATGGGAGAAGAAAAAGTTGAAAAGCGGGCAAGGGTAAAGTTGTCATTTAAGGTAGTCAGATTGGGTCAAAAATAGTATAAAACCTTGAATTTAAGGACTAAAAAAAAACAATTTCAAAACGGAGAGATCAAACAAATGTCGAGAAAGTTGGACCCGCCCGGATCCAGCCAAAAAGCTCGTGGACTCTGCCGATGGCACAAATTAGTAATTACCAACTTTAGGACAAGTTCAGGTCCCATGGTCGAAGAGAGTCTGTCTCTGTCTTCCTCAAAATATCTTTTTTTCCAAATTCATCATTGATCAGTGATTCCAGTATTAGCTCAGTTACGAACAAAAGGCTTAAACATAAAAACAAATGTTGTAATTAACCAAATTTCTTAATTCTTAATGGACGGGGGGAGCTCATAGTCATAGTATCTTGTTACAGCAACAAAATTCGAACTTCTACCGTTATCTCTTGTCATCTACAATTGCTCTGCATTGTTTAGAACCTGCTAATTAATTTGTTTAACGTGTTCCTAAAGATTTTGATCAACAATCAAATAATTGAAATTTAGGTAGTTAGGTTGTGGTTAGAATAGAAGGTTAGTGAATTGGAATGAAAGAAAAGGTTTGCAACATTATTTTAATTTTTTTGGTAGGAAGGTTTGCAACATTATCAATTGAACGTTCTTTTAAGTAACATAACATATAATTTATAGAAAATTTAACAACTCAAATATCCCTTACACATCGCAATTTTCTTTATAAAAAATCAATATATAATATATATATATATATATATATTTGTTTTTTAAAATGCTCATTGATAAACATTTCACATTTGAATTGAAAAACGAGCCACCGTGGTGTAAAAACATGAAGATACTATTATTAATTAGACGTGAATTATTTACCAAAATAAAGTTTATTAAGGCAATTTTCGACTATACAAATGATGAATTTTTCTTTTTATTTACTTTTTATATTTAAAAATTCAAAATTTGAACGTTACCAAAGGGAAAATAATGTCTCTGTTACTCGCGCAAATCCAGCGCTCTCATATAGTTTCTCTTCTCCGATCTCTGCGTCCTGCTTTCTCCATCGCTACCCCTCGTTCCCTTGTGTATTTTTACATCGCTTACTAATCTCTCTCATCAATTCGATCGGATTTTTGTGGTGTTCTTAGGTTTCGTTTTTTTATCTTTCTCTCATCTGGATAAAAGGAAGAATGGGACAACAATCGTTGATCTACAGCTTCGTCGCTCGCGGTACGGTGATCCTCGCCGAGTATACCGAGTTCAAGGGCAATTTCACCTCCGTCGCCGCTCAGTGTCTCCAGAAACTTCCGTCCTCGAACAACAAATTTACCTACAATTGCGACGGTCACACTTTCAATTATCTCGCTGATAATGGCTTCAGTAAGTCTCTATCTCCCGATCTGTGTCGATTTTGCTCTGTATTTCTCTGTTTATGCCTTGGTTCATCTGTTTTCTTATGAATGCTTAGTTTCGAAATCAAATGTTCGAGAACAGTGTAGCTTTGAATTTCGTAGGATATTCGTTGCTCTCGATTCTTGTGGCATTGTGTTATATTCAGATTTTCTTCTAATCAATGCCATGTCTTGATTGGATATGCAATCTGTTGTTTTCGTTCTGATTTTAATCAGCTTTATGCATGGCTTCTTTGGAATGTTTATTGTGAAGATTTTTATGTTTGGAAAGCTTTGGTTGTCCAATGCACGAATTTGCTTTAGTTGGAATGTGACAATAAGATTTCTCATTTCCCTCTGTTGTTATGCAGCCTATTGTGTTGTTGTTATTGAATCTGCTGGGAGGCAGATACCAATGGCTTTCTTGGAGAGAGTCAAGGAGGATTTCAACAAGAGATACGGTGGTGGAAAAGCTTCCACTGCTAAAGCCAACAGCTTGAACAAAGAATTCGGGTACTTTTAACATTTTTAGTCAGAGCATTTCTTTTCAATTCCATCTTTGTGGATGTGTGTTTTAAATGGTTTTGTTGTAATGAATGTAGGTCTAAATTGAAGGAGCACATGCAGTACTGTGCGGATCATCCTGAGGAGATTAGCAAACTTTCCAAAGTTAAGGCTCAGGTGACTGAAGTGAAGGGTGTTATGATGGAGAATATTGAGAAGGTTAGACTAAATTATCCATGTTTTTCATCGACAACTCCTCACCTGTAAGCTGAATGTGTTTTCTGCAATTCAATCCTATGGCAGGTCCTTGACCGTGGAGAGAAAATCGAGCTATTAGTAGACAAAACTGAGAACCTTCGCTCACAGGTTAATAATAACCACATCTCAAATACAGTATAAGAGACACTACATCACTATTATCTAGTGGTAACATGCTCTTCTTCTTCTGTTTGTTAATAGGCACAAGATTTTAGAACACAAGGAACAAAGATGAAAAGAAAGTTGTGGTTCGAAAACATGAAGATAAAGCTCATAGTCTTTGGCATCATTGTCGCTTTGATTCTCATCATCATTTTGTCGGTTTGCCATGGCTTCAAGTGTACTTAAGAACTCGATTCCGGTGGATCAGACCACCCACATAGCTACTAAGCTAATTAGAACCATCCCGGTATAGTTATCCCCTTTTATCCTTCTCTTTTGTATTTTTCCTTCTTCTTTTATTTAGGCAAACAAAAATTGACGTGGTACCCAGAATGATCCTTAGGAAATCAACTGTTTGGAAGAGAGATTTAAGCTTTTTCTTGTGTTTACTTATTATATAGGTTAGGCCTTTATGCTCTTGTAATCTACAAGTCTAATGATCGGTTTTATATTCCTCCAACCAACTTGACACATTATCTGATAGTGTTATATCTATGGATATAACATCAACTACTTTTGGAATTACTTTTGGAATGAGATCATTTGACATTGCGGTAATAACAGACAACGACACCCGAAAAAGCTTACAAGAGGTAAACTCTATTCACTCACTACATTCTTCTACCCAAAAAGGTTCCTATTCAGTATTCAAACATCAATCCAAACACACAGAGAATCATCAACAAGCCAATTGATCTCTCAGTGGTAAGATCTCTTCGAAAATCGGAAGTCTTCTTGTCCTATAAGGCCTCCTCCATTCCTTCACAAACTCATCAAGTCCTTCGACAACCGCTATCTCATCTATACCAACTTCACATTCCACAGACACAGAAGCCGCTGCTTCTTCTTCCTGTGGCTTTAGCTCACTCAATAGCTCTTGAACCCGAGCCATCAACCTCGGATCACCAGACCCTTCTTTGTTCTCCATTAGTACATCACGAAAGAGAATCGACCTCGCCTCATCGTGCTTCCCTTGCTTGATGAGACATGTGCATAAATTGCAAGCCTTGTTTGCATCTGGCTCTATCAATTGAGCTTTCCGATACACAGCTTCAGCTGCTGTATAGTCCATTAGTTGCATATAAGCCCATCCCAAGTTCCCCTGTAACACCACATTCATTCAAATTCCATCAGTTCACTGATCAAGAGACTTGAGAAATCTAATCACAACTAAAGACTAGTCGTGAGATTATTAGTCTTACCAAGATCCTAGAGGTTTCCTTCTCGACGGTGACCTGAAACTTCTTGCCATGAGATCTCGCAGTCTTTGTTGGTTTGCCATTGAATGCTTCTCCTTGATATATCATCCAAAGCTTTTGCTTCAATAACTCAACTTGCTCTTCTATTCTCCCACATTTCTGTTCAACAAAATTCGGAATCCCAAGTTTGTCAATTTCACTATCTAATAAAACGGTAACCGAGAGAAACAAGAGAATGGTCTCGGTCAGAGTTTAGTTACCTTATATAGATCGATGAGGACATTGTCTAATGACTCTTGAGCTTGTCTTGAACAAAGATCTCTAAAGGATTGAATAGCGTCAATGGCTTCTTCAGCTCTGTTCTGTTGTTTCATTAACAAGGCCATGTCTTTAAGAGCACTATCAACTCTATCTCTCGCTTTAATCGCTATCCAAAACAACTCTATCGCTGCTTCTGCATCTTTCTCCACCAACTGAACCAAACATCAAATCCAAAATCTCAGTAAAAATCAATATAAACTCGATTCCTTTGGATAAAGTCACACATATGTATATTAAATTTACCTGAACATGCTTCGCTCGGACATAAGGACTGTCTCCGTGAGGCAACTTATGGACAACGTTGTACGCCGCCGCCGACGAGTCTTGTCTCTCACCTCCTCTTCTCTGAATCATCATCATCATCGCAAACTTCGTGTCTCTGTTTCTAAATGAAGAAACCTTCTTTATCTCTCCTAAATCCGGTAACACCTTCCTTTCTCTCTCTAGGGGTGTGTGAAGAAAGATATAATTATATTGTGGAAGAAGAAGAAGGAACCTAGACAGATTCTCGTCTTGGTTCATTATCGTCAACTGGATCTAAAATACCGCGGGCTGGTCGTTTTTCTAACCTATAAAATAGTGCCACGTACCCTATCCGTCCCCATTATTCTCACACGACTCCGACTTGGCCAGTTTTTTTTGTTTTTTTTTCAAATCTAGTCCGTAGTTGTTATTTGTCCTCATAAATAACGCCCATCCTTAACTATATTCTGCTGAATGTAGTTAATAACCATATTGTTTTGTAAAAAAAAAGAAAAAGATATTTCGCCCATTGTTTCTAGAAAGTGGTTATTCTAATGATTTGTCGATAATTCAAAATGTATATAAAAAATTGTCCGATGATTTTTTCCAAATTAAAGTCTGATTTTATTTTTTTGACTAGTAAAATCTATTATGCTTTTATTATTTCTCTAACATTTTCCCTTATATCAAATCTTATGCTATTCAATTTTTTTTAGTTTGAATTTTTTTGGCCCTTTAAAAAAAATCAACAGCATATGTCACAACCTACAAGTAATTCCATAATTATGTGTTAAACACTTAACTATATCAAATCATAGTACCTAACTTCTATCTTTTAAAATTTGTTGGGGGAAGGTTATATATCACAACAATTATCTCGTTTTATTTAAGTGTGCATTTTGAAGCAAAGTGATGGGCCTACGTGTTAATCAGGTGACCGTACGTGTCGCGTTTACTTTTCGCTCAAGACGACTTGGTTTTATTTTAAATAACATTTCGGTCCAATACTTTTTTAGTTATTCAATTTGGCCCCTTTATTTTTGTTTCGCTACAAATTTGTGATTGGACCATTATAAATCCTTAGATCTTGTAGAAACATTATACTCCCAAGCTTTGGTGGCTTTGTGATATGTGCCATTGGTTGCATGAAAAAAAAAACAAGAACAGTGTAAAATGAGTATATTTTAAAAAGGTGTAAATAGGCTAATGGAAACATCATAATGATAATTCATTCCAACGCCACGCCTTAACATACTTTGTTAGCTGTTATTATTAGTACCATCTATGGCCCAAATGCATAACATACACTTTCATGATCTTGTTGTTTGTGTATAAACTATACTAGATATAGTAAGTTGTGTGTATAATAATAATATTGATATTACTAAACATGATCAAGTGCATATACTACGTTCAGTAAACACAATGACACATGGATAGATACACATGGATAGAGACACATGGATAGATACATATGTATACAAAACCAAAACGGCTAGAAATTGAAATGATAGACGATGATAATGCAAATTTAGACATTTATTAGTGATATACACATATATCTAGTGTATTGTAGACACAAATAGAAAGATGATGATGGACGTTCAGTCGGTTGGCTTTTGAGCTAATTAGTAGCTAAATGTTTTCTTTTGGCAGAGAGCTAAGTAGGTAAAGTTACTGACATAGTTGGCGATGATTGAATTGGTTTATACAGTTCAATACAACACGTTAAATATATATATATATATATATATATATATATATATATTTTTTTTTATCTCAAAGTCGATAGAAGAAA
>Ga0041059_1001681_pt1 | contig 17278 bp, 15 predicted proteins | sample AraColnosormetaG_FD_56232 | JGI IMG/M metagenome (GOLD analysis project Ga0041059, IMG submission 56232) | Arabidopsis roots microbial communities from North Carolina, USA - Col MF nosort | ecosystem: Host-associated > Plants > Roots > Unclassified | place: USA: North Carolina | collected...
TTTTTTTGGCGTTTTCTTTCTTCTTCCGTTTCTGCTTCTTCTGAGAATTCTTCTTCACATTACCTTTGTCTTCTAGGATTTTCTATTTCCTCTAAAATCAGGATCTTTCAGCTGAATTTCACTTTGATTTTATTTAGGTTAGTCTTCATTTTCATTTTAGATATTTATGTTTCTTTTTCTGAGTTTTTTGCATTGTCATTTGTCATGGGACCGACATTGCTCCGACAAGCGTTTCCCAATCTGGGGTTGATTTTTATATGTTTCCAAGTGTTTTAATTCAAATAAGGTTTCCGGCAAATTTTGAAACTTTTCATCTTCAAATTGCTGCTTTTGGGAAAAAGTTTCAGCATTTGGTTCTTGTCAATTCTTATCAATGCTATCTTAACTCTTCTTTGTGCATTTCTGTTTGAGTTCTGTGGCTAAGGTTGTTTTTGGAGATAATTTAATCTCGAGAAATTTCTCAGTTTTGTTTTTGGGATTTTGTAGAATATTAAGTCAAAGTTTGCTCTTTTGCAGCTGATTTAGGAAGTTGGTGATCAAATTACATCTAGTGTTTGTTTCCGCCAGCTGAAGTGAATCAAAATGTTTAGTTTTGGCCGAGCAAGAAGCCAAGGGAGGCAAAACAGATCTATGTCTCTTGGAGGTTAGAAATCTCTAGATTCTTGTAATTGATTTCACTGAGGAAATGGTTTATCTAGGATGATTGTGTTGAAATTTTCAGTTTGCTCTCTTAAAACTTGAAAGTTTTGAGTGTTTTTTGAGACTTTAGTTTGGAATTTAAGATTGGTTGATGAGGTAGTTGAAGTTTTTGTGGTTTGGAGCTTCAAAGAGTGAAGCTTTTGTGGTTTTTTTTCCATTTGGATGCAAATGTTAACAGATCTTAGTGATTTTGGGAATGTAGGACTGGATTATGCAGACCCCAAGAAGAAAAACAATTACTTGGGAAAGATTCTTTTGACAGCTTCTCTTACAGCCTTGTGCATTTTCATGCTCAAGCAATCTCCAACATTCAATACTCCTAGCGTGGTATAACTTCTTACTGTCCTTTGCTCGAGTTACTGGTGAAACATTGCTCAAGTTTCTTAATTGTTTCTTCATTTTTGTTCTTCTGTGTTTATTTTTTGCAGTTTTCTCGACATGAGCCAGGGGTTACACATGTTTTGGTCACTGGTGGTGCTGGGTATATTGGTTCACATGCAGCTCTAAGGCTTCTAAAGGAATCATATCGAGTAACCATTGTGGTATCTTCTTTGGCTTACATGGATTTAGGTTATTTTGTTCAACATTATTGTAAATGTCGATATCACAAAGTAAATCTCTTTCTGTTTAATAGGACAATCTATCACGGGGCAATCTCGCTGCAGTCAGGATTTTGCAAGAACTATTTCCGGAACCTGGAAGGCTTCAATTTATTTATGCTGATCTTGGAGATGCCAAAGCTGTCAACAAGATATTCACAGAGAATGCCTTTGACGCTGTGATGCATTTCGCTGCTGTTGCATATGTTGGGGAAAGCACACAATTCCCTCTTAAGTGAGTATATTGAGCTATGTTCCCTGTGATCTTTCCTATTGTGTAGATGTAAAATAAGTAACATTGTGTTGTGTCAATTGTAGGTATTATCACAATATTACATCGAACACTTTGGTAGTATTAGAGACAATGGCTGCTCATGGAGTAAAGACTTTGATATATTCAAGCACTTGTGCAACGTATGGGGAGCCTGATATTATGCCAATTACAGAGGAAACTCCTCAGGTGAATTTTTGATTTGTAAACTGTTTAGTATCCACAGTTTTTCTTTTATGCGCTCTAACCCCAGAACGTGGTCCTTTCAGGTGCCAATCAACCCATATGGTAAGGCCAAGAAGATGGCAGAAGATATCATTTTGGATTTCTCGAAAAACTCAGATATGGCAGTTATGATCCTAAGGTTTGTTTTAGTGATCCTCCACTAAGTTCTATCTTGTGGTTCAATGCATTTTTTTCACTTCCCATGAAATTGACAAGGTTCTCTTTCTACCAGATATTTCAATGTGATTGGGTCCGATCCAGAGGGCAGATTGGGTGAAGCCCCAAGACCTGAGCTGCGAGAGCATGGACGCATCTCCGGTGCTTGTTTTGATGCAGCACGTGGCATCATGCCTGGCCTACAGGTAATCACTTTCTTCAGTTCATGAACTTTTTCTGAAGTCCAATTAGTTTTTTTTCAGGTTTTTTCTCAAGCTTCACTTTCAGTTTTGGTCAGGGTCTTGAGTATTATTCCTTGGACAAGTCATCACAGATTGGCACTATTAGATTCTTAATCCTTTTCCTTCAAGTTCTGTCTTTTGTTTTTGTTCATAACTTCGGGCTGGCACATGCTGTAGAACATGCTTGTAAAAAAGCTGATAAGTAGTTATAGTTTACAGCTGAGCAAAATACATAATTGAGACAACTAATTCTTGAGTTTCCTTTATTAAAGCAGTGTTTAAATTAGTCTACTTGTTACATGCACATGGCTATAAGCTTTCAAGCTTCTCTAATCATTGATCTTCATTTAACTTTTCTTTTTCCCCAGATCAAAGGAACAGACTACAAAACCGCTGATGGAACTTGCGTACGGGATTACATTGATGTCACTGATTTGGTTGATGCTCATGTTAAAGCTCTTCAAAAGGCAAAACCACGCAAAGTTGGAATCTACAATGTTGGCACCGGGAAAGGTATTGTTGACTCTTGGCCTACATTAGTACTGTACTGAAGAAAAACTCTTGCTGTTTAGCAAATGGATTTTAAAGACTGTTTTTGTTGTGTATGGGTGGAGTAGGTAGCTCGGTGAAAGAGTTTGTTGAGGCGTGCAAGAAAGCAACTGGTGTTGAGATCAAGATCGACTATTTGCCTAGACGTGCAGGTGATTACGCTGAGGTTTACAGTGATCCAAGCAAGATTAGGAAGGAACTTAACTGGACAGCTAAGCACACTAATCTCAAAGAGAGTCTTGAGACTGCATGGAGATGGCAGAAGCTGCACCGTAATGGCTATGGCTTAACAACCTCATCGGTCTCGGTTTACTGACTTTGTTCATTCCTTTGGTGATGGACGGAGATTTTGATTCCAGATGGTATTGAGGAGAGAAGCGTAGGAGATGATGATGGTTTATATATAAATATAACACAAGATATATTATCCATATTATGAAAAAATGATATCACATGACGAGATTTTTGATTGATATTCATTTTGTAATGGCTTTAGGTTCTTTTAGGAAGCAGCCATTCATTAGTATATGTACCTCTCACAATATTTATTGATTAGTCTTAATAATATATAGCATTCCTGGCTTTTAATTTGTAAAGCGGAATTTAGATCTAAGCTCCGTGTTGCATACATTAGCGAATGTTTCGTTTTCAAAAGTCTGCCTTTTGTCTCATCAGTTATGGAGATTCTGGATTTCAAGGAACAAGATCTGTAGTTCTGTTGGATTCGAAACTCAATGAAAACAAAAGCTTCAGTGAGAAATCAAAGTAAAATGCAACATATCCAATGGAAAAAACTGTTTATCTATGATAATTTCAAGATAGGGTCGGTAATAATATGATGTTCTTCTGGTAGATCATAAGGCAAATTGATTCCATGGACTTTGAGGTACTTCAGGCGAAAGATTGAAGTGCTCTCTCGAAGTTATCTTCAGCTGATGCTGCTCGCTTCACAAGGACGTGTTCTGGATGTGAAAGTTTCAGCTGGCTGCAAAAGGATTGGAAATGGAGGAATAAGTCAGCTTACTGATGCACTTGTTGTTATGCAGAAAATGCAAAAGGTCATGAATATTTATACTTTAGGTAGCGAGAAGATGATTTCCCGACGTGAAGACTGCATACAACGAGGTTTGCAAGAGTTTCTGGGTCTTTAGCATCCTGCAATGAGAATAAACATCTATGATTTCAAACTTGTCCATTTTATAATAAACGGAATAGTTGAAAAGTTTAGATTTGGTGTAAGGAGTTTTCAAGTATCCTCATAGATTTAAATCGAGTGAGCATTTCCGATGACATGATATTGAGAATGGGTTGTGTCGATACAGATTTAAGGAAAGAAAGAGTAGGTTCATCACTCACCTTGTTGAGTGCTTCAAGTAGTAGAGTCTCAGCTTCTTCAAAATTACCCATATGCATGCAGCAAACTGCTTTGCCGTTCAAGATCAAGCTTGTCATTGGGTACTTCTCAGAGAAATCCTGGAAGATTAGATAAGCTTCCTGTATCTTGGAACCACCCTGAGATCATAAAGAACAATTTCATATTAAGAAACACATTAACAAACTTCTCTACACTATATGGAAAAAAGAAATGGATATTCATATCATACTACTGCCAGATTCAACCACGCGCTCGCGAGCTGAGTGAGTGTGTGGTCTTCATCAATCTGTTGCATCACTCTCAGTTGTTTCTCCGCAAAATCTGATCTGTGCATCTTTATGAATATCTGGACATTCAAAGCATGCCTAAAATATGCAGAAACAACAATCATTTATCGAGTAAACGAAAAGAGATCGCTGTGACAAGACAAAACAAATCGAAAAGCTCACAGATCCATGGTTCCTCCAGAATGAGTGTGCTTCAGAGCCTCATTATAGTCTTCCTCATGCATGAATATAGTACCAGCAATCAACCTGATAATAGCATTGTTTCCTACAGTTGGATCTGCCAACCATTCCCTCAAGCTCGAAATGGTTGATTCCTAACCAAAATCACAGAAACAACTACGTATTCAACAATGCAGATCACTAAAATAAGATCAAGATATATTCAATTCCGGATCTCTGAAGCTAAATCATCAAAAGAATCCTAGAATTCTACTAAAGTTATCTGAAATTCCGCTAAGCAAACGTTACAGAAGATGAATTGAAACATCTCAAAATCTCTTGAATTACCTTGTTTTCAGGACTCGATAGATACATAGCAAGGAGTTTCACTGCCTGTAGAGGAGTAGCAGCGGCTTCATCGATCTCACTGATGACAAGCTACGAAGACGAAATTTGAAAAACGTAAATCAGCAAATGATCAAAACAAATTGAAATCCAAATCGAAAAACACGAGACGGAAGCAAAACCTGGTAACTTCCGAGAGCGATGTAAGCGCGATGGACGAGACAGTCTCGCTCGACGATATCTTCCTGCGAAAGATTAGGGATCTCGCTGTTGTTGATCGCAGCTTGATAAGCACCCAAGTAGAAATGGTTTCTCAAATTGAAGAGATGATCTGGTCCTGCCATGGATGCCATTGTCTTAGCTTCTTCTTCTTCTTCTTCTTCTAGATCTCACAGATCCGTGTCTAACTCCAAAATAAAGAAAACTGAAGTGTGAATAATCAAAACCAAAAAAATATGACGCCTTAAGATGTACATAAAGCCCCATACATTTTGAATGTTACAATTGACACTCATTGTTATCTATTTTAGGCCCAATGGGCTTTTCGATGACCCAATTAGTTCGACACTCTGCTTCTCTTTACACGTCTCCTACATACGGACGGTGACAATCTTGTCTTACCAATAAAACGCGTTTTTATCCAATTCGCGCGGGAGTTGTTCTAATGACGTTAGCAAACCACTCCGTTCAATCGTGCTGTCACGTTATGTCGACAAACAAATCCAACAATTTACTGACACGTGTCATTTAGCTTCCCCAATAAATGACCCGGGAATAGTTAAAAGCCGGTTTACCAGTATTGGTTTTAATCAGCCACCGAGTCATCGTGACTGTAACTTAAACGGCGTTTACTGCTTCAAGATAAAATACGCTTTGCCCAAAAAACGTTATTAGTTCGTAATCCGTTTTTGCTCTCCCTTTTGAGATCTTTTAATTAAAAAAATTCCGTTTTAAGTGAATGCGTGTAAGCAACAGTTCGAATTCGAAGCGAGAGCTAAAATCAAAATCTCTCTGATTTGTTGTTTTGTTGATGTAAGTTTCTTTGATCCTTTCGCGAAATTTGTCATCTTCCCCGATCGAGTTTTACTTTTTCTTTGTGAATAGTTTGACTTTTCGTTTTTCTTCTTCTTCAATCTCGCATGGTGTTTGTGCGTATCTTGTTTGGAATTGGAGTTTGTAACTATTTGATTATAAGCAAGTTTTGATTCGAATGCATGCGTGCAATCCACAATCCAGAACTAGATGTATATGTATCTCTATGTCAAGAGTGATTAAAATCGATTCGTGTGGAATTAACTTGGAAGTGAAAGTTTTAATATTGTTTCCGGAATTTACGGTGAGATTTTAGGTGTTGACCAGCGTTGTTAGACAAGAATTTGTCATCAATTTGATTTAGTTTTGAAGCATTTGGGTTTTGGAATTTTGTTTTGATTTTCTGCAGGTTTTATGAAGTGATTTGCATTAGATTGGATTGAAATGGCTACGGAGCCTACAAGGAGCTGGTTCCAGATACGGCAGCAGAAACCGGATAAATCAAGCCCTACTAAAAAGGGACAAGAGGGAAATGTGAAGAATCTTGGGAGACCTCCTATGAATGATGCACCATCTAATGCTACTAAACAGAAAGTTGCTGCAGCGAAGCAATATATCGAGAATCATTATAAAATTCAGAAGAAGAGTCTCCAGGAAAGAAAAGAGCGGTACGTTCTCGGGATTCTTCTTGTGATGCCAATATTTACTTCTTGTGCTTTAGTTGTTACAAATGGAACTTCAGAGTAGTCTTATTTTCTAGTACTGATGGTTGGGTCTGATTTAGGAATTAATCTGCTACTGGTTTAGATTGAACCTTCTGATATCAGCTCGCTCTTGAATACAGTCGGAGCATCTTGGAACAAAACCTAGCTGATGCTGATGTTACTGTTGAAGACAAGATGGATATATTAAAGAACTTTGAGAAAAAGGAAATGGAGTATATGCGTCTACAAAGACAGAAAATGGGGGTTGATGACTTTGAACTGCTTAGCATCATTGGCCGGGGTGCTTTCGGTGAGGTATATCTCTTTATGTGTTCTTTGTGGTTGCCTCTCTTATTTTTCACTTCCTTTTTGTAAGCTTAGCTAATATCTTGTCTCATCTTTACATATAAAATTTGATGTTGCTTCTTTTTTAGCTCTCTTACTGGCTACCGAAGTACTGATAACTAGCTATTATTCTTTTTCTATGAACCAAAGCTTCTGTTAGTGATTTTACTTGGTGTATTGATTTAATATTATTTCATTTCTGTCCAGGTGAGAATTTGTAAAGAAAAATCTACTGGAAGCGTATATGCAATGAAAAAGTTAAAGAAATCCGAGATGCTTCGACGAGGGCAGGTAATGCACTATCTGATAGCATCTCTCCAAATCAAAGAGTTTAGTTGTGATTAAATTGGTAATTCATTAACATCTGCGTAAATACGCTAATCCTCTCTTTATGCGGTAAATATCAGGTGGAACATGTTAAAGCTGAAAGAAATGTGCTTGCAGAAGTGGATAGCCCTTTCATTGTCAAGCTTTGTTACTCTTTCCAAGATGATGAGCATTTGTATCTTATTATGGAATACCTCCCTGGAGGTGATATGATGACACTGCTGATGCGAAAGGATACCTTACGGGAAGATGAGACTCGGTTTTATGTTGCGCAGACAATTCTGGCTATTGAGTCTATCCATAAGCATAATTACGTCCACAGGTTTGAACAACTGGCATTTGAAGCTTTTCATATTGTTCTTTTTTCCATTTTTGCATCTTACTTGACATTTACTATCACTAGAATCATATCAAGCTTCCGGATTTCCTACAGTGCTTGTAAATTAGCTTTCAGTTGATACGTGGTGATAATTTAACTCTAGTTTCTTCCTTTGCTTTTGTAGGGATATAAAGCCTGATAATTTATTGATTACTCGAAACGGCCATATCAAGCTTTCAGATTTTGGATTGAGCAAGTCTCTGGAAAGCAAAAATTTTCCAGATTTTAAGGCGGAGCTTGTTGACAGGAGTACAAAGCCTGCAGCAGAACATGATAGACTCTCCAAGCCTCCTTCTGCACCTAGGAGAACTCAGCAGGAACAGCTTTTACATTGGCAACAAAACAGAAGGACCCTGGTATGTACTAGATTCACTTATCTCTATCTTCTGGTGGATGCTGTTCTGTTCCACCTGAAGTTCATCTGAAATATTCCATAAAGAACGATTCTTTTCCAACTTAGAATGAAGTGAATGTGCATATTCTTCTGTTACTTGGAGAAGGATATAACCCCTTTATTTTTTTATGAATGTTTGCATTAATCTCCTTTGGAAGTTTCCTATTTTAGTTATTTATATGACCTTTCCATATAATCGGAGCGTAATAAGATGGCTCTTTCGTGTATCGATCAGGCTTTTTCTACAGTAGGAACTCCCGATTACATTGCCCCTGAGGTGCTGCTGAAGAAAGGGTATGGAATGGAGTGTGATTGGTTAGTGAACCAGACCCCTCTCTTTTACACTCTACAATTAATTTATTCAGTTGAAATTCTAAAAACTGTTCTACAATAGGTGGTCTCTTGGAGCAATCATGTTCGAGATGCTTGTAGGGTTTCCGCCATTCTATTCCGAAGAACCTTTGGCAACATGTAGAAAGGTATGCATATATTGGCTTAAATATCCTGCTAGTACATTATTGCGCAGTTTGGTATAAGATTATTCACGAGTCCTGATGATTTACCTCAAAATTAGCCTATCATTTAATTGGACTAGAGTAAATTGTTTTGAGTCATATTTTGGTATGGCATGATCCAAGTCCAATCCCTACTACGTGTGACTAGTATTATATTTATCAAACAATTGCTCAGTTTATCTCTGCAGATTGTAAACTGGAAAACCTGCTTGAAGTTCCCTGATGAAGCTAAGCTCTCCATCGAGGTAAAAGATCTTATCCGAAGACTGCTCTGCAATGTCGAACAGAGGCTTGGGACCAAAGGAGTTCACGAAATCAAAGTACTTAAAACATCTTTCTCTTTCCTTTCAAATTCTAAAATGGTTTTTGCATATTAGATGTCTGATTTGTTTCCCATTAAAAGGCACACCCTTGGTTTAGGGGAGTCGAATGGGAACGGCTATATGAGTCAAATGCTCCATATATACCACAAGTGAAGCATGAGCTTGATACCCAAAACTTTGAAAAGTTTGATGAGGTTTGTTCAATACCATCAACTTCTTTCTTCTAATAATTCTCAACCTTTTTTTCCGCTGTTCTGTCTTTGCGATATATCGATTAATATTTTGATTTACAGGTACCATCTACTTGCCAAACTTCTTCAAAGTCTAGCCCTTGGAGAAAGGTATATATATACATTTCCTTCGTTTCTTTGCAGTACATTAAACCAAGTTCCACCATTCATACTAAGTAATTTGCAGATGATCTCATCCAAAGATGCAAATTTCCTTGGTTATACATTCAAGAATCTGGAGATAGTTGATGAACACCATATCCCTGGCATGGGTCAGTAACCTTTTTATCACATGAACAAATTTTGACAGAGTTAGTTATACTATGTGGTTATTAAATGGCTCATTATCTTTCGTTTTTTATGCAGCGGAACTGAAGCGGAAGAGTAAGACAGCAAATAAACCATCTCTCAAAACACTCTTCGGTAAAAAATGACTTGAGTTTTTTTTAAACCAAACTTTGGTTCTTAACTTTTATTGAAGATTCAATTCTTTCTTGCAGAAACACCATATCCTCCTTCTGAGAATCAAGCCTTAAAGGATTTGCTTGATTCACCTATTTACTCTGAAGGCTCTAGAGGGTCTTCCGGATCACCATTTTCACGACCGAATCAATCACAGGCCCGGAGATGATCAAAAGGGAAAATCTAAAAGTGATTAAGAACAAACAAAGTAAAAGTAAAAAAAAAGGTAGTCATTGTTCTTCAGTTGCAAATTTTCATCTTTTCATACATATATACTCTGTAATGTAAAAAAAAAAACAGTGAACATCCGAAAGAGAATCAAAACCAAAATGCATATAGGAAACTTTATAGGTATACAAACATATTCCAATGTTTCTGTGATCCCCAATTATCTAACCTTGTAAGCTCTTTTATTTTTATTTTTGCTTATAAATATTTACATACATAAACATTTTGTACATAATGGCTTTGGAATTGGACTTGCCTTGATTGGTAACAACATGTTGAGTTTAAATCGAATAATCCAGCTGAGATTGGAGCTTTGATGAACATGTTTTCTCGAATTTTTTAGAAAACATCCAAAACTAGTCAAATCGTTTCTTTTCCATTGAACTGTTGCCTCACCTTTTCTCGAATTGTCAATCCGAATAAAACACTTTATTCATGATTTGTTTTAATAAAACAATAGAACAAAAAAAACAAAAGAGAGTGAAAGTAATAGACTAATAGTTATGTAATGGAACGTACTGACACAACCAAGGAAGAATCAAAGCTATCTTACAAAACAAAAAAGACAGATCAAGAAGAAGAACTCATGTTCTTAATTTCCACACTGCAATTACTTTGTTTTTCTCTTTCACCGTTTAGTCTTTTTGACAATCCTGGAGATCTGTTCTTTTCTTTATGAATTTTACCAATCATTATGGATCCAATACTCTTTGCCTTTTTGTTTTGTTCTATATACATATTTTCTTTCTTTGACTTTTGTGTTTCTGCTAGACGAGGGATACTACGACATTTAAAGCCATTTCGATTACTTGCAAAGTCATAGTACGCTAGCTAGACCATTAAATTCATATAATTCTTTGTCAATCCATTTCTATTAGAATAAAAACAATAGAAAGAAAATCATATACAGTATATATATACCTAGAGAGTTTTCTCTCTTTAAGTATATTTAACGCAAGTTTGTAATTAATGCGAAAAAAAATTGTACAGTGTCTCTCAAATTTTAGCTTCAAACTTTTTAGATTTTATAACTATTTCTAGTGGCTATTGCACATTAGAAATCGATTACTCTACTTGTTTTTGTTTTGCATTATTTTTTAGTCGGATGTCCCTAAGGGACCGCTTTAGATATACACAATTGCTAGAGAATTGATGATCTCTTCTATGCTATATCAACTTTGTTATATCATAGTATTATTGTTATGTTATTATTTAATTTCGATTGTTTCCTAATTTTCTTAACCTTTTAAAATGACATATTTTAAGGCCTCGCGAACTGATATTTTTAAATAACATGCCTATAATAAAAATTAATAGGTTTATAGTAAACCAACAAAATTGAAATAAAAGTTAAGATTTCATGAGGTAAGAGTGTGACTAGGGTTTTTAGTAATGAACTTGTGGAGTACTTAAAGGGGCCATGGATAGATTGCACGTAAAGTCAATATTTATACAAACGTGTTTAACGAAGGTTACATGCTACGACGCCCAATAACTCATTACTTAAACATCGTTATCACCCTCAAGGTAAGTGATTATAACCATATAATATTAGAAAACTTGTGTACAGGCATAATATTATGTGTACCCCGGCCCTTTTCGAATGTATATCTCTTGTGAACCAGCTCCATTGGCTTTAACTGCGTGATATTTTATTGTGCTATATTTATGATGTGTTTGTTTTTAAACTATCATGTATTTGTTTCTAACTCGCATGAGAATTGCCAATCTATTGGACGAACCTAGAGACCATTTTTCGACTCAAATTTATATATTATTTTATCTGTGTGCAGATAGAGATTTGTAAGGATCATTGTATTTTAAAACGATTGATGGGAGTTGTAATTATGAACGTGGGTATAAGTGTTCATCATGAAGTCGACCGAATATTAGTTCACATATATCTTAGTAATTTCTTATGTTATCCCCATAGATATATTTGTATAGATATGATTCCTCTATATGGTTAATTAATATACCTTCTAGGCTAGCTTCTAGCCATTTACTTGTTCTTCTGCGAAGTTGTTAAATATACTCTTTAAATATATCATCCCACATATTGTTGTGAATATCTTGGGTTGGCGTATTATCATCTAATAAAGGTGTTTAGTTATATTTGACACAAAAGATAATAATATGGGAATCCAATGAAAAAGAAAAGAATTTGCATTATATACCATATTAATTTTTTCTATATGATCAAAATTGAATACAGATGAATTGCACTGTTATTTTTCAATAAAACATTTTTCTTAGCATATTGACAAATATATTTCAACTATTCAATAAACAAAATAAAAAACAAATAGTCATAAATGGCTGATTCTGATTAGTTAACGAATAAACGTATTCCGAGAATTGCAGCTGATTTTTTATTAACACTAGGTAATCATTCGCGTTACGCTGCGATATTTTCAGATTTTTTGTATTGTTTAATTTAAATATAATTTTTAATTATCTAATCATTCACTCATGTAATAAGTAATTATTCTTAGTATTAAAATATATTTTCTAACAACATTCTCAACAACGCATTATACACAAAGTTCCTAAACAATGTTCGTCTTAAACCAATTAAACAGAGAGTAATGTTGGGATTCTCGAAACCTAAAAATTTGATGATTAAACTTCTTACATACTTTTCACCCTCGGCGATTTATTATATAGATATATAGCAATATGCAAACTATTCAAACTATTAACTAATGCATGACTATTATACACTCATAATTAGAGTTAAGATTACGAAAAAAAATCTTCAAGAAAACTAATAAAATAATTTTATTAAAAACATGTAATAACAAAATAAATTTAGTATTAATACAATTAAATATGTAAAATTAAATAATAAATATATGATTAATCTATAAATTAAAAATTAAAGAGCTTACATTAATTATTCAGTGGATACATGACAAATGCTAAAATGATGATATCATATGAAAAAAATTGGCCAACTTTCATATATATGATTGTCGTTATCATTCATCACTTCTCTTTTCGCTACTCGTATATAATACGTAAATATGTGTGTACATATATGATGTTATATGATTCTCTTCTCACATGAATAATCAAATTCGCTGTGGAGTGATCTTGTCATGAAACCATGTCAAGACAAGAAATCGTAATCTAATTAAAATGGATCAATAATGAGAGGTCGAATTCCGTTAAATAAATTAAAGATTAGTAAAACTTGACATGGTATATATCCAAAAACAGTGTGGTGTAATGGTATTGTTCTCTTACAATAATATGAATCTCGTTTATTCTTCTTGCGGGCAGAAAAAAAAAGTATTAATTTATAAAATACTTCTATTCTAACGAATTATTTGCGCCGAGTAATCAAGAAACCAATATTATATTAGAACTTCACAAACTCAAGTAAACTCAAAAAGATAATCTAAACTAAAAAGTACAAAGACTTGGCCATCGATTGGATTATCTATAGGATTAATAAATAGAGTATCTCACTTACTTTAACTTATATTTCCATCCATACTTTAATATTAATATCCGTTGATATTATACTTACTACTGAAATCTCTCTCTCTCTCTCATATCAACATGTAGAAGGGGAAGAAGATGTTCTTCTCATCACGAAAAGTCAGCGTCTCTCTCTTCATCATCAACCTTTCTTCTTCTTCTTCTCAATCTTTTCTCAAGAAAATCACAAATTTCCCAAGAAAACACTCACATATATGATGCTATATATAGAAAGATAGTCTCATCTAATTCTCTCTCTCCCTCGGATTCGTTAGATGTGATCATTTTTTCTTGATTTTTGATCAGATTCTTGCGTATAGCTGTATATATACACCAAGATACACTCATCATCGTCATATATAGATTATGTGCAGCGTCTCTGAGCTTCTTGACATGGAAAACTTCCAAGGAGACTTAACCGACGTCGTACGAGGAATCGGAGGCCACGTGTTATCACCGGAGACTCCTCCCTCGAACATCTGGCCTCTTCCTCTGTCACATCCAACACCATCACCGTCAGATCTTAACATAAACCCCTTCGGAGATCCCTTTGTGAGCATGGACGATCCACTCCTCCAAGAACTAAACTCCATCACAAACTCCGGCTATTTCTCCACCGTAGGAGATAACAACAACAACATTCACAACAACAATGGTTTCTTGGTTCCAAAGGTATTTGAGGAGGATCATATAAAGAGTCAATGTAGTATCTTCCCAAGAATCCGGATCTCGCATAGTAACATCATCCACGATTCTTCTCCGTGTAATTCTCCGGCCATGTCGGCTCACGTTGTCGCAGCCGCAGCAGCCGCCTCGCCGAGAGGCATCATCAACGTAGACACAAACAGTCCTAGAAACTGTCTATTGGTTGATGGTACCACGTTCTCCTCGCAGATTCAGATATCTTCCCCTCGGAATCTAGGCCTTAAAAGAAGGTACAAAATTTAGTTTATCAACTTTTCTCGATCTTGGATCAAATGATTCATTAATTGTTAGCTTTACACACGATATATTGAATTAATCAAAGATGGTTTTGTGTTATGATATGTATAAAATAATTGGGATCCAATTTACATTATTTTTATGATACCATATAGAGTAGAGTGAATTAGGGTTCTATAGGCCACTTGGTAGCTAGGTTTATAGGAATCTATCAATCGCTATTAACATTCGGAAAAAGTCGGATGCATGCATTGCTAATAATAGAATGAATTATATATGGTTTGTTTGTTTGTGTGACACTTCCCTTTATTGAGTTTTATAGGGGGTTTTATTTTATTTTTGTTTGTCTTTTATCAGGATCAATATCATAATCATGAATTTGTGTGTATATAGACACTATATATATAATTATTTAGATTCATAAGAAGAAGGAGGGTTGAGGTTGAAGACACATGCAGGAGAATCTATGAACTGTCACAATTAAAAGAACATATAACTGCGTTACATCATATCTTAAACCCAACTGATAATAATGTCCCACTAGTCCACTACCAAACTTAGCTTTCATAACTTAATGTACACACGTGTCTTGTATATAGATCAAAAACCACACGTTTGTAAGTATGTATGTACTTGGATGCAGGAAGAGTCAGGCAAAGAAGGTGGTGTGTATTCCGGCCCCGGCTGCAATGAACAGCCGATCAAGCGGAGAAGTGGTTCCATCGGATCTATGGGCTTGGCGTAAATACGGTCAAAAACCTATCAAAGGCTCTCCTTTTCCAAGGTATTACATTAACTCATCATACCATAATACTCATATGATTCGAAACTAAACTTTCTTTCACCACCACATTTTTCATGGCTCAAGTTTTTATATTCGTATGTTGTTACAACTCTCCTCTCAAATTGTGACATTTTGTTGGTCTATACAATATACTCACCCATGAAAATAACATTTGTTTACATATACAAATTATGATAAGTTACTATTACAGTTCAGTCATTACGTTAACTCTAAAGTAATGAATGACAAAAGGAAAGAAAAAATTTGCAATGATGTCGTTTTAATTAACTTCATTTTGTAATTTTATCCTTCATTTTCTCATATTTTGATGATAATCTTGATGAATATTAGTGATTCATAATGGTTTTTTATTATATATTTGGCTAATCTCTATGGTTACTTATGATTGTTGCTTTCAGGGGTTATTATAGATGCAGCAGCTCAAAAGGTTGTTCAGCAAGAAAGCAAGTCGAAAGAAGCCGAACCGATCCAAACATGTTGGTGATTACATATACCTCCGAACATAACCATCCTTGGCCCATCCAACGCAACGCTCTCGCCGGCTCCACACGCTCCTCCACCTCCTCCTCATCTAACCCTAATCCTTCCAAACCCTCAACCGCAAACGTAAACTCCTCATCCATTGGCTCCCAAAACACCATCTACTTGCCTTCCTCCACCACTCCTCCTCCTACCCTCTCATCCTCCGCCATCAAAGATGAACGAGGGGACGATATGGAGTTGGAAAACGTAGATGATGATGATGATAACCAGATTGCTCCATACAGACCGGAGCTTCATGATCATCAGCACCAACCAGATGATTTCTTTGCAGATCTTGAAGAGCTAGAAGGAGATTCTCTAAGCATGTTGCTTTCTCATGGCTGTGGCGGCGACGGGAAGGATAAAACGACCGCGTCCGATGGGATCAGCAATTTCTTCGGGTGGTCGGGAGATAATAATTATAATAATTACGACGACCAAGACTCAAGGTCGTTATAGTATAGTGTTAATTACAGGTAAACAAATTATATTAAATTAAGTTGAGCTTGTGAAAATGAAGATCATATGGTCTGGTCAGGTTGGGGGTAATGACTAATGAGCTGGTACATGACAGACCGTAAACAGTATTTATCGTCATTTGTTATACATTTGTTTTTTTTCGGAAGATCCGTCTGTAGTTAAAAAAAAAAAAACGGCATTTTTTCTATGCGTTGTTATAATTTTTATTTTGTGAAGACTATTAGATTAATGTTAAAAGACAAAATATACATATTACGAAAGTAGTGTATCACTCTATTCAATTTCAAATGGAGAGTATTCTTTATTATAGAAAAAAAGTCATACACAGTTATCAACTTTTGTTTTGGATTTTTTAAAATCATTTTATCAACTGTAATTAAAGTATCAATAATAAAATGAAAAGTAAAGAATAATTACCGGTATTGTATGACGGATTCTTGATTAGTATAGTTTTCAAAAAAACATTAAAAAGGTTATCGATAATTTAAGACGAATTTGTAACAAACATAGTTCGATTGAATTATTGATGTATAATATTTTACCGGGAATCCATCACAAATTATTGCGAAACATGTTTTGTAAAAAGAAAATCGGTAACTTACACGTATAAACATATATGTATGAGGTGAACATATTACACTGTTGTTATCGTTGGTTATTACTGACAGAATGGATTCGTCGGTATCATCATTTAATTGGCATTTTTCCCTTCGTATTAATGTGGAAAAGTTGATCAAATGATTTTTTAAGGTTGAAAGCGAAAAGATATATAAATTTACAGCTTGATCAAAATTTAGAACCATGAGTGAAATTTCAACCAATCTTATACAAAAAATTGATGACACAGAAATATTTCAAGATGTTAGTTGTATAAGTTGTATCTCTACAAAATATTTATGACTTACATGCATTTGTTGTCTTACAATCTTAGCGTAGTAATTTGACTCGAAAGTTCTTTAATAAGTCAGAAAACATTAATCGACTGAAATAAATTATTATGCAGTTGGATTGTTATAGTTAATGAGTTATATTTGTCTAAGTTTTGCTGCTGGAATGGGAGCAGGAGAAGTGGGTCTAAGGAATATTTGGTGGATGGGACACAAAGTGAATAAGTTCGTTCATGTACAGTTCAATCACCAAACGCATCCAATAACAATACTAAGCTATATGAAGCTATGTATGAAAAAAAAAAAAAAA
>Ga0041059_1001682_pt1 | contig 17276 bp, 7 predicted proteins | sample AraColnosormetaG_FD_56232 | JGI IMG/M metagenome (GOLD analysis project Ga0041059, IMG submission 56232) | Arabidopsis roots microbial communities from North Carolina, USA - Col MF nosort | ecosystem: Host-associated > Plants > Roots > Unclassified | place: USA: North Carolina | collected 2013-09-02
AAAGAAGGGTACTCTTATATGTGGTTCCATGTTGCATGCTTTTGGTTTTTTTTTTTTTGGTTTTTGGTTGGGGACGTTCTTAAGAATTTCCACAATTTGCAAGTTCCATATCATTGAAATTACTAAATAATTGCAACTCTTTCTTCGTTCAGACTTTTTTTTTTAAAGCTATAATGTGGAATTTGGCAATGTGCGTCTATCCATTACAACTTTCTTTTTGTTAATCTATCCTTACTCATGTCATTTGAATTCAATTTTTTATTTTGACAGTGACTCGTGTGAATTCGTTAGCCTCTACCGTTACTACTAATTACCCTTACTTGCCAGTTGCCACTTATCAAGAAGGCAATAAAACTGAGGAGTTAATTTCTTATAGTATTGTGAAGTTTGAATGCGTATAGAAAGGCCAAATCGGCGGACTTACCACGAAATTAATAAAAAACCAACTTCTTTATTCATGTATTATGTATATATAATCAACACAAAAAGATATGAAAATTTGCATTCAACTAGTTTATTTTTCTTATATCAGATGATAGGAGTGACGAAGCAATTCTCGCATTATGTGTGTGTATATAAAAATTGACAATAGTAGGTCTTTTTTTTTGTTTTTCTATATCATCAGAAAAAAAAAGCAATACGAATAATACCGAGCAATGACGACGTATACGTCATGAAAACGAGTTATGGTCATTAATATATTACATGTAGTATAGCGTATAGAGTTTGGATAGGCAATGGTACTTGAAAATGATTTTAGAAGATGAATTTTAATTATATAGAAAGGGATATTGGCGTGCTGGTCGAGATGTTGTATACATTTATGTAAGGGTTGTATCAACATTTTATTATTTTTATTAGTATGATGAGAAATCAATCAAGTAACTAGGCTGCCAACGTCAAAGTTCAGTTACGGGACCGGTGAACGAATAGAGAAGACAATAATGTTATTTGACCGACTTTTGTTTAGTTCTTATAACCACAACACCCATAGACCTTTTCTTTGGCTATAGATTGTTCTTATTGACTTTAGTAATACTATTTCTTTTTGTTGGAAGGTTAGATTCTTTTATTATCCATTGTAGCTCAATTAGTAAAGACCTTAGGCGAATCTTAGAGGTCGCCAGTTCGAATGACGCTTGGGACGAAACTAATATTACATGCTGTGGTTTCGAACCTGAGGGGATTACGGGCTTCGGCCCAGAATTTACTGGTATTCAATAAAAAATAAAAAATAAAAAAATCGTTACGGCTGCAAAAGAATTTATTGTTGTACGTATACTTGAATCTATCTATAAATTAATTACAACATGGATGTTGTATTTTTTCATACTACACATGTTTTAGTACTTAGTACATGAACTATTAACTATAGAAGGTAACATTTATGATACTAGATCATTGATAATTATTAAGGAAACAATGACAATAATGTAACAATACAAGAGTAATCATTTTGTCGATAAGGGATTCTATTCAGTTATGAAGTTGAAATAATAACCAATTAATTAAGAAGATATAATTGAAAGCAGAAAGTTCTGGTAATTAATTGCATGGTGGAATTGATCAATCAAATTACTTTTCAATAGTATTATTTTATTTTCACGTAACATAAGAAGAGAAAATATATCAGTGAAAAGTACAGCTAAACAAAGACTGGATAAAGTTTGATAAAGGGGATTAGAAGTTGTATCATTTAGTCACTAAACGATCAATGGCTTACCCACACAAATAGACTTTTAAGAACTCTTCTATCTTACACACACAAAGCTTTAATATCTATATATAGATTGTTCCAACGCTAATAATTAATTCTATTGTTGAATTAGAATAGGAATGTCATATTTGGATTTTTGTTCGGTTTTAGTTTTAGTTTTCCAACCAAGTATTGATTTTTAATTTTTTCGTAACACAGTTATTTTTTTTTCCTTGGCAGGTGGATCCGTAATCATTTAGATGGAGAAAATATAAATTTAGGGAGAAATAAACTAATGCAGAGATTAAGGGATTTTGGTGAGTAATTTCGTGCTTGACTTCTAATAAGTCTTTGGTCATTTCCTGAAAAATAATAAAAAAATTCGAATGGGCACTCGATAATTTTCTTGTATTTAGACTAACCTAATTAAGTTGACTCATTCGTCAATTCCAAAAGGAAAACGTTTCTTCGACAAATTGTGGAACTCTTTCAAGATTAAAATCTGTGGAGACATCCAATATCCCTATGCCTATTATAGATTTGAGTGAACTAATCTGATATTATTTATATGAGAATCTTAGCTTACAAATTATAATTAGGATCGTCTTATGTTTACCTTCAAAATTTACGTTTTCATTTAGAGGCTAGAGTAAAATATCTAGCAAGAATTCAAAAGTTATAGTACAAACTGACAAGATCAATTTCCCTCTGTTTTAGTTTTCTTCGTATCAAAGTCTGTCTATTTTCACATGAATATGTTCATAGCAAGATCAGATATAATTATGATCTTTTCACCTTTTCTCTTCTTACGCATCAGTAATTGGTTAGTAAGAATCTGATTCTGATTATTTTTTAAAGTCTTATTGATTATATGATACTCGTTTACAATTGTTGCTACATATTCGAGCATATCTTATATATAGAGAGAGTTAGAGACCATTACATCCTGAAAGTGTATAAAGATATTGATCAATGCCATATATGAAAGTAGATTAGTTGTGGATTAAGACATAATTTGTCAGGATCTAATTATTTTGAGGAATAAAAGGTTTAAACTCACCCACTTGGCTGTCCCTTTAAACAAAAGTTTTTCTATTTGAAAAGGGAACTAAAAGAATGTAACACGACACATGTGTATGTTAGATTAGACACCACAATAAGCATAATGTCTGATCCAGTCTTCTTCTTTTTTATTTATTTCATGTTTAATGTGTAATATATATTTTATTTTTTTGATAAAATTTAATGTGTAATATCTAAGGTAATATTTAGATGTATCTTCCAATTGGTTTTTGTCAATAATGTTTGTGTACCTTTTTAAAACTCTGATATTTTACTTGGGCCTGTAATCTAAAATAACAAATCTTATGGGCTTTAATTCTTTATTTCTTAAATCAGCCCAATTTGATTGGGGTTCAAAACAACCTGTAATAATAAATAGGGAAATACGCCCATGAATATATCATTTCTAACTCTGCAACGTTTTCATCCATGTATATGATATGTTTTTTTTTTAAGTCATGAAATTGAGATATGTTTTGTTTTCAATTTAAATAATATTTTAAAACCATTTAAAAAAAATCATATAATCTTTTATTTGAATAAGATACAATCACACAAGTACTTACACAAATAAACTATAATTCTTGAAAATCAAACACATCCCAATCTTCACACCATAGATTACTGTAACTACTAAAGATTTAACTAAAACAGATTCACGAGCATAACAATGAATTTACATTAGGATTTTTTTTTTGATGATTCTAAGGAGTTTTAGAAGATCTTTGTTTCTCGAGTTGTTCGAAAAGAGAACCATCATAGACGGCTCTCACTATCTCCTTGTGTAGCAAACCACTCTTGTCTTTGCACAAATTATACAATACCTTCCACTCCCCAAACGCTAAAATCCTGCAATTTTAATTCACATAGATTATTCAGAATTCATTTGAATATATATGACGTTTTCGGGTTTTGTTGTATAGAAAATTAAACCAAACTGGCTCGATAATTACCCTCCTTTACAATCATTAGGTTCTCTGTTTGCCTTGAGAAGTTCTTTAAGTTCCTTGCTGGTCAAAGCATCGCGATGTGTGTGAGCATGCTTCGCAAATATCTCCTCGAACTTTGAAGCCACAAACCTAACAAAAATAAAAATTATTTAGATTTCACTAGTTACCTCTAAACATATAGATTAATTGGCAAATTAAATTTCAAGATACAAAAAAAGAGAACCATATAGTATATACCGTCCATCCTTGTCGTAAACGCCTGAATCGCTGCTATGTATCCCTAGGCGGACATTCTTAACCTCTATCGGAAACGAGAATGAGAATCCTTTCCCCTGAAACCAAAACACTTCCAATGATTCTTTTTTCTTTTGTAAGTTGTAACGTATGAAATTAAATTTGAACTGCATGTATAATACCGGACGAGTTTTGCTGCTGAGACTGATGTTGATGAAAACAGCAGCGAATGTTGACAACAAATATCCACATCCGATTGCTCTAAATCCTGTTCTTGTTTTTTCGTTTGTCATATGTTACAACAATAGAATTAGTAAAAATATAAAAGTTTTTTTTCTGGGTGAAAGTATAAATTAACTATTAAGAGATACGACCATAACAGCCATAGCCATGCTCACAACTCTGTTACGTGAGAAGACAAAAGATCTCTAATACAAATCTGGTTTTAGATATTTCAAGATTGTTTAAGACATTTTGGTCGAACCAAGAGTTTCCAAAACCGTACCTTGAAATGTCTCCGAGGGATAAACGATACCATCTTTGTTTCTGTCGAAGAAGGCGACATGTTTTTGCAAGAAATTATACTCTTCTGGGACAACTTTCACTTCTACAACCACACACAAAAACGTTTTAAGATTTAATTGATATATGCGTAAATATTTACTAATTACAAGTATGAAAGTTGGAAGAAAGTACCAGCAGCGGAAATAGAGGAAGCCATAATCACAGATAGAGAGAAAAAAGAATAAGTGAATGGTTCTTATAGAAAGTAACTGAAAATATTGAAAAGAGAATGGTGAAACGCTGTTATTGTATGATAATAATTAATGTGATAAATACTCGATTCGATCTCGTGCGGTCGATATATTTATATACAGTTGTTCTGTATATTATAATAAGTCATTATCTAAGTAAACATATCGTGTAATAAACAAAAACAAAAGTGTACATATCGTGCAAGACTGAGAAGGTTACTGAATCTAGATATGAACATATTGGGCCTGATTAGTCCTTGTTTGTACAAAATTAGTGATATACATTCCTTATCGGCAAAGGAGTTCAAATATTGGTGAATGGCGATAATGCAACTATGTTGGAGATAGATTTTAAATACATGGCTTATACGTGATTTTTAAAAGAGAATAATGAAATTCAGTCAGGAAAAAAAATAATTTAAGAGTTTTTACTTGTTTTGTATACCATATTCGCTCAATTTAATTAGTGGATCGTGGTCATCATTTGGATTTTGGAACCTAAATCTTATAGCATTTAAATTATATATAACTATATAAGTTTAATCTTATCTTCTTATAATCCTCTTCCATCCAACAAATCGAGACATCCCATGATCTCATTGTTGAAATCGATTCGCAACCTACGTATACGTATAACCAAAGGTTATTGGTTTGATTTTTTGTCACTCATGTTTGTGTACCTTTAAATTTTATAGGGACCCAGGTCAACTATAATAAATAATTCCGCAAGTTCGGAAAAAAACATAAGGTCCTTAATTTTTTTTTTCTTCTCCTTTTTAAGTACATACAAAACTCTAATTAGGTGCACCAAAAAAAACAAAACTCTAATTTGGTATCTCGACATTTTTCTTTGTCGGATATCTCTACATTTTAACATTTATAATTTATAGTTTCTAGTTCTCAATCTGGTTTGGATATATCATATATACATGTCACATCAATGTCATCAATATGTATATTCCTTTATAACTTTGGAAGTTTTTATCTGTTGACCCAAAAAACATTTTACTAATCCGGCGCTTGGCTTACAATTTTTAAATGTGTTGTAAGAAAAGAATCAATGATGTTGTAAAAAAAAAATGGTTGGAAATTGAGATAAGTTTTGCCTTCAATTTTAATTATACTTCTTTGATTGGAAATAGAATCAAGTATGTAATTGATCAAATACACGAAAAACAATAACATAAATTAAACACATTACATGTTTTTTTTATTGTTGTTAAAACTCATTACAATCTTCACACCATAAATATTCACTATAACATTGAAGTAATAGTTTTAAAAATAAACAGATCCACAAGCATGCAGGAGAGCTTGATTATATTTAAATAAGGATTTATGGATGTTTCTTAGAAGTTTTAGAAGATCTTTGTTTCTCGAGTTTTTCGAAAAGAGAACCATCGTAGGCAGCTCTCACTGTGTCTTTGTGCAACAAACCATTCTTGTCTTTACACAAATAATGCAATACCTTCCACTCCGTATACCCTGCAAGCCTGCATTTATAATTCACATATATATAATTCATATCACGTTTCCGGTTATGCGTTGTATATAGAGCAAATTAAACCGAACAAAATCAAACCGGTTTAGTACTTACCATCCTTTACGATCATTAGGTTCTTTGTTTGCCTTTAGGAGTTGTTTGAGTTCCTCGTTGGTCAAAGCATCGCGATGTGTGTGTGCATGCTTCGTAAATATCTCCTCAAACTTCGAAGCAACAAACCTAACAAAAACAAAAAAATTATTTAGATTTCCCAAATTCACTAATTAATTACCTCTAAAGATGTAAAAAAACCATACCGTCCATCTTTGTCGTAAACGCCTGAATCGCTTCCGTGTTTGGCAAGGTGAATATTCTTAACCTCTATAGGAAACCAGATAGAGAATCCTTTACCCTGTAACCAAACACATCTTTGATTCCTTTTTTCTTTTGTAACGTACGAAACTAAATTTTAAGTTTTTAACTGTACCAACATAATTTCAGATTAATTACCGGACGAGTTTTGCTGCTGAGACCTATGTTTATGAACACAGAAGCGACTGCTGACAACAAATATCCACACCCAATTGCTCTAAATCCTGTTTAATTTTTTTAAAATTCGACAATAAAAATTAGTAAACATATCAAAAGATCTTGATAAGACCATAACATCCACACACACACACACACACACATAGAGAAGACACAAGAATGAAAGATCTATATTCTCTTAATACAAATCTAGGTTTTAGATATCACGAGATTTGTTTAGGACATTTTTAAGACCGTACCTTGAAATGTCTCCGAGGGATAAACGATACCATCTTTGTTCCTATCGAAAAAAGCGACATGTCTCTGCAAGAAATTATCTTCTTCTGGAACAAATTTCACTCCTACAACCACACACAAACGTTTTAGGATCGATTTAATGGTAATTAATTACTAATCACAAATATGAATGTTAGAAAAACGTACCAGTGGAAATAGAGGAAGCCATGATCAGAATGAGAGAAAAAAAAGAAGAAGAGAATGGTAAAAGATGAAAGAGAGAAAGTAACTGAAAATGGTGAAAAGAGAAGGCGAAACACACGCTTCCTTTTATATATAGAGATTTAATTGCTCCTTCTATGTAATTGTATTAATAATGTGATTAAGATTCGAGATGATCTGGTGAAGCCTATGTAATATATAGTATATTTGCATCGTCGTTACTTTTTTTTTGATTCTATACGAAGACAAGAAAATGAGTGGGAAGCTTTAGACATCTTTTATACTTATCATTCACCCACCACGTTTGCTTTGGCTGATACTTTCCTCGTTTTAATAAAATAAAAAATAAAATAAGAATTCTCATTATTCGTTACTCCTAAAATTTAATTTTAACGTATCAGTAATTTAATATACAACTTGTAATTTTTCATGTGTTTCTATTAGTTAAAAATTGCATAATTTTGATCGTTTCGCATTGCCGACTTACGGTATTTAATTAATAAGTCGTTACCTAAGACTTAGTACATATATCGTATAAGCCTGAGAAGGTTAATTAGTTTAAAACTTTAAATATGAATATATTGAGAATTAATGAACGGGTTTTATACAAAATAATAGTGATATACATTACCTCTCGGCAAAGGAGATTAATGAAGTAATGTATATTAAATTCATGGCTCAATAAAGTGCTTTTTGAAAGAGAAATTAAAATGAAATCCATTTAAGAAAAGAAAAGAAAGATATGGGTATTAGTGGGTGTATATGCCACATGTGTTTTCGTATTGTTTATAGTCGCTTTCTATATCTATTTTAAAGCCTATGCACTAAAAATCTTGGGTTCTTGATCAATGTGGATGAATCAGCTCGGCGTCTGAATGCTGACAAGCAAAGGCTGCGGCTACAAAACTTACCCTTACTTGTTAGTCTTATCCATAGTTTAACAGTTTTGACGATAATATTGGTGTCAAATGGTATCGCCTAGCAAACTAAACACGTTTGGTGTGCTCTATTTTTACCATTTAGATTGAGTCGTGTAGTAGACGGTAGACCCATTTTTTAAGTTATAGAAAGTGTGGTGGTTTGTCTTTTATCTATAGTATATGAATTGTAATTTCAAAGTTGTGATAATTTAAATAGATTTAGTTCTGCTAGTTGATTTTCTTTTTCCAATAATATTCATTATATCAAATTTGAATCAGGGTGTGACACATGTACGACACTAATACAAATCTTTAAACTAAAAATTTTGGTTTTTAGTTTTACCAACTTAGTGCTAATCCAATGAAAATAGCTTTTAAAATATGTAAATGTAATAAAACATTTCTAAATAGTTAGGATCCAAAAAATGTAACCATTGTCGTAAAGAAAAAAATCTGGTGGTCATTATTATTATTAGGTATTTCAATGTAGCATTGTGCATGAAAGATAAAAATTTAAAATTTTCACATATATTATCAAAGAAAAACTTTGGAAGTAACAAAATTTTGGACTAAAATTGCAAGATGTTTTTTTTTTCTTTTCTAATCGTGATAATCTTCTATTTTCTTGTTAGTGACATAAAAGTAGTACACAACATATCTAATTTCTTTCAAGTTTCAACTTTTCTTTTTATAGTAAAGTGTGTATATGTGAACGACTTTCATGTCCATCAATTACACCTAGATTACCAAACAATTACGTAGTATTTTTTTTACAAAATGCATTTTAATTAATGTGATTTTCTAAAAGTGATTACAACAGAGACTTGATTTGAATGCAAACTATAATCTAAATGGGAAATGTTATAAGATGGTTAGAACGTTAAGACACGGTATCAATATTCACACGCATTGGAAATGTGAAGTAACAAAAAGGCCATTGCGTAAAGCTGAGTGTAATAGATTCCTTATGCTTTATCTCTTGTCTTGTCCAAATGCTCATGATGGAATATTGATAACACTACAAATTCCTCTACACATTCACACTTGGTATAGGTAGTTTGCTTCTGCAAATTACCACAAACATTCCCTTTCAGATTCTAATCCAAACGCTCATGAAAAATTCCTAGTTTTTAATCATTACACTATTATTCTGTAAAAAAGGAATCACAAATCTTCTAATTGACAATATAATTCAACATTAACATATATATAGTATAGGATTTGAATTACCAACCATTATAGTTGATGACTTGATGGTTAGTAAAACTGGTTAAGTTAAAGAGGTGTTCGACTTAGCATCGCTATTTTGTAGAATTTAGTTACATATATCTAATCATTCCGCTACTTAACAATCGCATGCATCGACTCGAGTATCATATATTCATATCTATAAGTCGGATTTGTTGCCTTGTTTAGTATTGCTATTTGTCAAATCTATCAGTCGGATTTGCCACTGCCGTTTCAACTGCATGTTCTACGTGTTCTGTATGTCTGTCTAATCGATCTCTAAACACTTCAAATTGTTCGCATATTCTCTAACCACACTGCTTAAAGTTTGGTTCTCAAGATCCGAAGAGTAGAATGTGTCTACAACTACGTGACTATAACGAACATCTTTCATCATTCTTCCCAAATGAAAAAGTAATTACCTGCAACTTTTGCTTTATCAATTATATGCAAAAGGCACTTCTTTTGATACGACCTTCAATCTCTATGTCCTCCAAAGTAGGCCGCATACACTCACACAAAAGTAAAAGACCAAAAAAAGTGAAGAAGAGTGGAGGTTTATTAAGGGCACCTGTTTTTGGTGAATATATTCTCAAATATTACATAATACATAATCAAATGGTAGGATTAAGAAGGCCTATAGAAGAAAGGGTTCTTAGGCCAATCTCAAAGCCCTTCAAATGCTGTTTATATACATTGTTTTGTCTCTTAAATTCTTATAAATTCCTCATTACCTCTTTTCACATCACGCAACATTTCACCACTAGTCCCTTTGGGTCTGTCCTGCCTTCCTCATTACCTGATGATACATTCAGTTTTGGTTAGAAAAACTATGATATGTGGCTCTTTGCTCAGAGCATAGCCAGTGCGGCTAAACCGGGTTAGGAAAGTGTAATCCCATATACCTAAACTAAAGAAAATTACCTTCCAAGGGTTGAGCTAACTTGCGGTTCTGCGATGACATCATTTCTTTTTTAAGCTGAATCAGTAGATCCTCCATTGTGAATTCTCTTCTCCAGTTGGAAAGCATAGGGAAGTGACTCGGATCAACCTGATCGTTCAGTTTAACCAAGATGAATATTTTGCAAAACAAGATCCTCTTATTACTAATATTGTTAGTTCAAAAGCTTACCACTCCATTCTCAGGATTGACACAAGCCATGTTTATACGACTCTGAAACCTCACAGTAGGTGGACTTTCCGGATAATCCTTTCCACAGAATAGCTTCAGCTGAAAGATTTTCCCTTCATACGCAGTCTGATAACAAAAACATCAATCTTTCTTCTCAAATACCAAAAGTGGAAACAAATACTTCAATTCATTTCCCTTTTTGTCTCTTCTCATTCACCAAAATTGGTTTTAAAATGCTACATAAGGTTACTAAACTCAGCTAAGGATCATTTGAAGTTAAATTAAACCCTCGAATTATAGTGACAAACAAGTAGCAAAAAATTGCATCTTTTAAGTTAAACATTTGGAAAGGTTCTTGCTTTAGCATTAAAAAATGCATCTTTATTCAAATCTACCATAGATATTATCATTTAAGTTAAACAAAAGATGAAGAGATAGATTGAGAAGAAGAAAACTAACATTATGAGGACCAAGAATGGTACCAGTCCAAGATTGCATCAAAATATCATCAGCATCATCCATTCCATAACTCACTGTCCCATCTCCAATTCCTTTCTCACCTCTTTCTAGCTCTTCCAATAATCTAAAGTTTCTGGGAACTGCAAACCACACAAAATCAATCAAAGATACAAATGATCAACAACGATATAGAGTGACTTCGCAATCTGTGTAATCAAAATCGTTACTTTAAACCTAAGGAAGCAATAAAGTAAAACCCTAGATTCCAAATCAAAGAGACTAATCGAATCAAAAAAAAAAATTGGATTAGACTTACCAACGACCTTCTCTTCTTCCGAACCCATTTGGCTGAGATGATTGTAGTGAAATTACAGAGTAGTATCTGAAGGATGGATTCGGCTAGAGAAGATGAAGAAGAACAGAGAAGAGAGAAAGAGAGAGAGTCTAACAGCTACTGTTCATCAGACAGGATATGAATTGTGAAAAATGGAAGGAAGAAAAAAGAGAGAGAGTTGGTCAAGTGCTTCTAGTCGTACAGTGGTTGTATTTTGTAACCCCACTTTTTCTCCACCACTTCCAACAAATGTATAATTTTAATTTATTTTTTTATGACTTCGTAAAGTTTAATTAAATAATACGAAAATTATTATTTTGAGAATTATTTGTACTGTCGATATCTCATTATTGAAAAAAAAAAAAAGCACTATGACAAAATATGAACCAACCATAACAAAGACAACAATAGATGGTGTAGTAGTGGTGCTTCTTGCTTTGTTTTGGTGGTTGTTGTTTACGCTCTGTTTTGACTTTTTTGCTTTGTATGTATGTAGTTGGAGTTTTCAACAAACTCTCTGTTTCGAGTTTCTTTTCAGACGAAAAAACAAATGTCCAAATCAAACCAACCAATGAACCAATAATAAAACACTAGAAGAAACAAACAGATGGATGTGGTTACAAATTTATAAATTCAATTTAAGTCGATCTATCTTGTTTTGAAACAAACCAATCATCCATCTCTCCATCATCACTAATGTTACCAAGAAGTTCATTTCTTCTCCGATCATAACATTTTGACTCTGTTTCGTTCTTCGTATTATCATCTTTTTTCGCTTTAGTCCCATTGCTTCTAATTCTCTGTGTCATCTCCAACTTCCATTGCTCTCTCTTTTCTGCGCTCTTTGAAACATTGCTTCTCCCTCCCTCTACTGGAAATCCCATGAAACCATCTTCTTCTTCCTCTTCTTCGCCATTGCATCGTTTTACACTCTCTTCTTCTACAAAGCTCCACGTCTTTGTAACTCCGCTTTGACGATCAGCAACTGTCTTTGAATCCGGAGTGACGTTTGCAGCCTTTTGTCTCTTGTGATCACACTTCAAACATATAGAGTTTCTTCTAAAATTGATGTAATTGCACCTGATGATGTATAGAAACATTATCAATTTCCAACAACGATCGCCAGATTTTAAGACTTTAAACAGCATTTAGTTTTAAGGTTTAAGGAGGTGACTCACGACTCGCATTCCCACTCTCCGGGATTGATTTGACGCAATGTAGGCTTGTCTTTGCACCTTAAGCATCTCGTGTTTTTCGAAAAGTTCAGGAAATTACATCTGTGCAAGTAAAACAAAAATCTTAAACATGTTTTCATGGTTTTAATCAGATTAAACACTAACCGATGAAACAGTTTGTCCTCACGTTTGACAAATCCAATCTCCTTTCTTCAGTGGGAGATGATCTTTTTGTTCTTCCTTCAACTGTTTAAGCCTTTCCTCAGAAAAAACATCACATCGCAAGCATCTTATGTTTTTCGCAAAATTTAGAAACTTGCATCTGCCCAGTTCATAATACAAAAAAGAGCCCAAAGATTAACATCCCTGAAATCGAATCATAAACATTACCAAGCAATGCAGTAAGATTACTTACTCTGTACAATACCAATCCCCTGGCCTTTTTCGTGGATCTCTTTCATCAATGTCCTGTGAATTTGGCTGGAGCTCATCTCCAGCTGTCTCAGTCTCAGCAGATTCAAAATCTGTTAAGCTATACGCTACACTTTCTCTGAGCAACTTCCTCACAGAATCTTCAACAAGTTTGGTTTGACAGGCACGATTCTCAACAGTAGGAGAAATGGAATCAAGCCCATAAGTTAGCAGTAAACGCATGACATCTATAGTTCGAGCACCTTCATCATCCCGTGCTTGTGCATACGCCCTTTCACATTTCCCTCTCAAGTTGCAGGAGCCACACACCTACTAAGTAAATGTTTAAGCTTTGTTAAGTAAGTTTCAATTAAAACCTCAAAGAGACCATTTGATGCAAACTAATATAAGCGTGTCAATCCAAAAAAAGGGTAACACTTAGTGACTATATAAAGAAGTAAGCATACATTTCCTTCATCAATGCCCACATAAGCTCTTAGACGCTTTCCTGAGTTCACGACCTTCCTATCAGTGCTTGGACATCCACACCCAGCAATCACTTTGATATCTTTCTTCGACAAGTTTCTGCAAGTAACAATATTTCTCTGAATTTTCAACAATTTCAACTAAAAGAGAGTCCTTTAGTAAATGGAAATCTTAAAAGAAGGATCTATGTATTATATTTATCTCCAGCATTTAGTCGAACACTTGGTGAGCAACATTGAATCAAATTGCATTACCTGACGAGAGTGAAACGATGGCGGGCGAAATTGAGACAAGCTGTACGAATATGATTAGATTCCTTGGAACTCATCAATGGAATCAAGCTTTCTTCAAAGTAACCTTTTTTAGCTAGCATCCCCATTAAATCTAGCCACTCGGGCCACGGGTGCGAGCTTGGATCAACCAAACCTGGTCTAGCGATCTCAGCGTTTTGGGTTTTAGCTAGACCGTGGAATGGTCTTGTGTACCCGATGATTCGATGGAACAATCTATGGTCGGTCTTGAAGAATCTCAACATGAGATTTTTAGTAGGTACATAAAAGTTTAGTTACAAAGAGATTTTTCCCGAGAAAGCAACGAAACTCAATGCGTATTAGTTAAGATTAAATGTACAACGCATGGACGACTTATATAAACATTTGTCTTAACAAATACACACTGATTTTGTTGCTCTCTATGAAATAACCATAGTCGATAAGTGCAAGAATTTCTTAGAAGGCATGAGACTTATTTATATGCAACTTCATTACAAGAAAATGTAATAGCCATTTTTTATTGGAAACCAAAGAACTTGTTAAACTCGTATTGGGAAAACAGAAGGTCAATCGTTTTGACTTCCTATTGGAAATGAAAAGAACTTTCTGTCCATTTTATCTATTACAGCTTCGATATTGTTGGGTGGGTTTGTTACATGGCCCATATAAGAGTCCACTTAGGCCCAATCTACAAACGATGTTATTATTATCAACAATCCCATTACATGGTTATGGTATACAATTATACATAAACAACTCGGGAACCCACGTGTAGTACTAGTAACACGTAGAAGGTGAAAGAAACTGCCACGTGTGAAATTGAGGACCACATGAAATCGCCGACAAAGGACCGCCGTTTCCCGAAGAGACCACCCGCCGCCGTAGAAGAGCACAAGACTTTGAGGAGCTAGTTTCAAAGAAGAGCGCCGATAAGAATTCTTCCGCAAAGCTTTCACCGGATTTCAACTCCGAAAGCGGCGAAATTTTATAAGAAAATGGTAGAAACAAAACAAAACAACCATAAGCACAAGAAGGATTAGAATCAACACCATCATCGGAAAACGGAGAGGTATAGAGGAAGAAGAAAGACTGAAAGACTAAAACCCGGTTAAAAACAGAATTTCAATTGCGCTTTTTAGTTAGTTTTAAACCGGTTACGTAAATCTTAAACCATACTAAACCAAATTGGTTCTTGGTTTATAACAAAAAAAATATCTGAAACGTACAGTTCAAGAAGAGAGGAAAAAAAATATCTTTATTGAGTTTCCACGTGGCTCATATTCATTGGATTTTCATAAAAGAAAGAAATTGTGTACTGGTAACACTAAAAATTCCCAAGGACACTCTTTCACCAATCACAAAAGGAAAAAAAAAATAAAAAAATCTAGCATCATCATCAACATCATGATGATCTTTTACATCTATTGGACTCACTTTTTTGGGCTAATATATATGAAACTGATCCTCACGTTATTAAATATAATTCCGAGAATTCAAGACTTCTATATTGTTACAATGTTTAGAGAGATTGTTTCAATTGTTGATGAAGTATAATTGGTTATGACTTGGACTTCTATGAACGTAACATCCATTGTTACGTATAGATCTCTCTACGCAACTAGGACATGTTTCCGGAGTTGAAGGCGATGGAGGAGAACGAGAGCGTGATTTTGACGAAGAAGATGACGTCGTTGAAGGTGGAGGAGACGAGTTTGCTGTTGTTCTCGTTGATTTAAGCGGAGAAAGAAAGACGTGAATCTTAACTTGCGCTGTTATAGCGAGATCGTATTCCTCCATAAGATTCTTTAGATCCTCGTCGGATCTTACCGTTACAAGCGCGTCAAGATCATCTGTTGGTAACTGACATCGGAGACTAGTCACCGCAATCCCGCAAATCTCACCGAGCTTCTTCTTTAGCTCTGTTAATATTATCAAACAGATAACCGGTGAGTGTGCTACTAGACGGCTACACTAACCCTAGAATTCGTAGGGTGATAAAAAAAAAAAAAACTGATTAACTAACTAACCGGTGAAGGATATGGCGCGAGTGACGGAGAGGACACGTGTATCGCCGCCTTGATAACGGAGCTTGCCGTCGGGATAACGTGGGGTGATTCTGCCACCGTAGCTACAAAGGAACTTGACGGTTGTTGTATTTGGGACCATATCGTTTTTTTATGCTTAGTTGAAAAGGTCGGAGTTGGAGAAGGTTGTTGTATAGTTTGTTTTTCTTAAAGCCAATTAACTAATGTTCAATCGATATATATAGAGAGAGAGGCTTTTCCAAGAATGCAAAGGAGTGTGTAAAGCGTAGATATGTATAAAATTATTTATTCTCTGTTTTTTTTGTGTGTCGTGTAATTTAATTACAAAAAAGCTCCAATGAAAAATAAGATTTTGCCGACGTAATTTTTTTCTTTTTGGAATATTCTCTCATATGAAAACAAAAAACAAAAAGAAAATCATAGGACTATTTTGACGCGTGTTATAAAATGAGTGGAGTTTGAAGGACCCATACGACACTATTTATGTTAACCGGTCTCGCTCGACCATCGGCGATTTTTGATTTTACTTTATAGGCAAATATGCAGACAAGCTTGATTTTACTTAATAGGTAAGCAATATGTTCTTGAACACAATAATGTGATGGTAAATAAATGCACACATGTAATACAACAAATAAGATTATGTTTGTTTGATAAAAGTACTATAATATAGATTCTTCTTCTCTTATATGGTTAAAATGATATAATTATCGTAGTTCAGTAAAATTCTAGATATTTTTTCGTATTTTTCTTTTACACAAAAAAACATAAATGGGAAAACAAATAATATATTTTGCTATATTTCTTTCTCCTGTCAAACAAAATATTTGATATTTTCTATTGACGTAGGCCTCTCGTCTTGTGCAACCGGTCCCTTGAAAAGCCCACAACGACCATGAACATTTGCATTGCAATATCAATTTTTTTTTTCACATTGCAATATCTTAAACATCTTGATATTTGTTTTGATAATTGAGGAGATATTATTACATGATGCCACATAGATAATCCGATATATAAGAGGAATCAATCGGGAAATAACATTTGATGTTTGTATAATGATAATCCATGTTTATTTTATTACTTGATTAATGGTTAATTTTTTTTTTTGATTTTGAACATCATATATCTAATCTAAATTTGAGTAATGTATAAACAAGTGAAAAAGAAGAATGTATAAACAAGTGATTTATCCCATTTGTACTGTTTTTGCGATGGTAGATGTTGTTGTTTAGACAAGTTCACATGATGAAGATAAATTCATTATAGACTACTCTAAATCTCACAAAAAGATTTCAGAACTTGGTTTCAATCCAAGCTCTTCAAAAACTAAAGTTTTACTGCTACTGATGCAAGTTGTACACCGGAACAGAACCCATAAGTAGTCAATGATATAATTGATAAAGATGTGGTAATGACCAGAAAAATAAACCGATCAGTTCGAACCAAAACCAAAGTAAATTTTAAATCGGTTTTTCAAAACACGTGATGATCACAAAAGTGATATTTTCCTTTATAAAAAAAAAGATAACGAACTCTATTGGCCCCTGAACTAAATTGTTGGATTAGTGTGGGGAGGACGATTTTATTTAGTTGCTCATGTTCAGTTTTTTTTTTTTTTTNAAAAGGATAAGATAAAAATTTTGTT
>Ga0041059_1001683_pt1 | contig 17274 bp, 14 predicted proteins | sample AraColnosormetaG_FD_56232 | JGI IMG/M metagenome (GOLD analysis project Ga0041059, IMG submission 56232) | Arabidopsis roots microbial communities from North Carolina, USA - Col MF nosort | ecosystem: Host-associated > Plants > Roots > Unclassified | place: USA: North Carolina | collected...
CTTATGCGTCTGGTATTTGACAAAGGTGGCGGTTGCGGGGTGGGTTTGGGCCTCGGGTGGGGTTTCGGGACTGCGTTTGGGAGTCACTATCGTTCATCTAGACTTACATTTCAAGGCATCGAGTTAGAGACTGCCGATAAACGGGAGGAGGTGGTGGCTAACATGTCCAAAAACTCCACTTAAGCAGTCGTGTGCTTCAATACTCTGCTCGGATTGATTGTAAAAGAATTCTGACACCTTTTCTTATTTCTCAATGAAACGGTTACTTCAAATAATCCAATACGAAATGCATTTCTGTATTCTGAATTGTCATTTTTAGAAGGTTCCACTTCAATCTTGGGTTTAGTCCCAAATAATTCTACAATGGTTAATAGGATTGGTGCCTAAGAAAACAATGATTGCTCAATGAAACCCGTTTCAAATAATCGAACCAAAAAAATGCATTTCTATATTACAAACAACCAAAAACAGTTGGAATTTACTGTACAGTAAAAATGTGGATTGCCAAATTCGTCTCTTTCGCTGTTACACAGAAGATGAATGAACTCGAACCTTGCTATTCCAAACCTCTCTTCTACATTGAATGCACTGCAACTACCACTGCAATCAGAAAAAAAAACAATTTATCTCAAAACTCAAAAGTGATGCAGTAAGCTTTGCGTTCTAAACATAAATGATTCAGAGTTCAGTAAATCTTACCAATAAGAAAAACTAAAAGAATAATCCAAATTGCAGCGTGAACCGATTTACTATATCGCATTCGATACTGAGACCGTTGGAGTTGCCTCTGTAGAGCTCCATACCAACCATGAAGCTGCTTTTCATAACAGTCCTCCTCACACTCCATACAACTCTTGCCCCTCTCTGAACATCCATTCATATCTTGCTGAGAAACAAAAAAATAAAAAGCATTTCTTAGCAAAGATTTTCAAAGCAGGAGGCAAAAATCTTGCGGTTGGAGATCGATCGATCAAACTTACTTGGTTAGCTTGGATAGGTAATAAAGCAGCATCAGAGTCTCCTTGACGATCTAAACCCTTCCACTTTCTATTGCAATGCTTGGACACAGGATCCATATAATTCAAGAATCCAGAGAAGCTAGGTACTTTCCTCGGAGGTCGAACCACTGGCTCATCACAAGATTTCTTCACTAAACCATCATCAGAAACCGCAATGTTCCAAGCACTGAATTCAGCAGCACTTGCAGTCCTTCTATGTCCATTAGGATTTGCTTTAGCAGATTCAGATGGACCAGTCAAGAAGAGAGCAAGCTCATTACGATCATCTTCATCCAAACGAACCCATCTCGGTGTTCCTTTCCCATCGGATTGCGCAGCTTCCTTGAGAGATTTCTCGATTTTCGACACTTGAGCTTCCATTACGAAAGTAAACTCACGATGCCTATCTCTAGTTTCATCACTCAAACGATTGTCATAGCTAGATTTGACAGCTTTTTGGAATTCATCTAACTACACCAAAAATATTACAGGTTTCATAAATCAACATTACAGATTAAGAATCTGAGTTCTGAGGAAAGAAAGAAACCTGCCATTTGGTGGTTCCAAGAGCTGCGTGAAGATCTCTATGAAGCTGCTCAGAGTCCCATACTTTTGAAGAGTCTCGTTTCCCATTGAGCCATGTCCTGTACGCTGACTCCATCCTACACATGAATCGAAGATAACAACACACATTGTGAGATTTCAGATCTAAGACTTGATTTGATTAATCAGAAATCGTAATCCCAAATCCGAAGCAACACGAATCGAATCGTCGACATTGCATCACCAACAATGAGAGTTTATGGTATCACAGATTCAAAACGAAAATTGGGAGATGAGGATCCGAAAAACGCAAACCTGTCGGCAGATTCCTGAACTTCTTCAGCAGCGGGAAAGAAAGGATCTTTCTCCCACCGATCCAAACTCGTCGTCATCACTTGAGCAGATGAAAAAAAACAAACTAATTTCCTAATCCTTGGAAGATGAGAAGAAACCCAGAAATGGAGGAAAATGGAGAAGATGGATGGATCGAGAAAGATTTCAGAGAAGAGAGGGAACGTTCGTTCATCGATTAGCCAAATTACGGCCTTTCGTTACACACACGTGCGAAAATTAGTACTATTAATGTTTGGTTTATTCAATGTGGTTCTCAATAAACCGGTCCATAATCTCTAATTCTCTTCATTTTGGTTAACGCTTTATTTATGACAGCATAATTACCAAAAGAACTAGTAATCGAAAGTATGATTAAAGGAAAAAAATATGCCATGATCCTACTTTTGATTACTTATGACTTATCTATCAATTTTATTCATGTTATAATCATTTTATTACAGTTTCATAATTCATTGTTTCCTCTGGAACATATGTGTGATAACCAATATGTTCAAATCAGATCAATGGATTGGTACACGAGTCACTCCTTGTTTTCTTTTATTTAAGAAAAAACTTGAGACTGCAAAATGAATAATAATGAAAAAATGCAGCAAAAAGTGTGGGAAAAATCATGCGAATGAGAACCATCACCTGTTACACCTTTCTGGTGAGTCACCATATATGCACCTCTCTCTCTCTCTACTGGCACGCCCATGCCAACCATCACCGTTGTATTATGTCCCAAGATATATAAATAGTGGTGTGTGTTTGTGGCTGTGTATTATTCAAACACACAAGTCCTTTTACTTCCTTTTTCAGATTCTAAGCAAACAAATTGTGTCACTAAGCAGCCATCATGGCTAGAGTGATCTTGTGGTTTCTTGTTTCCTCGTATCTTTGTCTCATCGGTCATATGATTGCCGAGGCTGCAAGAGAAGGTGCCTCCATGAGGAAGGAAGCACACTCCAGTGGGATTGGAAGAGAAAGTAAGCTCATGAGGAATGAAAAACACTCCACTGAGATTGGAAGAGAAAGTGCGTCCATGAGGAATAAAGCACGCTCGAGTGAGATTGGAAGAGAGAGTAAGCTCATGAGGAATGAAGCACACTCCAGTGAGATTGGAAAGAGTATCCGACACGTAACCGGATTTAAGGGTGAACTCACAGCTGGTGGCTACGGCGGTGGAGGCCCGGGATATGGTGGTGGTGGATACGGTCCAGGTGGCGGCGGTGGTGGTGTTGTAATCGGTGGTGGATTTGGTGGAGGTGCCGGGTATGGTTCAGGTGGTGGTTTGGGTTGGGATGGAGGCAACGGAGGTGGTGGTCCAGGATACGGGTCAGGTGGAGGAGGTATTGGTGGTGGAGGAGGTATTGGTGGTGGAGTCATCATTGGCGGTGGTGGTGGAGGATGCGGAGGTTCATGCAGCGGAGGCGGTGGTGGTGGAGGAGGATATGGACACGGCGGAGTCAGCACGAAGGGATCAGGCAAAAACTAGAAAAAACATGCAGCTTGCTTTAGGTAGTGAAAGGAAGAAGAAATAAGGATGTACTTTAGCATCTTGATCATGTTTAGGAGTTTGTAATGGCATTAGTTTTAATGGAATAAGAACCTTTCTACAAAAAAAAATAAAGAATTGGTCCTATGTCTTTTCTTGGTTTCAAACATCCGAGCAGATTCTATTGTATACGCGATACAATAGCGTCGATCTTGACATCTGAGGCTCCTTTTCCACCACAGCGATCACATCCTTCACAGAGATTGACCGGACTACTTTTGGTAAACCTTGGTTCTTCCCAAATTGTGTACCACCTACATAAAGTTCGAATATGCAATTAGGAGCACGAAACACAAGAATAACCAGCAACAGAACTGAGAGATTTACTCTTTCAGATCATAGAAACGGGATTACCAATCTTACCAGAAAGTTTCTTGGAGTTTCTTCCTGGCCCTGGAGAAGATCTCTGACGTGCTTCAGCCATAAGTTTCCATTTTGAAAACCTATCATCTCCTCCAACGGCTGCACGAACAGCAACATTTGCAGCCTTGGCTCTCTCTTTATCTTCGTCCTTCTTATTTGCCTGACTTGTGATCAATAAACCTCTTTCAGTGTACGTATGTGTATATCTCCAAAGGTTTAGGTAGTTGGCTCAAGTTCTAAATACCTTCACTTCGTTTGAACGTTGGTCTTCTTTTTCAGTATCATTTTCTTTGTTCTACATCAATGAATATACAAAAAAAAAAAACTAGACATTACTACTGATAACTAAGACAAATAGATATTAAGCTCAGGACAAACCATTACCTTTTCTTCTCCAGAATGTTTCTTTTCCCATTCCTCTTTCACCTTCTGATTCATTTCATTAATTTCTTTCCGGATATCAGATGTGATAAAAGTCCGATTTCTACACTTCTCTGCATCAGTCCGCTGCAAAAGCTCTTGTAACTTCAGAAAGATTTAGGTACAACAAGATCTAAGGAGGCATGAGAAGAGAAAGTAGACTGACCTGCTTTGATATTCGTATTATATTAAACAGTAGTCCTCGCATCCTCTCCTCCACACACTGAATGCGCAAAGCCATGAGAAAAACGAAAACAAAAACAGGAAATTGAAGGCTAATAATTCCAAGAAAAGGTGTTAACATCTCACCAGAGACAAGCACCGCTCTACATCATGGTCTATATGCTTTAAACCACTTTTTCCCACTGTCATATATGAAAGCATACATAAACTTCTTCTCCAAGTGATTCCAAGTAAGGACCAAAGAAGCAGCTAAGATACGAGTTGAAACACAAACTAATTTCTGTCAGCTTTCTCTGCAGTGGAATTTTCTGCAAAAGCGTTCTTTCTTCCTCTCCATGCACAAGTCTTCGATATGCTTTAGAAACACGATCGTTCTTTTTAGGACCAGAATCTAATAATTGTTTTTCCTCTTCCTAGAACAGATGCAGAAAGTAATTTGGTTTATTGTTTCTCTATATCCAGGTTCAAAATGAGAAGTGTAGCAACTCGTAAACATACCCTGAGATTGATGCCACTGACTGCAGTGACATCATTAAACTTTTCAATACTTTCATCTGAAGAAGTCCCACATATTTTTTGCTTCTTTCTGTATATTAAAAAATACATAAGACTTCAATTTAGCAATTCTAAATTGTTAGTAAGGTAAAAAGGATATTATCAGAAAAGCAAAGAAAAAAGGAAGAGTAATTTATGGACGCTGTAAGTAGTTCATCTTTCACAAACCAGCCAGCTCATTACCTTGATGGTGGCAGCGAAGAACCTAGTGCCTCAAGAGGTTTCTTCTGACCAACAGAAGGCATTTTGGGTGTCACCGTAACATTAGCAATCTTGGGAATGGTCTCAGATGGGGCAGGCATATTAACCTGAAGTGTACACAAATAATTTTCACGTAAGATAGATAGTCCATTTACTCTTCACAACCAAAGTTCGAAGCCAGTACAAGGAGAAATAGAAGCCAGGGTGGTCCAAAATATAAGCAAAACGAAACCAAATGCAACATCGGTTGAAGAGAAATGGTCCCCCTATGAGCTTAAAGAGAAGATCAACCAAATTGAAATCTGTCTTTTGAAAGTATAATTTATAAGTTACCATCGTGCTAGAGTCCAGCTGTGTTGTCATTGAAGGAAAAACAGAGCTGGCAGAAGTGGTTGATGTGAATAAACCCATTTTAGAAGACTGCTTCTCCAAGTCATCATTTGAACTAATTGGAATAGCATTCTTCTGTTTCAGTGGAACATTAGTCACGCCTTGCTGCACCAAATAACGAGGTTTATGTGCCTGTTCAAAACTTTGATCAATCAATTTATGCTCCACATGGATCACTGATGAAGAAGGTCCCACTGTATGGTCCTTGGTGACTGATCCTTGCCAAGGAGCAGAATATAGAGGAAAGGATGAGTTCTTTGGGAAGTCGGATATAGGACCATCCTGAACCCTACTTGGACCATTTACAAAAGTTGGCCTCTCAAACTTGGGTACTGTCGTCATGTTTATTGTAGACTTGGTTGGTCCTCCAACACTGGCTATTCCCACATTCTGATTGTTTTCCCTATGCTGGAAATCAGGGAGCTTTGCTCTCGATGATGAACCAGGAGAAGTGACATTTGTCCCTGGGTATGGATTAAGACTTCCAGATTTGGTATCCATATGAAAAGAACTTGATGGAAGCTGCATGTGTTGCTCGGGATGCTTATTTAATCCCTGCACAGTAGTTGAACTGTTTAAGGTGCCTGAAGTTGTAGAAGACAGTTGGTTAACATGAACTTCACGAGGATCAGATTCTTGAGCAGTGAATTCTGCAGTTAATGATTGTATCTGGGATTAGTTTTGTATGCTACAAGGAAATCATAAGATAAGATCTACCAGAAAGTTAAGATGATCTATGATAATTGCAAAAGTAAATGGCATCAACTAAATAAGTTATACCAGCAGATTTAGACACTTTGTCATGGTTTGAGCGTCCAGGTACTTTGATCCCCATATTTCCCTGGTTACACATACAGTTCATTCTGAAACCAGTAAGCCACAATTCCAAGACAAGAAGTATTCAGCTTATACTATTAAAGTGAGAATTCTTTATGTTATTTCCTTTTTAATAAGGTTCAGAAGTGAGATTTCTTTCTCAGCACATGTTCATATACAGAGAAGGAAGCATATAAAACAAGAAACTCTCTTGGAGGCTGCTAAATGAAAATCATTAAAGTACTTATAAATGCTAAGAAAATGGAAAGGGTAATACCGGTTTTAACTGAGGCAGTTGGCTAATTACCGATCTGATTATCTGATCACCTACAAGATCTCTCAGTTGTCGCATGAACTCTTCCATTGTAAGTTCTTTTCTCTGCAATCAAGTATGAAAAGAAACGTAATGTATTAAGAAACTTCGATCAGAGTGCCAATTCATTCATGGATGTAAACTGTAAAGCCACACCTTGAGTTTATAATGCAGGTTAAGACAATGCGTCTTTTTGCCGGGTTGGTGGTCTACCACGGTACGAAGCAAATCAGTAACTCGTGCTAATCTAAGATTATGATTCACAGGGTCAACAGTCTTTTCCACCCAAGGAGTCTCTTTGCTACTCATCTTCTGCAGTTTCATATACCGAGGTTGCGGTTTTTCTGATTCATTACCAGTAGTATTGTTTATAGACTTCAAGTTACTTCCTTGGGGCACATGAGTTCAAGCACCAAAATCAATTATGAGTATGCTCTAATATTTTTCTATGACTAACCGTCACTAAAGCATCATCAAGAACTAACAATCTAATTGCATCCATCAACATTCAACAGTTAACATCAAGTGAAACATGAAGATACATGACAAACCACAAAAATACGACTCGTGAACCTAAATCACTAAAGAAATCTAAAGGCATTTCCCTGTTTTGATACATTCCACAGTTTCGCATATGAATTTTAGGGTCCAAAACGAACCTTCAATATCTCGAATCAGAGAGTCCTGAAACATTTGCAAGTCATCTTCCGAATGCTTAGAGTCAACCTAACGACACGATTAGCGGGAATCGACATTTAGGAGCTTCGTCCACAGAACAAGATAGCGCGTGGATTTTCGCAGACAGTACGGAAATGAAAATGAGAGTGGGAAATTCGAAACCTAACCTCTTCGTCTTCTTCGAGGAGCTTGACAATGGAGAGATCCATGGAGGAATCTCGCGGTACCAAACGTCAATAGCTCAAAACGAAGAGGGAATTTTCAAGGAAACGATTTGTTGTATCCAATAAGATTCCAAATTCCGCAAGTTTTTATATAAAGGGAGATTCTGCGAGAACACCGTGTCGTTTTTTCTTTTTGATAAAACACTGCGCGCCGTTCTGTTGATCTTCTTTTCGGTAGTTGTTTCTTTTGGATAAAACACTGCGCGCCGTTCTGTTCTTCTTTTCGGTAACTGGGCTTGTTCTTGTATATCAAAATTTATTTTTCTTGAATATAATGTTGGAGTTCTTAAACAGTTATTCATATTAGCATCAGACTTTTGCAAAAAAAAATTAATTAACTTTTAGATGAATTTTGATACACGTTTATGACCATTGAGTTTTGGACTTCCCGTAGATAATTCACCAAATTAAAGAAGGGATTATCTACGTTAATTAAACAGTGCTACTAAAGAAAACAAACGACCCGTCAAGAAAGGCTTTTTTCAATTGAAAGTTACGGTATTCTTTTGGTAAAAGAAAAATGAAAGTTGAGTTTTCTTTGGCAGTCTTCCGTAAGATATCACAACTCTTTTTATTTGCTTAGAGCTTTCCAAAATATAAGAAAGAACAATATGTGGATGGTAGTAGAAACTAGAACGTTCTTGATTATGCTTAATTGTGTTATAAATTTTTTGAAAAAAACAGAACCAAAAACAGAGTTGTAGTGGTGTCACTTTATGCTTATTCAGATAAAAAAAAGACTCAACGCGTTTGTAAAATATGTGGTAAAGAATCGGTTTAATAATTTTTAAAATGAAAGAACAAGAAGAATTGGAATCAGTCAAAGTCCAATTTGGTATGTACAGTCAACAAATTCCTACACAACTCTCAACAGTATACAAACGAAATCTTATCGTCTAAGTAAATTTCCTTAAAGTTGAAGTTTGACCGGAAAGTCAAACCGAGGCTTCTTCGCCGGCATAGGGCTCATGACTTCGTCGTCTCCGTTGACCATCGAGAATTCAGGGATCGGAGGGATGTTGAGGTCAAACCCACGGTGGCTACTGCTAACGTGGCTAGTGGACCCCGCACCTTCGGAGTTGGACACGCTACTAGTGTTGATGTTGTTGTTTCCTTCGTAGTGGCACCGCTTGTGTCCGCCGAGAGCTTGACCGGAAGGAAAAGACTTGTTACAGATGGTGCAAACGTGTGATTTCCCACTTCCAGTAGTCACGGCGGATGTGGTTGTCGCCGACGAGGTTGAATGATCATCTCCTCCGCCGGAGAGAGTCTGTGATAAGTTCTTACGGTGGCTTGCCTTGTGACCACCGAGAGCTTGGTAAGAAGAGAACGTCTTGTCGCAGACGCTACACTTGTAGCTCAACTTCTCCACCGCCGGAGGAGGAGGAGGCTGACGGTTGTCGCGAGCGAGAAGCATGAGGCAAAAAGCTAGATACTCTTCCTCAGTGAGGTTTTGGTGGTGGAAATCGGATCTTGATCTCTTAGATCGCTTACCCTTTGTCCAGTGCTCGACTCCATGGAAGACTGAAGAATCTTCGAACAAAGGAGGAATCGGAGAAGCTAATCTTGGTGATGTAAGAGCCTCGAGCGCCATTAAGTTAAAGATTCTGAGGATTTCTTGTCTCTCGAGTTTTAGTTTGAAGGTTGCTTGTGAATTGCAGTGAAGAAATTGTTTAATTGCTGAAGAAGAAGTAATGAAAGTGTGTGTAAATATATAGTAGTAGGTGGAGTGTGGAGAAGGAAGTTGCGTGACAAGTGGTAGGAAAGTGTGAAGAGTGAAGGTGGCGATTAGATAATTACTATATTTTTCTAAAACTCTTTTTAATATGCGGACCAAAGTTGTGATGAAAGTATCTAGATGTTTTTTTGGGGGTAAAGAGAGGAAAATAATTAGGGCACGTTTGGTTTGACCTAGTACACGTGTGTGTGTGTGCAAGTGGTGTTGGTAAAATGAAGAAGAGGTCGGCTATAAGACTTTTCCTTCATTACTTAGTTTACTAGTACTGATGCCGCCTTACAAAATATTCTAGAGTTTCTGTGGTTTCTGGTCGTTGTCATGGATGGTACTCGTATGGTACACGTTTCGGTTTACTTTAAGATAGATAGATAGTTATAACTTATAACAACTAACCAGTTGACAAAAAAAGAAAGAAAGTCTATAACAACTAACCAATATTGATTTGGAAAGCATCTTCGGAAATATCTATCTACAAGATCAATTCATTTCGAAAACGTTTTTCTTCTTCTTACTTTTACATTAGAAAATTGAGCCATCACTTAAATTAGGTGATATATGTAAAATAAAACGTTGGCTAGTTTTAGACTTGCTTTGTCTAAAGAAACAATTTAATGGTTCGACCTTGCTCGATGGTAAAATAAATTCTAAAACAGCCTAAAAGAAAAATATTCGTCTGATATTTACCTGTTTTTTTGGTTGGGTATGCAACCATCAACCATGATTAAAGAGAGGAATAAGAATCTAAATGCGGAAATGTATGTATTACCACTCAAAGCTTTTGAACAGTTATTCATATTGAAAAGGTGGAGGTAATTTAGGACTAATAAGAGGTCTGAGACGGTGCATGACTATTATAAAAGAAGACTATTTCAAGTTTCCACAGTCAAATAAACAAAGCTAAATGCAAGGAGCCAACATTTTTGGTACAACTATACTAGTGATAGATTAATATTATATTTATGACAGTAAGATGTGGGAGACGAACTACATTTGACTAAAACAAAGAGCAACGACATTTGACTTCTTCACGCGGCGCTCTTCAAAGTTCAAACCGGACGGTTTACTCTTTATTTGACGCAAACAGTTAACCGGAAACAGCTAGTGTTACACCAAATTTGGTGTGATATTGCATCACACTCATGTCACTTTTTAGTGTTCTTTGGAAAAGTTTTTTAGTGCAAAACTTTACTAAAATGATGTTTTAATTAGTGTCCCACTAGAAATGACTTAGAATAATCTGAAGATGATGGACCTAAAATTCAGATTACTGAATTCTCTGGAAAATCACAAAATTTCATCTTGAACAAACGGGGATATTTATTATTTTTAAATATTTTCTGTAGTAATTTTTTGTGTAAGTTCTTCTAAATTTTATTATAGTTATTGATAATCTAAATGTAGTATATTTGAAAAGTCATAAATTAAAGGAGTTTTTGGTAACACGTTATCCAAATAAAGACAATAATACGGATTTTATATAACGCGTCAAGAAATATGTATACATATATTAATTAAGCAATTGGATGTATCTGCTACAAATTCTCATGGGAGGCTGATGTAATCATGATATCTCGAATTTGAATTTTACTTTCTGCATTATAAAACATGTGTGTGGATTACTAAAGTGTCGTCGTGGTATTCATCATGTTATGTATGGATTGGATCCAGGTTCAAAACAGTGCACGTAAGACACATTTTGATGTGTATATAAAGGAAAACATGAAACTTGTGAGGTGGATATATGTGATGCAGAGAACCAAAAATGTATCTGTCGGCGTGTCATCATGCATGGGTCACGCATTGCCTTCTGGATAAAGAACACTCTCACTCACACCAAACTTGTAATACATGATAAAAGTACGTTTAAAGACAAACTCAAAAGTGTTATCTAGTTATCTTTTGGGTTAGTTCGACTTTGAGAAGTTGATATTAGAATACTTATCAGCTTAATTCAAACTAATGTTCTCAAACCCTTTAGTATCGTTTTATGATATTTAAATATATATATTTTGGCAGATTACTCGGTTTTAAAAGTATGACAAGAAAAAATGTAATTTGAAAGTGAACTTTGAATTATATCTGTATTTCTATATTTTAGACTGGATAAATTTAAACTGAAGGTGAGTAGGTATTTAATATACGTAAAATATATTAGTTGAGCCAATGGGTAAAAAAGTACTCATATTATCATCATATATATAGGATTAGAATATTAGTCAATCAGAAATGGGAAGAAAATGAGTATTTTGATTGGTTAATTTCAAGTAGGGCCTTGGGTTAGAGGAGTCATTATTCTTTGGGTAATACGCGTTGGGCTTAAATGTTTGGGTCCACTCTTCACATTATTAACTTCTTCTCTTATGATCGTATTCGTTTTCTTGTTTCTCATGAAAAAGAACTCTCTCCTCTGTGTGTGCATGCATGTGTGTCAATTGTCAAGTAACTTATGCATTTTTAAATTGTTAAATTTGTGGTTAAATCATAATACATTACGTCTTTCTCACATGTTAAATTTTGGGGATAACTATTAATCAAATGCATAATTTTGGCTAATAATTTCGCTTGATCTACGATCAACTTTTTAAAATACTTAATAATGTGTAAATCATATCTTTATGATAAAATTTAACTTGGGACCAGTAACTCGACATCTAATTTCATTGAGAACTAACTAACTAACTTAGTTCTCAATGGTGGATAAAACCTCTAAAGTTTTACAAGTTTTTGAGTTATTCCATTTCATTTTGACATTTAGAAGAATCAAAGACTTACTATATGAAGACTAAAAGGATTTAAAAACCACTTTTTCAACTAAGTTATTTTCGCAGAATAAAAAATACATTCATGAATCATGATCTTTGATTACAAGGGATATATAAACCTAAAACCTAAACGCGGTGTATATAGTTAGCGGTTGATTAATTGTTTAACATAAAAAGGAAAAGCTGGGAAACAAATCTTGACGATTTATCAATATTTTTATAGAATCATAGATATAATCGTATAATCCAATTAGTTCATATACATTTAACTCTTCAAGAACGATTTATCAATATTTTTATATTTCTATTCAAAACAAAACTAATTGACATTAACTTAAATATATTTAAAAGAGCAGAGCATAATTATTTAGTAATAATATAATTAATGTGCTGAATGATATTCTTGCAATAAATCTCACTTAGAAGCAATTCTTTTGTTTTATTTTAGTGAACAAAAAGTATTTTCCTTGAGTTGCTCTGTGGTTCTCAGCTTGACACATTAACATTTTCTCTTACATGAACTCAATTAAATTATAGATGATATGTTTGTCTTTATAATTAGGAGTAAATGATTATGTGCATACATATTATATTCAGGGGTTTTATTTATGTCTGTCAAATAATTTAACAGAAACTGAGGATTGAAATTATATATGTATAAGGTTTTCATTTTTATTTTGTTCTAGTTGACTTAAAAAGAAGAAGAACTGATTGAATAACGAAACCCTTATATACAAAAAAGCAATTTGTGTCATGAATAACCTAACTTAGGATCATGAATAACTTAAAAATTAAAATACATGCATGAATAACGAAACCCTTATACAAAAATAAAAATAATTGTAAATTAACGATCTCATATTGTAGGGATATTAGAGAAGTGCAAGTTACTCCATCGTATGTAAATTATGTATAGTTTTTCGTCGTATTCGAAGTTTAAAATCTACCAAGCATTCTCATACATCGGATTTATTATAATATCGGACCAGAACTAACGATTATTGTCCTTAAATCCAATGGAATATGAATATGGCGACATTCTGACTTTAAGCAAGACAAGAAATCGAGCAGTGATCATGCCACCACATTTCACTTTTCATTTTAATATACATAACATATGCATGCTAAAAAAACAACAGTTCGTACAAGTCAAATCATTGATAATGAACTAAAATGTGATTATACCATAAGAGTATAAAACGATATGATGTAATTACGACACATTCTTTGAACCCGTGTGTATTATTCACGGAATTGGAATGTTAAGAGGAGTTATAAGTCTTAAGAATGAATGAAACAGATAGGCAAATCCGTAAGGTGCAATGTACCGTAACCCGTCCTCTAAATTTTGAAACTTAGAGACAATTGAACATATCTTCAAGCTGTGATTTTATTTTCTTTGAATATTTTTTTGTTTGTAAAAAAACTGATAAAGAAGATTTTATGTGGGGATGATCTTAAGACAAAAAACGAGTTTGAATCTCATCTTGTCGGAATCTCCAACTCTGTTCTGTGCCGTCCTAATATAATTTTAATTATGTTTATTTATCTTTTGTACGATTATGCATACCTACTTGACCTTTTATAACTTATAAGGCAATTTGCCTCCCAGCCGGACCAAAAAGATAACAAGCTCAGATAACTTTTTTTAAAAAAAATTTAGCAAACAGTCAACTATAATACATACAAATTAGCTTATTCTTTTCACATGCCCATAACTAGATTAATTTATGTGTATATATAAGGTGTTGAGTTTATATATAATACATACAAGTATACAACTACAATACCATGCATTTATATATAATAAAAGTGTTGAATTCGCCTTATTTGCTTATAAATTTGAAAGTCCTCGAAGTAACGGAATTTTCAAGTATATAACAAAAGAATGTTCACACTTTAACACATGAACAAACGAATGTTAACACTTTAACATTTTAAAGTATAGTTTATGGCTTATTCTTCCCTTCTAGTGTTGTATGGTTTTAAACCCCACACAAGACCACAAATGTATATAGTAACATTTTGTGTTTAAAATGAGCTAAGACTCAACGTGAATTATTCATTTATAACTCATTTACCAATCTATCCATTACAGCTGTATGTTTTTGGTATCGATAAGTGTGTTAGGGCAAAATATCACCATGGCTTTTGATCACTCTCTTACGAATGAGTTTTTCTTCATATATTATTATTCTTAGCTCATAGCTTCATCCAAATAAGTTAGTTATCGACGCCGGATATATATCATGCTGCCTCCAAAAAAATTAGCTAAGAGAGACCTACCGGACAATTAGTAATTTAAGGTAAAAAGCGGCATGGATTAAAAGTTTCTTTTTATTTTCTTGTTCTTTTTAGTGTTGTTGAATTTGCGATAATGATTCCACAAATCGTGCATTGGCGTGGCCATATTTTATACTTCACCGCTTCTCTTGTGTGGCCAATGTAAAGTCTTTCTCATTATTATACTAATCTCTTACCATCTTATACATAATGTATTTTAATTAATTGAGATGAATGGATAGTTATAAATAAGAATATGTTAATGTGTCGTGAAGGAACAAAGCCTGTTGTTGTCGACCCCACAAGTTGACTGATCGTGTTCATCATCATGCATGGCTTCGTTTCACTTATTTAATTAACGACTTGTTCACGACACAAATGATTGTACCAGTTTAAGAATCTCTTGATCTCTCTTCATCATCACCAAATCTTCCTTGAGAAATATTCTCTCCATCATCAAGTGTCTCCAACCTATATATATATATATATAGTTGCACAAGTTCAAGAATTATCATAACAACAAACTAACAAACAACAACAACAACAACAAGAAAGGCAAGAGTTGATCAGTTAGAGCGATGGACGTTTTTGTTGATGGTGAATTGGAGTCTCTCTTGGGGATGTTCAACTTTGATCAATGTTCATCATCTAAAGAGGAGAGACCGCGAGACGAGTTGCTTGGCCTCTCTAGCCTTTACAATGGTCATCTTCATCAACATCAACACCATAACAATGTCTTATCTTCTGATCATCATGCTTTCTTGCTCCCTGATATGTTCCCATTTGGTGCAATGCCGGGAGGAAATCTTCCGGCCATGCTTGATTCTTGGGATCAAAGTCATCACCTCCAAGAAACGTCTTCTCTTAAGAGGAAACTACTTGACGTGGAGAATCTATGCAAAACTAACTCTAACTGTGACGTCACAAGACAAGTAAGTGGAAGATCCAATATATAATGTTTACTTTCATTCACTACTACTACGCAATAAACTAAATAAAATATCATTAATTTGTGGGATATAGGAGCTTGCGAAATCCAAGAAAAAACAGAGGGTAAGCTCGGAAAGCAATACAGTTGACGAGAGCAACACTAATTGGGTAGATGGTCAGAGTTTAAGCAACAGTTCAGATGATGAGAAAGCTTCGGTCACAAGTGTTAAAGGCAAAACTAGAGCCACCAAAGGGACAGCCACTGATCCTCAAAGCCTTTATGCTCGGGTTAGAAAACATACTTTATATTACTTCGGTCTCAAAACCAAATGACAATGAGTAAAGTCGTTCTTAAGTGTGTTATCAATTGTTGCAGAAACGAAGAGAGAAGATTAACGAAAGGCTCAAGACACTACAAAACCTTGTGCCAAACGGGACAAAAGTCGATATAAGCACGATGCTTGAAGAAGCGGTCCATTACGTGAAGTTCTTGCAGCTTCAGATTAAGGTATGTAGATTGTTAAAAGGATTTTTTGTTTTTAGTCAGAATCTTATCATAACTCATGTTCAAGTTAACTAACCAAAATGCATATTTTATAAATGTAGTTGTTGAGCTCGGATGATCTATGGATGTACGCACCATTGGCTTACAACGGCCTGGACATGGGGTTCCATCACAACCTTTTGTCTCGGCTTATGTGAAGGACTTACAAGTTACAATGTCAATGTAAAGAAACCCATTTAGAACATATATATCCCTATTTGAGCCAAACTAAAGAGATCTACGCTAAGATCCTACCATTTTCTTCTTGTTGTTCATTCTGATATTTTTATTATTCTTAACTTCTTTTGTCTCTTTCGTCATTATGGTTCTAAGAACTTTTGGTACTCTTTTTCTTTTCTTTTTTGTAATTATATTTTTAAATTATGAAAAAGTCAACTCAGACTAATTAAATAACAATCGTCTTTCCTTTTGCAATTTGAAAACAAAGATAAAATTGTATTATTTTATGCCAGGGTTTCGGTTATGTTTCGTACGACTCCAAAATTCACCAATCTTCGAAAAAATATATTGATTTATTCGACCGACTTTATAGCAACTCATGATAAAAGATGTATATCAACTTTTTTTTTTTTAGTGGTTACTTCATATTGTTGATTATCATTATCACTTTATCAGTGCATATTCAGACATAAGGTGCATATTGGCACAATTAATCTTTTAATTCTTGTGAATAGCACATAACTTGTGTCTAAAAAGTTAAGTTTTTGAATACCTAATTAAACAAGTGTTTGTGGAAACACCCTACAATTTCTTTTGGCCACTTAATTTTTTATGATTTGAGTCTAGAGATGTGATTGTGAATATGTGATGATACCGCACAAATCGTTCTGCTGTGCGACGATGTGATCGATCAATGGAAAAAACGTCCAATAACAAGCGGATTTGATATCATTCGCAAAGCCACGTACCGTACGTTCAAAAGATGTCCTTCATATGAATATCGACTAAGAACGTTTTGATTTTTGATTTATTAACCTTTCATTGCATTTCTTTCCGACATCTTCTCTCCATTGTATTTAGAAGATGAATTTAGTCAAACATTGAAATAAAATTTGCTATGATAACAAATTTTGTGTCATTCATCATAAATTTTAAATTAGGTGTTATAGGCTAACACTTATATTCTAGGTTTTAGAACTCATAAAGTTATCCCAAACATCTGACTGTAACAAACTAACTATACATCCCAATTTATGCTTTTACACGTTTTACCTCCCAAACTTTGATCTATTACCATTCAAAAAAATTACAGCTCTTCACTAAACATTACGATATATTAGAAGCTACACAATTCCAAATCTCTAACTGAAATATTGTTTTTTCATTTAGTATACTTTGAATTTTTTTATTAGTTGTTTTTAATTAGATGCTATATGTTTTTTTAATTAAAGATGCAAAGATTCAAATTCCATGATTTTGAAAAA